>Ga0114923_10002015_pt1 | contig 13909 bp, 14 predicted proteins | sample SumtaG_FD_89578 | JGI IMG/M metagenome (GOLD analysis project Ga0114923, IMG submission 89578) | Deep subsurface microbial communities from Indian Ocean to uncover new lineages of life (NeLLi) - Sumatra_00157 metaG | ecosystem: Environmental > Aquatic > Marine > Oceanic > Sediment | place: near... | reverse complement strand
CAGTTACTTGAATGCTTTATTCACAGAGACGGATACTGTGACGTTGAAGAAGGCCGGCGCGAATAGCCTTTACATCCGAGGGTCCAGGGGCGACAGTAATTTGAAGTCCATTCCAGTGTCGGATTTGATACTGGACGAAGTGGACGAGATGGAGCAGAGGGCGTATCTGCTGGCGTTGGAGCGATTGTCGGGTCAGCTTGAGAAGCATGTGTGGGCAATTTCAACTCCCACGATTCCTAACTTTGGGATACACAAGCTTTTCAAGGGTCAACGCAAGAGCACTTCTTTTTCAAATGCCCACATTGCGGGCGGCGAACTGAGTTGACCTGGCCTGATTGCATCGAGATCATTGGCGAGACTGTTTACGATCCGCGTTGCAAGGAATCCTACCTGAAGTGCAAGGAATGCAAACACAAGCTTGAGCATGAAGCGAAGTTGGTTTTTCTGAAGGATGCGGTTTGGGAGCCGACCGATCATGCGGCCGATCCGGAACGACGTGGCTTTTACATCAATCAGTTGTACAGCTACACGGTAACACCGGGCGAGATTGTTGTTGCATACCATCGGGGCCTTGGAGACGAGGCGGCTGCGAAAGAGTTCCACAACTCAAAGATCGGTGAACCTTTTTTGGGTGAGGGGGCACAAGTCACGGATGACATGATCGATCGGAGTGTGAAGAATCATACCCGTAATGATTCCCGACCTGAAGTGGGTGGAAAGCGACTGATAACACTAGGTGCCGACCAGGGGAAGCTTGGCTACATCAGTGTGTGCGAGTGGTTATTGCCAAGCTATGACCGCGACATCAATGCCGTCGCCATCTGCAAGTTGCTTTGGTTCGGACATTTTGGTGAAGAGGATTGGGGCATTTTGGATGAGTTGATGCGGGAGTGGCAAGTTCTCGCGGCGGTAGTGGATGCGGACCCGAATATCAATGAGGCTCGACGATTTGCGAGACGCTTCTGGGGCTACGTTTGGTTGACTCGCTATCGAAAAGGGTTGACCGCGAAAGAGATGACAATTGCGGAGGAGGATACGGCTCCTATTGCACAGGTGGATCGGTCGAATTGGCTGTCATGTTCGCTGGGGCGTTTCAAGACTGACCCATCACGAATCATGTTGCCGCGCGACATTTCGTTGGAGTACCGAGACCATTTGAAAAACGTAGTGCGGACTTATGACAAGGATAAGTTCGGCAACCCCGAATTGACTTACGTATCCACTGGCCCTGACCACTATACGCATTCGCTGACGTATGCTGAAATAGCTCTCCCGTTGGCGGCGGCGATCACAGAGAATCAAGACATCACAAGATCGGTGTAAGCTATGGCGAAATCGAAAGAAATCAAGATTGTTGACACTCGCCATCCGATGGTGTATGTAGGTCAGACTGATTGGGCGCTTTGGCGGAAGACTTACGACGGCGGTCTTGATTTTCGTGACACCTACTTGAAGCAGTTCACTGCTCGTGAAGAGCAGACTGATTTCAATTTGCGAAGAGAGATCACGCCGATTCCAACGTTTGCCAAAGCTGCGCTGAATGACATTCGCAACGCGATTTTTCAGCGGATGCGTGATATTCTTCGGCGCGGTGGAAGTGAAACGTACCAAAATGCGATCAACGGTTTGCAAGGTGGTATTGACCGTCGCGGTTCGACGATGAATGCTTTCCTTGGGATGAAGGTTCTCACTGAGTTATTGGTGATGGGCCGTGTTGGCGTTTATGTAGACGCCCCGGTCGCACCGAAAGTATCCACGCTTGCTGAAGCCGCTACCCAGCCCTACCTTTACCAGTATGCGGTTGAGGACATCCTGAACTGGAAGATGGCTGGGCCCGACAAAGAATCACAATTTCAAGCGATTTTGCTTCGTGATACTACGTTACAGTTCGATCAGCGAACACTTCTCCCGTCCACAACTGGTGAGCGTTACCGGCTTATGTGGATCGACTCTGAGACCGGGAATGTGATGCTGCAATTTTACAGTATGACTGGTGATCCTATTGACTCAGATGGTGAACCTGCTATTGACGGCCCCGTCATGTTGGAGTTGAAGCAGATTCCGTTTGTAATACTTGAACTCGAAGACAGTCTCCTCAAGGACGTTTGCTACTACCAGATTGCGTTGTTGAATTTGGTTTCCGCTGATGTAAACTACGCTTTGAGAGCGAACTTCACGTTTATGGTCGAGCAACGCGATCTCCGGGCCACGGGCGCGCATTTGAAGCGCACGGCTACGGCGGAAGGCACTGCGACTGCCGGTGGGCAAGGTGCCGATGATGAAGATATCAAAGTCGGCGCAACTCATGGCCGTGCGTACGACAAGGGGATGAATGCGCCAGCTTTCATTAACCCGTCATCGGAAACACTGGAAGCTTCGTTGGCTCTCCAAGTGAAATTGGAAAATGATATTCGCAAGTTGATTAACCTCGCTGTGACGAATATCGGTGAGAATACGTCTGATGCTTCGACTGATAACGCCGGTCTCGAAGCCGGGTTGTCTTACATTGGCCTCATTCTGGAGAATGCTGAGCGACAGATTGCTACGCACTGGGCAGCGTATGAGCAACGCAATCTGAAACAGCGAAATGTGGCCACTGTCAAGTATCCGGATCGCTACAGTTTGAAGACTGACGTTGACCGTGTGACGGAAGCGGAGAATTTGTCTGATTTGATGACGGCTGTTCCAGGTCGTACCGTCAAGAAAGAACTCGGCAAGTTGATTGTGACTGCGTTATTGGCTGGAAAGGTTGATCTCGAAACCATCCAGAAGATTGAGAAAGAGATTGAGGTCGCAGGGTATACGACCAGCAATCCCAGCACGATCATTGAGGCGAAGAACGCTGGCTTGTGTGGCGATAAAACTGCTTCTGAAGCTCTCGGTTTCACCGGTCAAGAATACATCAAGGCTCGTGCGGATCACATTGACCGAATCAAGCGTATTGCGGAAACACAAGGTGTAATCGAAGGTGGTCAGAATCCGGCGGCTCGCGGGGTCGATGATTTGGCTTCTGACACAAGCGGTGGTAGGGATGAGAAAGAGGTGAGTCGGGAGACGGATTTGGAAGCAACAACTACTTCTCGCGTGCGTGGCGAAGGCCAGGCGAAGAAAGGTGAGTAACTGTGGAGATAACAAAAGAAACTGTCAATGATTTGTGGCATGGTCACACTGTTGTCGGGACCACACGAGTCAAAATTGTCGGTTTGGCTCTTGGAACGCAAGCATTGAAGGGAATCTTGCTTGTTACGCCTGGCTCAAATGCTCCTGTTCCTAATACCGATCCAATTTGGATTGGGGGTGGCGGTGTTACTGCTGATTCTGTGCTTGGAACAGGCGGTTTGTGGATGATGCCTGGGGACAGACTTTTCGTTCCAATAGCTGATTTGTCGAAACTTTACGCGGTTTCGACTGCGGCCGATCAAGACCTCGCGTGGATGGGGATGTAAGATGTTAGGATTTTATCATGCTTCATTAGGTATCGGACTTGCTGGTGCCACTGGCGATATTGGCGCGACGGGTGATGCTGGCGCAACTGGTGATGCAGGCGTGACTGGCGACGCAGGTGCGACTGGTGATGTAGGTGCAACTGGTGTCACAGGTTCGACAGGTCCGCAAGGTGATCCTGGTGACATAACTTGGAAACCGCCTGTTCGTCTTCGTGCTCAGGGAAATGTCGATCTCAGTACCGCGTTGGAAGCTGGAGATTCGATTGATAATGTCACGCTTGTCGAAGATGATTTAGTCCTCTGTGATCGGCAAACTACTGCAACTCAGGATGGTGTGTATGTTGTGCCGGCTTCTGGTGCGGCTTCGCGCGACGGAGATTGGCCTGTTAGTGGTGAGGCCGCTAACTGGGTGGTCTTTGTTCAAGAAGGCGATACTGATGCGGACCAAGCGTTTATCTGTACGAATAACAGCGGCAGCGATGTGATCGGTACTGATGATCTCGTGTTTGCTCAACTCGCTGATGTTGGTCCAATTGGCCCAGTTGGTGCGACTGGTGTGACCGGAGCCGATGGTGCGACTGGCGATACCGGGCCCGCTGGTGCAACTGGGGCTGGCGGGGCTGCTGGCGCCACGGGTGACACTGGTGCGACGGGTGTTCAAGGTGACGACGGGGCAACCGGCGATCAAGGTGCGACTGGTGATGCAGGTGCAACTGGTGTCACAGGCGCGACGGGTCCGCAAGGTGATCCTGGTGACATAACTTGGAAACCGCCTGTTCGTCTTCGTGCTCAGGGAAATGTCGATCTCAGTATCGCGTTGGAAGCTGGAGACTCGATTGATAATGTCACGCTTGTTGAAGGTGACTTAGTTCTTTGTGATCGGCAAACTACTGCAACTCAGGATGGTGTGTATGTTGTGCCGGCTTCAGGTGCGGCTTCGCGTGATGGAAGTTGGCCTGTCAGTGGCGAGGCCGCTAACTGGGTGGTTTTTGTTCAAGAAGGCGATACTGATGCGGACCGAGCGTTTGTCTGTACGAATAACAGCGGCAGCGATGTGATCGGTACTGATGATCTCGTGTTTGCTCAACTCGCTGATGTTGGTCCAACTGGCCCGGCTGGCGCCACTGGCGCAGGCGCTAATCTTCCGGCTGCCCCTGGTAGTGATGGGGATTACGTTCTTCGAGTCACTGATAGTGGAACTACTGTTGTATGGACGATTCCTGCATAGAGGTTTAGCGATGAGTTATCAAAAACCATTGGTTGTCAAAGCCGATACGATTCAATCACTCCCGGCGGCTGATATGGTGAACCACGGGGATTTTCCTGATTGGGATACCGATAGTCTTGCGTGGGAGCAGACTCGGCAAGTATTTTGTATGCGTGCTGGCGCAGCCTTGGCGCAAACAAATCAATGGGCGAGTACGTTTGGAAGTCTCAGTGGCACCAATAAATGGTTTGGTGGCGTCCTCGCACCAAATGGAATGATTTATGGAATTCCAGCCAACAGCACGACTGTTCTCAAGATCAACCCGACGAATGACACAGCGGGTACGTTTGGAAGTCTCAGCAGTGACACTTGGAAATGGACGGGTGGTGTCTTGGCTCCGAATGGAATGATCTACGGAATTCCAGCCAGCAGCATTACGGTGTTGAAGATTAACCCGACGAATGATACAGTGAGCACGTTTGGCGATCTTACTGGCTCTTCTAAATGGTATGGTGGGGTTTTGGCTCCGAACGGAATGATTTACGGAATTCCAGTCAACAGCGAGACGGTGTTGAAGATCAACCCAACGAATGATACAGCGAGTACGTTTGGAAGTCTCACCACTGACACTTTTAAGTGGTTCGGTGGTGTCCTCGCACCAAATGGAATGATTTACGGAATTCCGAGGAATTCAACTACGGTGTTGAAGATCAATCCAACGAATAATACAGTGAGTACGTTTGGAAGTCTTAGTGGCACTTGGAAGTGGTGTGGCGGTGTTCTTGCACCAAATGGAATGATCTACGGAATTCCAGCCAACAGCACTACGGTGTTGAAGATCGATCCAACGAATGATACAGTGAGTACGTTTGGCGATCTTACCGGCACTTATAAGTGGTTCGGTGGCGCCCTCGCACCAAATGGAATGATTTATGGAATTCCAGATACTAGTGCTGCGGTGTTGAAGATTGACCCGACGAATGATACAGCGAGTACGTTTGGAAGTTTTGGCACTGCGTGGTGTGGTGGTGTTTTGGCTCCAAATGGAGTGATCTATGGAATCCCGTATAATAACACAACGGTGTTGAGGTTGCTCGGTGATTTTGATGATGTGCAACTTGACTGTTGCCTTTCGCGACATTTCAACAAGTTTTAGGATTCAGCGATGAGTTATCAAAAACCGTTGATTGTCAAAGCCAATACGATTCAATCGCTCCCGGCGGCTGATACGGTGAACCACGGGGATTTTCCTGATTGGGATACCGATAGCCCTGCGTGGGAGCAGACTCGGCAAGCATTTTGTATGCGTGCTGGTGCAGCCTTAACGCAAACAAATCAGCGGGCGGGTACGTTTGGAAGTCTCAGCGGTACCAATAAGTGGCATGGTGGCGTCTTGGCTCCGAATGGAATGATCTATGGAATTCCGTATGACAGCACGACTGTTCTCAAGATTAACCCGACGAATGACACAACGAGTACGTTTGGAAGTCTCAGTGGCTCCGATAAATGGCACGGCGGCGTCTTGGCTCCGAATGGAATGATCTACGGAATTCCGTATAATAGCACGACCGTTCTCAAAATCAATCCGACGAATGATACAGCGAGTACGTTTGGAAGTCTCAGTGATCAATGGCATGGTGGAGTCTTGGCTCCGAATGGGATGATCTATGGAATTCCAATGGGCAGCACGACTGTTCTCAAGATTGATCCGACGGACGATTCAGTGAGCACGTTTGGAAGTCTCGGTGCCGGTAATAAATGGTGTGGTGGCGTCTTAGCTCCGAATGGGATGATTTATGGAATTACGTTTGATACCACGACTGTTCTCAAGATCAATCCAACGAATGATACAGTGAGTACGTTTGGAAGTCTTTCTGCTGGCGGTAATAAGTGGTATGGCGGTGTCTTGGCTCCGAATGGAATGATCTACGGAATTCCGTATGGCAGCGAGACGGTTCTCAAGATTGATCCGACGGATGATTCAGTGAGTACGTTTGGAAGTCTCATTGGCGGTAATAAGTGGTGGGGCGGTGTCTTGGCTCCGAATGGAATGATCTACGGAATTCCGTATGGCAGCACAACGGTGTTGAAGATCAATCCGACGAACGATACAGCGAGTACATTTGGGAGTCTCAGTGGCTCCGTTAAGTGGCGAGGCGGTGTCTTAGCACTAAATGGAATGATCTATGGAATTCCGTATACTAGCACTGCGGTATTGAGGCTGCTCGGTGATTTTGATGACGTGCAACTTGATTATTGCCTTTCACGACACTTCAACAAGTTTTAGTTTCGTGGAATGTTAGCAATTGATTGAGTTTGGCGACTCGATTAAGGGTTTGTTAAGGGAGAGATCGAATGAAGAAGTTACGTTTCATGTTGTAGCGTTGCCGCATACGCAGATACAACTGTAACCATCGCACCTGCGTGAAAATTTCCGCTGGTAATCAAACCAATTTTAATAAGTGAGGAATCGAAATGCCAAATCCACCCGCCCAATATCCTTCAAATATCTGGAACGGCGACACTCCGAATTCCCAACGTGTTCACGGTCGTTCACAACGTCTTGATCCGAGTCCTGATGACTGGGATCAAGTAGTCTCTGAAGTTGCTGCGACTCAAACCAAGCTGAATGACACTTCCGGCGCGACTGGCGATCAAGGCGCGACTGGCGACATTGGCTCCACTGGTCCGACTGGCGCGACAGGCGCAGGTGCGACAGGTGACACTGGCCCCACTGGCGACACTGGCTCCACTGGTCCGACTGGCGCGACAGGCGTAGGTGCGACAGGTGACACTGGCCCCACTGGCGACACTGGCCCCACTGGTCCGACTGGCGCGACAGGTGCAGGTGCGACAGGTCCCGTTGGCGCGACTGGTGACACAGGCCCCGCTGGTGCAACTGGCGACCTAGGGCCGACGGGCGCGACTGGTGACGGTGGCTCAACTGGTGTCGTGGGTTCCACAGGTATTCAAGGTGCAACTGGCGCCGATAGTGCTGATTGGCTTCCTGTGAAGCCGGGTGACGGAGATTATTACCTACAGCTCGCTAGCGGTGTGGCTACTTGGGAAGTCCATACGTAATCTGAGTTGACAACCGGTCGGCGGTGTTTGGCGACCCGCCGGCCGGATAACCCGCGCGGAACCATTTTCAAGGGAGAGATCGAATGAAGAAGTTACGTTTCCATGTTGTGGCGTTGCCGCATACACAAACACATCCTCGACATGCACCGTGTGCTTATACGATGAAGGTGTTGCACTTTGTCCAGATGATGAAGTCTCTGGGCCATACGGTGTTTCACTATGGCGCGGAAGGAAGTGAAGTCGAATGTGACGAGCATATTCAAACTATTAGCCGAGATGAGCAGATCAAGTATTTCGGCGAGTGGGACAAGAATGCTCTTTACAATTTGGGGTGGACTGGAAAGGAACCCTACTGGCCACTGACAAATGGCCGAGCCTCCGCAGCGATCAATGCTCGGAAAGAGCGGCGAGATATTCTCGCCTTGATTTGCGGCTCATTGAGTGCCCCGATTATCGAAGCAGTTGGTGAAGAGGATGTGTTACCGGTCGAGTACGGGATCGGGTACACTGGAACGTTCAGCAAGTATCGGTGCTTCGAGAGCTACTCTCACATGCACATGATGTGGGCGTTTCAAGGTGGACGCGACCCGGACGGTAAGTTTTACGATACGGTTGTGCCGAATTACTTCAACCCGGCCGACTACCCATTCCAACCGCAAAAGGAAGACTACTACTTGTTCATGGGTCGGATCATGCGACGGAAAGGCATCAACGCCGCCGTTGAGACTTGCAAACGGATTGGCGCCAAGTTGGTCCTTGCCGGGCAGGGAGTCACGAAAGTCGAAGGAAACAAAATCCACTGCGTCGGTGGTGAGGTGTTTGAAGGCGATCATCTGGAGTACGTAGGGTGTGTCACTGGCGACGAGAAAGCTCAATTGCTTGGAAAGGCGAAAGCCGCGTTCACTCCGACGTACTACGTTGAACCATTCGGCGGAGTTGCTGTCGAAGCACAAATGGCGGGTACGCCTGTTATCTCGACTGACTTCGGCGCGTTTACTGAGACTGTTGAGCATGGCCGAACAGGATTCCGTTGCCACACGTTAGATCAGTTTGCCTGGGCAGCGCAACACGTCCATGAACTCGATCCATGGTACATTCACCAACGAGCCGTAGCGAACTATAGCATGGATCGGGTGAAGTGGATGTACCAAGAATACTTCGAGATGCTTGACGATCTCTGGGACAATGGCTGGTATGAATCACATCCAGACCGACAAAGCATGGACTGGTTGACGAGGTATTGAGAGGTGACCCATGGCGTTGAATGAGACTTTTTACGGTACAGTTGTCGAAGCTGGCGAATACTTTGCCAAGCGCCTTCACGAGTGGGCTTGGACCGATGCCTCGGCTACTGATCGGGAAAACGCATTGATTGCGGCTCGACGCTTGATTGATGCTCTCGCTTACAAGGGTTACAAAGCTACCGTCTACGTGGTCATGGAAGCGCATGATGGTGAAGTTTTGACTGATCCCATTCGTGAGGAGATTCGGGTCGCCGAAGCGGCACAAGCAAATGAGTTTCCTCGTGGTGTTGATATTCTTATTCCTGAAGACATCCGAATTGCACAGTACGAACTTGCGCACAGTCTTTTGGACAACAGAGACCCTGACATGGAATTGGAACTTCTGGCGGTCACCAGTGCGACATACGGAGGTGTTAAGACAATGTTCCAACGCGATCAATTGCCGTTGGAACATCTCATCAATCTCATTCCGAATGCAGTCGCGTGGCGTCTGCTTAGGCCGTATTTACGGGACGGTGATGCAATCAAGTTGTCGAGGGTTTCGTAACCTCGTCCGTCCGGCGTAGCTTGTTGTTACGTCTTGCTTTACCAGCGGGCACGAATTGCTGGGTGAACCGCGAGTAACTGACGACTCGTATAAGGTTCGTTGATAACATTCGTCAGGTGGAGGTTCAGTAATGAACATCAATTTGCGCAAACTGTATTTGGCCCCGAGTCGTGTTGCTTGCTTTGATGGTGAGGGAGGCGATGGCGGCGCAGGGAGTGCTGGTGCGGGTGCTGGTACCGGTGATGCGGCTGCGGCTGCGGCTGCGGTTGCGGCTGCGGCAGCGGCAACGGTAGCGGCAGCAGGTAGCGCGGGTAGTGGCACCGGAGGTGGTGACGCTGGCAAGACTGGTGATGGCGGTTCGACAGGAAAGCCGTTCGATCAGGACGATGTAAATCGTTTCCTGGCTGAGGATCGTCGAAAGCATCAAGCAGCTTTGGCTCAAGTGGAGTTGAAGTTGACCGAGGCCCTCACAGACAAGGATATGACCGAAGCAACACGGAAGGCTTTGGAGGACAACCTGTCTTCGATTCAAGGTCAATTGCGAACGAAAGAACAGCAGTTGGCGTTGGAGAAGCAGCAGTTGGAGGAATCACACGGCACGGTCGTGATCGACTTGAAGAAGAAAGTGGAGTTCTGGGAAAACCTGTACCGTGATAGCACGGTGGAGCGTTCTTTACAGGACGCCGCTGTCAAAAACGAGGCGTTCAATGCCGACCAGATTGTAGTGCTTTTGCGTCCTCAAACCAAACTTCTGGAGGAGGTGGACGAGGAATCCGGTAAGCCGACTGGGACATATCGACCGATGGTTACGATGAAAGATGTTGATCCCAAGACGGGTGAACCGGCTACCATGGTTCGTACACCAGCGGAAGCGGTGAAGCGGATGAAAGAACTGCCTGAGACCTACGGGAACCTGTTCAAGTCGGGTGTCGTGAGTGGGATCGGGGCAGGACAAGCGACCAGTGGAACAGCACTGGGTAAAGGCGGCAAGGTAGACGTGCGGAAATTGACTCCGCAGCAATACCGAGAACTCCGAGAGAAGGACCCTGAAGCTCTGGGGTTGCGACCGAATCGTTAAGCTTCGGTCGCCGCTAAAACCTGTCAGGGGTGTGAATTGACTGAATGGACGCACCGTGCGTCTAACGAAACCAACGGAGAAACGCAATGAACACTCTGTATTTGTCCAAGGCTCAGGTCGCTTGCTTCGCTAACGACAATGACGCCTTCATTCCGGAACACTGGGCCCAAGAAGGTCTGGCGATTCTGGAAGAGAACATGGTTGTGGCCAATCTCGTCCACCGTGACTTCGAGGATGAAGTCAAGGATTTCGGCGATGTGGTCAACACCCGTCGGCCCGGTACTTTCCGGATCAACCGGAAGCGTGACGGAACCACCTTGTCCCAGCAAGATGCCAGCGCGACCAACGTGCAGGTGCCTCTGGATCAATGGTTCTACAACTCGTTCGTCATTAAGGACGGTGAGGCCAGTAAGTCGTTCCAGGACTTGGTGGACATCTACCTTCGTCCCGGTATGCAGACCATCGCTCGGGCTGTGGACCGCTCCGTTCTCGGCCGCTGTCACAACTTCCTGCGAGCCCCGGCCAACCGTGTTGGTCGCCTCCAGAATCTCACTAGCGCCAACAGCAAGGACTACATGCTGGAAGCCCGTGAGGTGTTGAACGTCAACAAGGCCCCGACCGATGGCCGTAATCTCGTTTTGGCCGCGGCCAGCGAGACTGCGTTGCTCAAGAACGACATGTTCTTGAAGGCCAACGAGCGTGGTGATGGTGGTACCGCCTTGGAGAACGCCGAACTCGGCCGAATCCTCGGTTTCACGACCTACATGGACCAGAATGTGAATAGTCTCGCGGCTGCCACCATGGTCGGTCAGGTCGAGACTGGTACGATCACCAATCCTCTCGCCGCTGGCGGAAGCGGTTCCCTGGCGTGTCTCATCACTGGCTACGAAGCGTCGGTTGGTGAATTCGCCAATGTGGCCGGCAACGATCAGCCTACTTACCTTACCGCCGTAACCGCGGCTACTGACACCACAGCGGTCACCATGAACGAGGTCAACAAGTACGCGACCTTGTCTTCTGCTGTGCTCACGGTCTATGTGAAGATGGCTGTCAAGGGTGACTTCGCCGCCGCTTACAGCGAAGCGATTGTGCTCGACGGTTGGACTGTCGCTCCTCAAATCGGTCAGTTGGTCGCGTTCGGGGCTAGTGCTAACCGCCGGACCTACACGATCATTGAGAGTTGGCTGAGTGCCAGTGGCGAACAGTCGATTCTTCTGGACCGACCGCTTGAGGTGCTGTTGGCTGATAACGACGATGCCTTCCCGGGTCCCGCTGGTGCGCTGAACATGGCGTTCCATCGTGACAGCCTGGCGCTTGTCACCCGCCCACTCGCCGTTCCGAATGGTCGACTGGGTGTGATGAGCAGCGTGGGTTCGTACAACAACATCGCCATGCGTGTGACGATGCAGTACGACATCCAAGAAGGCGGTACTGTGGTCAATCTGGACATTCTGGCCGGCGTTGCGGTCCTGGATGAAAACCTGTGCGTGGTCCTTCTCGGCTAAACCACGTTTCGTTGTGTGTTGTCTGAAATGGCCTTCCCTCCCGGAGCGATCCGGGAGGGTGGCCTTCCTTCACTGTTTGTGTACTGGAGGTAGACATGGATTGGACTACAGTGCTGTTTGTTGTGAAGCAGTACGGGCCTCTGGTTGTGGTTGTGGGTTTTCTGCTGTGGCAAGGCTGGATGCGCGAGTGTCGGTTGACGGATCGTATCGACAAATTGGAAGACGAGCAGCGGAAAGTGCTTCTACCACTTGTGAAAAAGTGCGCTCGGGTCATTACTCGGAACACTGGTATCATGAGTCGGTTGGAGCGAGCGCTAGATGAGCGCTGGAAACAATCTCAAGCTCAATCGAAAGACTAAGGGCGTGATATGCAACCTCATCAGTATTTTCTAAGTCGCCAGATACAGACTGCATTGTACGTTTTGAAGCGACAATACGGCGGTCCGATTGCTATCTACCGACTGTTGACCTCTGAGGTTGATCCTCGGACTGGTGAGGCCGCTGTCAGAACCCAAGTCACCCGCGTCAGACGTGCTGCTGTTTTGCCGGCGATGATGACTCGTGATGTTGTTCGCAACATCTCGATTATCTCGGCCGATAAGCAGATGGTCCAAGGCGGGAGTTACGATGCTAGCAAGCGTGTTTTCATCATTGATCGACGTGACGCTCGATCTCTGGTGTTGAGTCATGATGACTGGGTTGTATGGGATGGCGTCAAGTACCAGTTCGAGAAAATCGAGACACTGGAATTCCGAACTGGTTGGATCATTACAGGTAAGGCTCTTCTCGGTGAGACGGATTTGGAGACCGGGCTACAGCAGTCATTGGAAGCGTCTGATGTGCTGACTGTTGAAGATGCCGCAGCCGAAGAGGTGGTGTAAGATGTCTGCGAACCCGCATTGGGCACGCTGGATTTTCGCCTCGTTGGCGACGTACCTGAAGGAAGTCGCTACGGATAATAATATCCCCGCTCTCGTTGAGGGTGTGGATGACCGTACCGACGCAATCATGCAAGCGCCTGAACACGTCGAGATTGCTATAACCGGACCTTTCTCCCGTGAGATGAGTCGAAACTACTACGAACTCAGAGTTGGAGTTCGTATACTGATTCAGGACCGGATGGATAATCCGCCCAAGAATCGGTATTCACCGCAACGAGTTGCTGGTATCTACCACGAAGCGTTGGATGCCGTAATTGCGGTCTATCGGTACGGAGACGATCCAGAGATTGATGACCAAACACAGCTTGGCTGTTTGTCGCCGGCAAAAGGTCGGAATGATGCACTACGGGTGTTTCATTTTGGTCAGATGACTCCGACAGATCGGCTTCGGCAATCGATGGTTGACTGCTGGTATGTGATGGAATTGACAACCGACGAATAGCCATGAGAGGAGAAATCAAATGGCCAGAATTGAACTTCGTGACTGTATTGTTCGGTTCAAGGATGGATTGAGCGGTACCGCAGCATTGACGGCAACGCCGCCTGTTGCGACTGACGCTGAGATGGACATCGACACCGTTGTTCTTAACACTACCGACGCTGATTTGGTGCCGGTTGGTGCTCGTTTTACTTGCGCCGGTGAGACGGATGCGACCCAAGTGCATGTGGTTACGGCTCGAACTCCTGAGAGTGCGAGCCCGACGACGAACATTGAGTTCACTCCTGCACTTGGAGCCGGAACGTATGTTGAGGATGGTGTTGTCACCTTTTTACCGCAGCAGATCGAGATCAAGGTCGGTGACGGCAACGTTACCTACACCGAGCATCGGACCTACGAGTACATGTTGGACCGGGGCGAT
>Ga0114923_10002014_pt1 | contig 13909 bp, 11 predicted proteins | sample SumtaG_FD_89578 | JGI IMG/M metagenome (GOLD analysis project Ga0114923, IMG submission 89578) | Deep subsurface microbial communities from Indian Ocean to uncover new lineages of life (NeLLi) - Sumatra_00157 metaG | ecosystem: Environmental > Aquatic > Marine > Oceanic > Sediment | place: near... | reverse complement strand
TCCGAACATAACCGTCTTACTGTAATTGTATTGAAAGCCAATCGCATAGCGGACCTGGTTGTCTATTGGCATATCAGGTGTCCGGTCGGCCGAGTCCACAGGGCTGGTATCATAGGAAAAACCTGCCCGCAGAAGCCATCTCTCGACCGGTTTATAATGAATGCCGCCCGCATAATGCCACGTATCGTGCCAGCGGCGGGGCAGTGAGGCAGAACCCTGTTCGGTGGATATCAAAAGGTCGTCCATAACGCTCCAGTCTTCCCATCCGAACGAACCGACCAGCGCCCATTTATCATCCAACTCGTGATAGACGCCGCCCCTGACCATCTGGGCCAATGGTATTTCGGTATCTGACCCGACGCTGATACCGGCAGGGTCTACCTTCAAATCGCCGCTGAATTCAAGGTCTGTCTCTGACAAATACATGACACCCAGCCGGGTACGCTCATTCAATTCATAAAGGACCCCAAGATTATAGCCATATTCCCAATCGTCACCGTCAAGCGTTGCTGTCCCCGGCCCGGGCAGGGGACCTCCAGGAAGCGCAACATCAAACTCAAGGTCCCCGTATAGCGCGTAGAAACCGGCAGCAAGACTGAGCTTATCAGTAAGCTTGTAGGCCAGCGCGGGATTAAGTGATACGGTTAATAAGGTGACGTCCTGGCAAAGAAATCTCCCCGCCCAACTGTCATCATAATCGAGAGCCGCACCGGAAATAGCATAGACATTGAAACCGAACCTTAACCGTTCCGATAGCGGCTGTACGTAGAACAAACCGCCCAAAGGAGCGCAGCCGCCCGCATTGCCGCCGTTACCGCCGCCTACGACAGGAGGGACGAAGCCAACGTCAAATTTAACTCTCCCGTAAAGCACGCCGGCCGTCAGCATCAGCTCATTGCTGTCAATCCGAGTCATACCTGCCGGGTTGTGGAAAGACGTCGATGCATCCAGGGCCTCGGCCTGGGCGCCGGCGCCGGCCGCACCCATACTCGGCGTGCCGAATTCGTTAAGATAAAGCCCACCTGCCAATGCCGCATTCGCACAGAGCAAAACGAAACCGATAAAAAAGCCCTTGGACGAAAACGAATCCAGGGTTCTCAATTTACCAGCTAACATTTTATACCCTCCCATCAGGGTTAATATTACCTCATGCCTTCTTTTCACGGTCAACGTTCCAACCAAATGCTCACCGTCGGGCCCTATTGATGCTTTGGCTTAATCCGCGTTGCAGTGAGCCGGGCGATTTTGGTTTAGTGCAAGGCGGGCGTGGATACTTTAATTTTGTTTTTTCTTTTTATCTTTCAATCCCTTTAAATAAATGTTCAATTCTCGATTCCACACCCCATGCCCAAATCTCATCGGCTGTGAACCACATCAATTCGTATGCTCAACAATCGCGGTGAACGTTCGGCAGAAGCTGCGCAAGCAACAACATAATAAAAAGCCCCGCCTGCCAAAATCAGCATTCACCCTGTTTTTGACCTAAGGGGATTTGCTTACTCTTTAAGGCTTAATGATATGAATTATAAAAGAGGCGGGATTGATTTTGACTCGGCAAGGGTCGCACTCGCCGCATACCGCCCCGGCACTGACCGCAAAACGCGATTCGCTTTTCTTGAGTTGTCAACTTCAAAGAACGCTCACTTAGTCCGCGTGTGAAGTAATCCCGGTTTACGGTGACGCGGTCTCTGTTAATAAGAGCTTACCGGTAACATCAGAATAGCCGGCAGAACCCATACTCGGCGTGCCGAATTCATTTAGATAAAGTCCCCCCTGCCAATGACGCATTCGCACAGAGCAAAACGAAACCAATAAAAAGCTCTTGGCCGAAAACAAATTCAGAATTCTTAATTTACCGGCTGACATTTTATACCCTCCCATCAGGGTTAATATTACCTCATACCTTCTTTTCACAGTCAACGTTCCGGGCAAAGCCATCTCACCCAAGCTTAACCTCTTAATCAATTACCACAAACAGGAAGCGTAAGCACTGCAGCGGCTACCGGGATTTCCGCATCAACAAGACTGAAAAACAGCACCGCTCGAATAACTGATTTTGCGGCAATAGCTTTCAATAGTTCTGCTCTCTTTCTTGTTTGTTATTTATCTTACAGAGGTTTTATTTTACCCTCTGTACCGCTGGCGGAATCCACGTACCATCCATGACCTCAAGTCCGGGCCAGTAGAGACGCAGAACGAGGCTGAAATCGTCTATTGGCGCCGGAAGCCAGTTGCATTGCTTATCCTGGCCGGGCGACTCGTGCTGTATGTACAGATCCAGCGAGCCGTCGGGGTTGAACTTCAACTGGTCCCGGTCGCCGATTGCATAACGATTCAGCGGATTATCCACCAAAAACTGGTCGGACCCATACATAGTAAGCGACCAGAATGCACGCACTGGCGGAATCCGGCCTTTTTCAAAGTGCAGGACGTACCTGTGTCGGCCGTTCAATTGTTCGCCGTTCTCATCCACAAATGTCAACGGATATATCGCATCTTCCACCACATTGGCCCCAAGTCCGCCGTATGCAATCACAGCCCGGCCCAAATAGTTGGTCCCGTATGTTCCAATGTCGGACAGGAACATTTGCCAATTGTTCCGAACAGTACCCAATCTGCGCATCCGTGCAATGATTCGCTGCTGTGCTTCCGGCACAGCCCGTTCCAGCGCGCTGCGGACCGCGGGATTGGCATCTGCCAGCAAAAACCTCTCTCCGGGAACAATTCCAATCTGTTCCATCCGATGAATAATCGGATAGTCGTGAACATGCGGCGGATTGGACTTCATCAGTTCCGCAAACAGCGAGAAAAATCCCGCAGCATCCATCTTTGTCACCTGCTCAATCGGCGGCGTCTTCATATCTACTGTCGGGTCAATTTCCGCCTTTGGGGCCATGTACGGCCCGGGCCACTTGCTCAACGGCATCACCTTCAAACCTTCCTGAATGTGGTGGACGTTCTCATAATCCTGTTTTCCATTCGTTTGTATTCGTCCGATTATCCACACGTATTCGGTTGGCGCATTGATGACTTCCATGCCGTTTGGAATGGTCCCGTTGTAGTTCGGCCCGACAATCGCAAAGGTGCCGGCCTTTGTGCCGGTCGTCCGGCTTCCCGGTGATGCGAAAACGTCGGTCCACATGTCCAGCATCTGAACCAGGTAGTAACGTCCCCCGGTATCAGGCACCGACAGAATCACAGGCTCCCCGGAAAGCTCAAGCCACGCAATCGAATACAATGTGTCGACATTGGCGCGAACAACGTCCTTGAAGGACGCATCCGGAAAGACTCTGGCGTGAGTAAACTGATTCATCGGCCCCCGCCCGATATCGGTTGGCGACCCCGCAACGTTCGTTGCCTGTCTGCGAGTAACCTCCATAAGGACCATAGGATAGGCATAGATATAAGCTTCAATCCCGATTTCATAGGCTTGCTGCTCCGTTACGGCCGGCGCAGCGACTGATGTGACCGGCATAAGCAAAGTTGCAAGCATTAGTGTCACGGCTGTAATAATCGCCTGTTTTATTTTATCTCTGGTCATTTTACGTACCCCCTTTTCTTTATGGTTTGTTTGCTGTGATTGTAGCTGTTTCATTCAACCCTTCTGACCTGTGGTGGCTGCCACGTACCGTCAAGTGCTTCTTTCGTCGGGTAGTAAATCCGCATTATCATATAGAAAGGCCCATCCGGTGCCGGCAGCCAGTTCGACTCTTTATCTTTTCCAGGCGATTCGTACTGGATATGAATATCCGCCGAACCGTCGGGGTTTTCCTTTAACTCACTCGCGGAATTGACAAGATAGCGGTCAATTGGATTTTCAATCAGCAGCCGTGTCCCTGCGTCGTACATTGTGATTGACCAGAAGGCCTTTTGCGGCGGGAAACGACCCTTGTCAAATCTCAGAGCATATTTGAACAGACTGCCGTCGAGTGTTTGCCCTTGTTCATCCGCCAGGCGGAATGGATAGAACGCCTCTTCTATACTGTTGCCATACAGACCAATCATACACCCTGCCGCCCGACGCAGATAATTGTCACCGTGAAAATCACGGTCCCCGAACACGTTCGTCATCATCCATCCATTGACAACCTCACTGGCTCTTTCTGTCTCTTCAGTAATCTCATTCAAGGCCAGTTGCACTCCTTCTTCGATTGCTTCTGCACGTTCCGGGTCCAGTGATTTAATATCAAACGGCTTTGACGCACCAATGCCGATTTTGGCGAACTTTTCCAAAAGCTCGGTCTCAGATGGAGCAATCCTCACCCACGTCAAAAACAGGTTCACATAATTGATGAATTGGCCGCTATAGGCCTTCGCCTCCGACCATGCGGGAAAATCTATTTCCGGTACCGGTGCCGGCTTACCCAGAAAGGCACTGAGAGCCTGGACCTGGTACTGATTCTGAATCGCAATAACATTATCCAGGTCATCCGGGCCGAACAACTGGGTGCGGCCGATTACGAACACGAAGTTGCTTTCTGAGACAAATACCTCATCAATGCCGGCCGGCTTTTGGCCGTTCCAATCAGGCCCGGCAACAAGATAATTGCCTGCTTTACTGCCGGTGGCACGGCTACCGATATAACCGAAGTTGTTTGTGAAAAAATCAATTAACTGGAACGAATAGTAGCGGTTCGCTTCTATCTGCGGCACAGATACTACCATCGGCTCTGCCCGAAGGTCGAGCCAGATGCCGGAGTAAGGCGTGTCGCTGTTGGGTGAAACGACGATAGTATCAGCCGGCGTGAGCACTCTTGCGTCGCTTTTGATTACGTTAAAAGGTGCCCTGTACTGGTCAGACTCCGTGTAAATCGCAAGCCCGAACATCGTCTTGTAATTTTCCAGCATCGGGTAGAAGTAGATAAAAGCATCTTCAGCTATTGCCCGGACTTCGGCATCCGAGATTTTTGGCTCCGCAGTAACGTGCGTCTCTGCAACCATCAGCACCCCAATCACTGCCACAAGGATAACTGTTGTTTTCATCTTCTTTCTCATTGCTCTGCCCCCTTAATTCAATTTTGGTTAAGCCTGTCGCGATACAATCAATCTTATTTCGGGAAAAGAAACTGCAATTGCAGCCGAAGTGTCCAGTCCGCACCGTTGCGGGGAGACTCCACGTTGTAAAAACTCTGAATCGAAAAGTTCATCGGTTGCCTACCTATTTTGAATATCTTGCCGAAGCCGCCGCCAATCGGAATCGTCCACTGATTGGAGCTGTCGGCCTCCCAGTCGGCCGTGATAATGGGCGAACTCGAAAGATACCAGCCGTCAGGCATATTGTAGTTGATAAAAGGCTGCAGCAGCATCCTGTTCACATTCGCACGGTCACCATCGCCGGCATAAGACCAGACGTTATTGATTAAAGTGCCGTAAACCCATGGGCCGGTCATTCGCAAAACAACTGCCGATGGGCCGACAGACCATTTTTCTGTGCCCAGAACTTCATCACTTGCCGTCGGAAACTCAAAGACCGGACCCACACCCCACATAAATTTACCGGGTCTGGCAGGCGACAAAAAGGGCGTAAAGGTCAGGTCACCCGCTCCACAAATTCGCCCTTTGTCCGGAAAAAACGGCGGCTGATGAATGACCGGAAGTATCGTTCGCGTAATAAGGTTCCATTCTTCGCTCAGTGAAATCGGATAGACCGGCTGAATATTGAGTATGTTCTGCGTCTTGCTTTTCGGCCCCACCTCGAAGTTTAGATTGTTCTGGAACGGCACACTGATAAGACTGGCAACCGGATTCTGAACGGCCCGGGCGAGCTCAGCCTCCGGGTCTTCACCGGCTTCTATTTCCCCGTCACCTAAAAACGGCTCGTCCTCCACGCCGGACGCACAAACAGTTATCGCTGCAATCAAAGCCATGCCTATGCAAAGAAATCGTATGAATAGTTTACTATTCATCTTCAGACCCCCATATATAAACCGACGGCTTAACGGTTGCGTTAATTCGCTTGACCTGTGGGACTTATTGCTGCGTCACCATAATCAAATGCAGCAGCTTTTTCTTCTGGGTAACCGTCAAAACGTCCTTTGCCTTGATAAAATGGTCAACGCGGTTGTCCAGCATTTGTGTCGCCAGGTCGGTAACATCCATAACTACGTTGTTGACTTTGGCTGAATCAACCTGCTCCTTGACAAGCTCAGCCTCGAGGTCGAGAATCTTATACTCGATCTCCAGTACCAGCTTGAGCTGGTTAATCTGCATATCGGTGCGGTAGCGAAGAATCCGTCTTATCTGGTCATCGCTAAGGCCCAGCCCTACGCTTATTACATCTACTTTCTGGTAGTAGCTAAGGTCACCCGGAACCTCAACATCAAAGTCCAGACCTTTGATTAGCTGTATTCGCTGCCCCGGCGTCAAAATGTCCTTGGCTTCCAGCAGGTATTGCACCCGGGTCTTTAGTATCTGGCCATAGAGTCGGCTAAGGTCCCTGACGATAACGTTTGCCCTGTCGGAACTGATTTTGGCCTTTTCTTCGGTTTCGAATCGGCCTTCTCTTTTGAGTTCGCTGGCCAGTTCGTCGTATTTGCCTGCTATATCAGAGGCTATCGCGAACTGTTTCTGATTGAATTCGATTCCCAGTTCAGCCAGCCTGGCCAGTTGCTCATCGCTCAAATCCAGCTTGGCCAGGACACTGCCGACATCTGTTGCCGCAACCGCTTGTGTAAAAGACCCTGCTGCGACAATCATTAAAGATACAGCGACCAGGATTTTGATTCTTGCAAACATCGTTATTTCCCCTTGCATTTGAAATTGTGAAAGTTCAGTTTGCTTTCTTCTTTATTTTGTTTTTTCTGTTTATTTTTCCGCCCCTTAAAATAAATGTTCAGCTACTGCTTCCGCATCCCGTGTCCGAATCTCATCGGCCGGGAGCTTCATCGGTTCAGTTGCTGACCTTGCTATATGAAGCTACTGTTAAGTTGCAGAATCTACCGGACGGCCTTGGGCACATACTTGAACTTCTGTCCGCCCAGAGAGGCATCGACCATAAGCCCGACGTCTGTCATAACGAATACTGCCATGCCTTCCCTGTAGTCAGCTTTGGCAGCAGCACCTGTAGTCGCAGCTACGCCGGTGACGGCGGCGCTGAACGTGTACTGTCCCGTTTTGAATCTGTCGAGGTCCTGCTTGCCTCTGAAGAAAATTATTTCACGGAAAAACTCTCCGCCGAACGTGAAGCCAAGCGTAGCCTGCGACATACTGCAATAGCCTATCCTCATTCCTCTCTCAAACACCTCTCCATTACCATGGGCTCCGCCTATCCAGAACCCGCCTTTGAAGACCTTCGGCAGTACGGCATAACCGTAGGAGTTGTCGAAGAACGACTGAATACTCGTGTCGGCGGCCTTAAATTTGGCAATGGCTTCCCGGACTTCGGACGACAAAACGGCCCTTGATTCCGGTTTTTCCGGCACCGTTGCACAGCCGCAGGTCACTACGAACAAAGCCAAAACCACATTGACACATTTGGTTTGTATGGTTGGTTCTCCTGTCAAAAAGTTCTTGTGTTTTGTTGATTTGCTAATTGTCCTTACGAATAGTGTTTTGCCCTGCCTGCATTGTTCCTTGTCAGCCGACGGCCCCTGTTTGTTCGTGAGTGATATATACTTACAACGCAACTTTGTTGCCACGACCCGACGTAATCTATCAAACCACACGACCAAACTAAATCGGAGCCTGACCTGTTTTCGCCCTAAGGGGATTTACTTACTCCAAAAGTGCAGGCTCAGCGGCTTTCCGGCAACGTGAGGCGAGGAAGGATTACCCAAAATCCGCCGTATGCGCTATCGGAGGTGTTGGTAAGTCACTGCGGTAGCCACCTGTTTTATAAAGGTGAGCCTGAAGGGCCGGTGAAAAAATCCTTGGGAAATGCACGGTGCTGTAATATATTACCTACTTGTCAGCAGTAAAAACCGAGTTGGAAGCAGATTACTTTGTGAGCTTGAGGGACAGATGACCGAGACAGTTGCCCCGAAAAAGTCAATTCCTTTGACGAGAATTCAGAAGCTCATTGGCAAAAGGATGCTGCAATCCAAGACTCAAAAGCCCTGTTTCTATCTGCAATCCCGCGCCGATGTTACTGAGCTGATGACTCTTAGGCCCAGGCTGCGAAAATCGCTGGGTGTCAGGATTACGACCAACGTCTTTTATATCAAAAGCCTGGCGCTCGCTGCCGCAAGGTATCCTTTGGTGCTCGGTTTTGTCGAAGGCGACTATGTGAAAATCGCCGATGCAGTCAATGTGGGTTTTGCCGTTAATGCGCCGCAGGGTCTTGTGGTGCCGGTGATAGAGCAGGCCGATACAAAGCCGCTGGCGGAAATTGCCGCCCTGGAAAAGGAACTGACCGAGCTGGCACGGGATAACAAACTGACGATTGAGCAGATGGAAGGTGAAACTATAGCACTGAGCAATCTTGGGGCCTATGACATAGATTCTTTTATTGCCATAGTGCCGCCGCCGGCCAGTACTATAGTTGCTGTCGGCAATGTGATACCGACCGTTGTTCCGGTAGAAGGTAAACCTATGGTACGCAAAATGGTCAGTCTGTCCTTGGCAGTCGACCACAGAATAATAAACGGCGCATACGCAGCCAAGTTTTTGCGTTGCATAACTGACACACTCCGGAACCCGCAGCAGTTGCTTTGAGTTGACGGCCGAAAAACGATACGGGCGTGGAGGATTCTTACCCAGGTGCTTTGGGAGGTAAGTGAAATGAGTAGCCGGTGCTTTTTTTGGATATTTTTGCTGACGACGGTTCTTTTGGTTACTGAATCTGCTGAAGCTGGTTCCGAGCCGGTTTCAGAATTGCTCTGGCCGAGTGGCGCTCCGGGTGCTAAAGGTCACGATGACGCCGATAAGCCGTCTGTCATGATTTGTCTGCCTGCAGCGGAAAAAGCTGTCGGTACTGCTGTTGTAATTTGCCCCGGCGGCGGCTACCGACAACTGGTCCTCGGCACCGCGGAGAAAACCGCCGAGTGGTTCAATTCGCTCGGTGTGGCGGCATTTATTCTCAAATACCGGCATGGCGGCTCAGGTTACGGCCATCCCGTACCGCTGCAGGATGCTCAACGTGCGGTTCGCCTGGTGCGCAGCCGTGCAACGCAGTGGAATATTGATGCCAAGAGAATTGGTGTTATGGGTTTTTCGGCAGGCGGCCACCTGGCTGCGACGGTCGGTACGCATTTTCGCCCGGACAAAGGATATCGCAAAGACCCTATTAATCAGGCAAGCTGTCGGCCGGATTTTATGATTCTGGTCTATCCGCTGATTACGCTGGCTGAGCCTTACACTCACTATGGTTCGAGGATAAGGCTGTTGGGAGACGGTCCCAGTCGCAGCCTGATTGAGAGCGTATCTGTCGAAAAGCAGGTCAAAGTCACGACGCCCCCCGCTTTTATTGTCCACGGCAGTGACGATACGGTAGTACCGGTGGAAAACAGCGTGATGTTTTATGTTGCCCTGCAAAAAGCGGCGGTGCCGGCGGAGATGCATATTTATCAAAATGGCCCGCACGGATTTGGGCTGGGTACAGGTCGCGGTGCGACCGGCCCTGTCACGAACTGGACCGAGCGTCTTGTTGATTGGATGAAGCACCGCGGACTGCTTGCTCGTAAAGACACGCAACTCAAGTCGTAGTGAAGCTGCTATCAGGCTGTGCGGGATTTTCAGATTGGTGAGGTTCTGTTGTTTGCGGCCGTTGTGGGGCAATTTCTTTGATTTCGACCGATGGTGATGCAGCGCTCGGCTGTTCGGTCGTCGGCGTCTGCTCGGTTGCACTGTCGGCAGCGGCAATCTCCTCGCTTTGGATGGTGCCGATTTCTTGTACTTTGATGACAGTCAAAGACTCGCTTTGTAATTTGGACCCGCCCTGCGGTTGTGCGCTTATAAGTTCGGCTACCTTGCGATAGTCCTCGGCGCCGTGGCAGCCGGGTTCATATTCGAAGATGGTCTTGCCGTAGCTGGGGGCTTCAGCCAGTTTTATATTTAGTCTTATATATGCAGACAGGATCTGGGCCTCGGCCCAGGCACAATCGGTTCCTCGGGCGCTGTTGAGAAATTCTGCGATGTCGGCCTTGACTTCATTTGGAAGCAATGCACGCGAGTCGAACATACACAGCAGAATCCATCTGACCTTCAAATCAGGATTGATACGTTTGTTGACAAGGCCGACGGTCTGCAAAAGTCTTCCCAGCCCCTGTAGTGCCAGAAAGTGTGGTTGCAGCGGAATCAACACATCATCGGAAGCCGCCAAAGCATTAAGCGTCAGAAGTCCCAGAGACGGGGCACAGTCGATGAGCATAAAATCGAAATTGTGCCTGGTCTTCTCGATAGCCTCTCTGAGAATAATTTCCCTGCCGACGATACTGACAAGTTCGCTCTCGGCTCCGACCAGGTCGATATTAGCCGCAAGCAGCCACAAATTGGGCCGGACCAGCATGATTTCGTCTTCGAATCGGCCGGATTGTATCAGGACCTTATAGGCCCCGGCCCCCGATATTTCAGGTTCCAGACCCAGGTGTATCGTCAGGTGGGCCTGAGGGTCGAGGTCGATGACAGCAACCCGGTAACCGGCCGCTGCCAGTGCGGCGGCGGTATTGACTGCTGTGGTTGTCTTACCCACTCCGCCTTTTTGGTTTAGTACCGCAATTATTCGCATATTCGTCGATGGCCAATGTTACTGAGAACTGCAAGTGCGATTTTCGAAAGCCCTCTGGAGCAAAGCGCGGAAAAAACAATCCTTAAGCTTTCGATTACTGTTTAAGATTTTGCCCTTCCGTGACCAGTCTTTTAAGGGCCGCGTCCAGCACGCCGTTGACAAACGCGGCGGACCTTTCGGAACCGAATTTCTTGGCCAGTTCTATAGCTTCATTAATTACCACTTTGGGCGGAATATCGGCACAGAACTTCAGTTGATAGACCGCCAGTCTTAAAATGTTCCTGTCAACCGGAGCCAGCCTGCTCAATTCCCACTTTATCGTCGATGCCGTGATAAGTTCGTCGCACAGCGTCAGGTTTTCCCAGGTACCTCTGCTCCACTGCCGGGCGAGCTTTCGGACAAAGTCATCGCTTTCATTCTCGACAAAAAACTCGTCGAGGCATCCAAGCAGTTGTTCGCCCTGGACGTCGAGCTGATACAGCGCCTGCATGGCCAGTTCTCTTGCTCGTGTTCTCTTGTCCACAGCCTGGTCTCCGACGTAGGCTGAACACATGGCTCAACTTGGTTGTTATTTAGCTATTCACTTGTCAACGCGTCACTACTACGCGATTTGTTGCATCACGTTTGCCATCTCGATAGCGGTTTTTGCGGCGTCTTCCCCGGCATTGCCCATCTTGGTTCCAGCCCTTTCGACGGCCTGCTCGAGCGTGTCGCAGGTTAGTACACCAAATACCGTCGGGATCCCGACCTCATAATTGATTTGCCCGATACCTCGGGCGACCTGCTGGCACACGTAATCGTAATGGGGGGTCTGGCCGCTAATCACGGCACCGAGGCATATCACTGCGGTGTACTTGCCGCTTTGAGCGAGTTTCTTGGCGGCCAACGTTATTTCGCACGCACCCGGAACCCAGACAACGGTTATTTGTTCATCGCTTGCGCCATTACGCTGCAGGTAATCTATCGCACCGGAGAGCAGTTTGTTGGTAATAAACTCGTTGAATCTGCTGACAACGATGACGAAATTGCTTTTGCCGACAGTCATTTGCCCTTTTATCTGTTTGACCATGGTTTTATATCTCCGACTAAGCTTTTTGTTTAAGCCTCAGCACCGCTATCTTGCCGCACTGAACAGGGTCCTTTGCCGTATATCTACAATTCTTTGCGGCCCGGGGACCTTTTTGCCAAAATCAGTTTGACCGACATTATAAGACTATCGTTAACTGCTTTCCAGAAAAACAATGTTCTGATGGAGTAGGGCCCGGTCAGACGATGGTCCTTTTGGCCTTTAACCTCAATGCCTGCAAGATGTTATGAGCTGCGCTGCGGGTTTGATTTTTCCCCGGGCCAAAAAGCGTCAGCTTCGGCAAAAATCTGCTAACCGTCAATTTCGGTATGAACGATAACGCCGGTGGACGGTTGGTCCGGTAGTATGAGCTGATAACATCCTTTAGGTTGACAGGTTATGTTTCTTGACGAAGCTGCGTTCGGCCCTTACGGCATGGCCGAAAAAAAAGCCAGAAAGGCCTTCGAGCTTTACGAAGAAGGCAAAATACTGCACGCCCTTATGGAACTCGATGGTGCGCTGCAGATAAACCCGGCCAATGCCGCCTGGCACTTCAACAAGGCCCTGACCCTTGATTGCCTCGGTCGTTTTGAAGACGCGATTGTCGCCTATGAAATGGCTTTGGAGCTAAGCCCGGGTGATTTGGAGATATTGAATTCGCTGGGTGTCGATTACACCCGCACGGGCCAGTATGACCTGGCCATCGAGACCTTTGAGTGTATCGAGCAGATTGACCCTCACTTTGAGAGTTGCTATTGCAACCGCATCATCACCTACGCCGAGATGAACAAGCACGACGCTGCTGAGCAGATGTTCTATATGGCCCAGCAGATAAATCCGGATTGTCCCCTGTGTTTTTATAATATAGGAAACAGTCTTTTCATTCGCGGCCAATACAAACGGGCTGTCTACTGCTGGCAAAAAACCGCCGAACTTGAACCGACTCATCCGGAGATTGATTACCGGATAGCACAGGCCTACTGGGCGGCGGACGAACTTGACCAGGCCCGGCTCCACTTTCTCAAAGAGCTTCGTACGAATCCGGGCAATACCGAGGTGATTTTTGATTATGGCCTGTTTTTGCTCGAAGTGGGTGATTGCGACTGCGCCAGGGAAAAATTCAACAGGCTTCTTGAACTGGACCCGGACTCGGCGGTTGCGGTTTTCTACCTTGGTGAAATTGCCCTTGCAAATGACGATTTTGACAAGGCGGCGTCACTTTACAAACGAGCACTACACGCCGACAATAGTATGCCCGGCCCGCGATACAGGCTGGCCCAGTGCGCAATGATAAAAGGCAAGAAGAAAAAGGCACACAGCCTTTTGACCGCGGAGATGCAGTTGGAAATCAATGACGCCGATGTGCTTGTTTCAATCGGTTCAATGCTGCTGGCGGCCGAAGATTTCAATTCGGCCGTGACCTGCCTGCTCAAAGCCGTCACTCTCGGCTCAGCCGATGGAAATGCGTATTATTATCTCGGCCTTGCCAATGCCTTGAAGGGCCATTTGGCCGAGGCCGCGAGATTCTTCGCCCATACTCTGGATATCCGTCCCGAACATGTTCTCGCCCTGAAGGATTCTGCCGTGGTCTGCCTGGCGATGGGCAGAGTGGACGATGCCGAGCGAAAAATCAAAAAGGCAATTACTCTTGCAAGGGACGTTGACGGCTGTGAGCGGGGTCTGGCTCGGCTAAGGCTAATCGGCCGTAGAATCGCCGTCGCCAAGGCGGTACGCAGGGTCAGTAATTTCGTCTCTTTCACCAAATCCGGATGTTAAGGCTTCATTGGCTTCTATCCGGCCTACCGAAAACAAGTTGCAAAATGACCCGAAATCCATTAACCTGTTGGCTTAAGCTGCATTATGTGCTGTATGTGCCCAAAACAAGGGGCCGTAAGCCCCAAAACTATAATATAGAATTGTCCCAACGCAGGCTCGGGTTTTTGCAAGCAGGCATTTTTAAGAACCTGGAACGACAAGCTTAATCATAAGGCCGAGTGGCGGAATGGCAGACGCTGGGGACTTAAAATCCCCTGCCTGAAAGGGCGTGTGGGTTCGAATCCCACCTCGGCTATCGATTTTTTGGATAACGTCAGTGCCGCGCAGGCTGACTATGAGCGTTAACCACAAAGTGCAGAATAATTACGGAGAGCGAAATGGCAAAAAAAGTTCCCAAACTTACC
>Ga0114923_10002013_pt1 | contig 13924 bp, 12 predicted proteins | sample SumtaG_FD_89578 | JGI IMG/M metagenome (GOLD analysis project Ga0114923, IMG submission 89578) | Deep subsurface microbial communities from Indian Ocean to uncover new lineages of life (NeLLi) - Sumatra_00157 metaG | ecosystem: Environmental > Aquatic > Marine > Oceanic > Sediment | place: near... | reverse complement strand
TGAGACCTTTGAAAAATGCTCAATTTTGTTCAAGTTCAAGGAAGGCGATAATTTTAAACACAGGAATACATTGAGTATTTCGAGTATTAAAATTTGAGCCTGACACCGACACTTTAGTGAAGCATCAGCGCTCAATTGGGCAAAAGGGGGCGTTTTGCAAAGGTCTCGTTTTAACCCCATTAGTAAGTTGAGAAGATGTTCAACTTTCGTTTTGGAAGACGTCTTGCCGTGAACGAAGAGAGTTATGATTTTCCACCTTTTCGTCCCCCCAGTGAGGCCGACAGCCTCCTTCTGAGGGTTACCCGCGGGTGTCCCTGGAATCAATGCGCCTTTTGTCCCATGTACAAGCATATCAAGTTTGAAAGGCGACCGGTTCAGGCAATTAAGCAGGACATTAATACGGCCAAGACCTACACGGGCGGAAACGTGGAGACCGTCTTTATCGCGGACTCGGATAGCCTGGTCATAAAGACCGAAGAGACGTGTCAAATCCTTGGCCACCTTCATGATATCTTCCCGTCCCTGACCAGGGTTACGTCCTATGCGCGGGCCCTGACGCTTAGACGGAAATCACCGGAGAGTTTAAAAAAGATAAGGTTGGCCGGGCTGACACGCCTTCATATCGGCCTTGAGACAGGAAGCGCGCGCTTGCTGGACCGGATAAAAAAGGGTGCCGGACCACGTACCATGATCCAGGGATGCACCAGGGCCAAAGAGGCCGGCTTTGAAGTTTCTCTGTACGTGCTGGCGGGAATAGGGGGCGAATCGAGCTGGCAAGAGCATGCTGAGGAGACGGCCGAGGTGCTCAATCAGATAAATCCTGATTTTATTCGGATAAGGACTCTTACTCCCCAGCCGGGCACCCCTGTGTTTCAGTGGTGGAACGAGGGGAGCTTTCAAATGCCTAATCCTGAGACCATATTAAAGGAACAAAAAAAACTTATTGAAGGACTGTCGGTTACATCGGAATATCTTTCCGACCATGTTTCCAACTATGCCGGTATTAATGGGAATCTGCCAGAAGATAAGGCCAAGATGCTCTCCCTGATTGATACTACCCTGGAAAAACTCTCGGAAGACAAGGACTTTAGGGCTGATCTTGAAAATATGCGATACTTGCGGAGGCTGTGAGAGGAACGGTTACGTAAACCGAGGCGAGATCGAGAAATTCAATGCCGATTTATGATTATGAATGTGTTGGTTGCGGGGAAGTTTTTGAAGTGATCCTTAGCGTGGGCGGGGCTCCAGAGAAATGTCCGGCCTGTGAGAATCACGACTGCAAGAAATTGATAGGAGCGCCCGCCGTTCATATGAAAACGGATCATGCGACACCCAGGATTGAAAAGAGGGTCAAAGACTATTTAAAAGACGGCAAGGTCTCGGACGCTGTACGCTTTGCCGACAAGGCAGCCTCCATGGTAAAGTCGGACAGGGTAAAGCGGATAGCCGGCAAGCTGCACGAGAAGACCGGCAAATAGAGACCTTTGCAAACCCCACCCATTTGTCCAATCTCCTTGAAGTTCAAAATTCAAAGCCAAAAGCCCAAAGGCATCTTTCAACGAGAGTTCCTGTGATCTCTTTCTTCCCTATGAGCTTTCAGCTCAGTGATTATTTGGTAGGCGGTCGCGGATTTGAACCGCGGACTTCCACCGTGTGAGGATGGCACTCTCACCGCTGAGTTAACCGCCCCCAATTCGCTTTATGTGATATAATTACTAATGAGAAACTTTCCTACTCGACATTGGTTTGGGCAAATGATCTCTTTTCTTTCGTTCCGAGTCTCCCTTTTCCGCCAGTCACTACAGAAAAGACATCATTGTGCCCTTTCTGTGATGTCGGGTACTTAATGTACTTTTTAGTAAATAAGGGGCGTGGAGGCTAAAGTCAAGAATTTTATTCTTTAGACAACTCACCACGGACGACTGACATCACCCAATATATTTTCGAAGTTTTTTCATTTCAGCGGGTGTCAGTTTACGATAGGTTCCTGGTTTCAGGTTGCCTAACCGGATCGGGCCGTAACGTGTGCGTTTCAATTTCATGACCGGATGACCCACTGCCGAACACATCCGCCGAATCTGCCGGTTCATCCCTTCTTTTATGATAATCTCAAGCCAGGTGTTCTTGCCTGTTGTGCCTATCTTTTTAACCCGGGCCGGCGCGGTTTGTCTGTTGTCCATGGCTATGCCGGATTTCAGACGTTGCAAGACCCCTGCGGCGGGGATGCCTTTAACCTTGGTTTGATATGTCTTGGGAATGCCGTATCTGGGATGCTGAAGATGCTGGGCCAGTTCCCCGTCATTGGTAAGGATCAACAGTCCTTCAGTGTGATAATCAAGGCGTCCTACGGGAAAGATACGAGCCTTAATTTTCCTGACAAGGTCGGCTGTTGTTGGGCGGCCCCTGGGATCATGAGAAGTGGTCAGCACCTGTTTTGGCTTGTTCAGTACGATGGTAACTTTGGGCTCTAATCGGCGGATGAGCCGGTTGTTTACGCGTATGGTATCTTCTCCCAAGACGACCTGGGTGCCCGGCTTGAAGACCACCCGGCCATTTACCGTAACGCGGCCCTCGCAAATCAGTTCTTCTGCCTGACGTCGAGAGGCGACACCGGCCCGTGCCAAGACTACTTGGAGTCGCTCGGGCATGTTTCTCCCAGATCCTTTAGGTCTTTGAGGGTAGGGAGATCCTTTAGGTCCTTGAGATCAAAGAACTCTAAAAACTCTTTGGTGGTGCCGTATATTATGGGACGGCCCGGCAGGTCTTTACGGCCCAATAGGCGAATCAGCTTTCGTTCAAGGAGGGTACGGAGTGTCCCGCCGCAGTCCACCCCCCTTAGATGTTCTAAATCGCTACGAAGCACGGGTTGCTTGTAGGCGATGATCGCAAGGGTTTCCAATGCCGCCCGGCTCAAACGAGCCGGTTTGGTCTCTTTGAGACGCCTGAGCCACTGCCGATACTCCGGACGGGTTCGTAGCTGGAATCCGCCGGCAACCTCAGCCAAAAAGAAGCCGCGCTTGTTGGATTCATACTCTTCGGCCAGGCTGGTTAGGGCCTCACGGACGTCCTTACGGTCGGCGATTTCAAGAACCGATTTGATCTTGTCGATTGTAAGGGGCGTGTCCGAAGCAAAGAGCAAACTTTCAACGATAGCTTTTAAATTATCCATAGAAAATCCTGATAATCCCTGATTCAACGTGCTGCATAATGCGTATCACTTGAGATTTTACCATCTCAAGAAGGGCCAAAAAGGTTATAACGATATCTCCTCTGGTGGCCTGTGTCTCAAAAAGCTCTTTAAAGGTTACGGAATTACGCTGTTCCAGGATATCTACAATTTGAGAAATCCTGCTCTTGACCGAGATGGCATCCGGCGTAATATCAAAGAAATATGCGGGGGATGCCCGCTTGATAATCTCCTGAAACGCATCGATGAGTTCAAACAGGCCGACCTGTACCAGACCAGGTTCCTCGCCGGACAGGACCTCGGTGTCGTCAACATCCCTCCTCACAAAGACATCCCAGTCGAGCCGGTCCCGGTCCATCAGGTCCTCAGAAGCGTACTTCAACTGCAAGTATTCTTCTAAGGGCCTGATGATCTCCATGCGAGGGTCCTCATCATCGTCATCTTCTTGCGTGGGCAGCAGCATGCGGGACTTGATGTGGGCCAGGGTGGCGGCCATGACCAGGAACTCGCCGGCAATATCTATGTTCAGCGCTTTCAGCCAGTCTATGTATTCTATGTACTGCTGTGTAATCAAGGCGATAGGGATATCATAGATATCCACCTCGTTTTTCTTGACAAGATGTATCAGAAGATCCATGGGACCTTCAAAGAGGTCTTCCAGATGCACGTGATAAGGTGTTTGTTCTTGTCTTTGTTCCATCATATTTCAAATCTTAACGGCCGCCCGAACTTCTTCCATGGTTTTACGGACGACGAGTCTCGCCTTCTGATTGCCGTCTTCTATAATCGCCCTGACAATATCCGGGCGCGCTTCATAGTGGGCCCGTTGTTCACGCACTGGCTCCAGTGACTTGATCAGGTTTTCGGCCATCATCTGCTTGCACTCTACGCAGCCGATCCGGGCCTCCCGGCATGCCGGGTCAATACGCTGCACGGTCTGTTGGTCTGAGTACGATTGATGAAAGCTGAAGACATTGCAAACGCCAGGGTCGCCCGGATCGCTCCGCCGTGCCCGCTGTGGGTCGGTAATCATCCGGGCGACTTTGTTTTGAATCTCCTGCGGGGTGTCTGATAAAAAGATGGCATTGTTGTAACTCTTACTCATCTTACGGCGATCAATACCGAGGATCCTGGGGGTTTTGGTAAGAATCGTCTCCGGGATTGGAAAGATATCTCCATAAAAATAGTTGAAACGCCGGGCAATTTCCCGCGTGAGCTCCACATGCGGAGCCTGATCTATCCCAACAGGGACCCCGTTCGCCTTATACATGATAATATCGGCTGCTTGAAGCACAGGGTAACCTAAAAAGCCGAAGGTGGAAAGGTCCTTGTTCTTCAACTGCGCGATCTGTTCCTTGTACGTTGGATTCCGTTCCAGCCAGGGGAGCGGCGTGATCATGGAAAGGAGCAGAAAGAGTTCGGCATGTTCCTTGATATGTGACTGAACAAAAAGGGTGCATTTTTCCGGCGAGAGCCCTACACTTAACCAATCTATAAGGATATCCATGACATAGCCCTGAATCGGAGCCGTCATATCATAATCACTCGTCAGGGCGTGCCAGTCGGCTATGAAGAAGAAACAGTCATAGTCGTCCTGCATATTCTTCCAGTTTGCCAAGGCCCCGTGCAGGTTGCCCAGGTGAAGCGGGCCCGTGGGGCGCATACCGCTCAAGATCCGTTTTTTAGCCATTGCCATCTTCCTAATGCATTATGTACCGCAAAAATATCATCAAGCCATCATTCCCCAGGCAAATCCGGAGTATGGGATGCACGAAAAAGGATATTATACCATTTAACATGCCTGTGAAAAGGAGAAAAATCAGAATAATCATACCAAAGCGTTCTATGTATGCAAATTGAGCCGCATACCGCGGAGGCAACACCATTGACAGTATCCGGCTCCCATCCAGGGGCGGGACCGGTATCATGTTAAAGACGGCTAAGATCGAATTGATCAGGACACTGTATCCAAGCATGTAAAGCAGATCCAGAACAATCAGTTTGGATATTGATTCAGCCCCCAAAAACCTGGACTGGAGCATGAATTGAAAAAGCGTGCCGCATACAATAGCACAGAGCAGATTGGCCACAGCCCCGGCAGAGGCAACAAGGATTGCATCCCTGCGATAGTTCCGCAGATTGGTGAAGTTGACCGGCACCGGTTTTGCGTACCCGAAAATAATTGGTGATCCAAATAGCAATAACATCAAGGGAAGAATGAAAGATCCCATGATATCGAGGTGCTTGATGGGATTCAGGGTCAACCTTCCAGACAACTTGGCCGTGGGGTCTCCCAGGCGATATGCCATCCAGCCGTGTGCAAATTCGTGAATCGTGACGGCAAACAGCAGCGGCACGATCATGACGACAAATTTGTTGAGACCAAAAGCTTGAAACATCAATCAACAACCTTCCAGTTCTTGCGCACAAATTCTACCTCCTCTACTCTGGTCTTGACCTCGCCGTTTAAGCGTGCATCAAGGAGGCTGGTCAGGATTTCGCGGTAAACTGGTCCGGGCTCAAAGCCCATCTCCTTGAGATCAATACCACTCAGCAATGTTTTTATTGATCTTAGCCTGGTAATGTAATTTGAAACAGCCTGCTTGACCGACTTATGAGTTGCGCTTGCCATTATATAGAGAAGGGTCTCTGGATGAAATGAACGAAGCTTTCTATAAAGCTCGCTGTTCTTGAGGATTCGTTGAGACGCCATCCAGCCCAGGCAGTCTTCCGCCTTTGTCTTCTCGTTGATCAAGATGTTACTGTATCGTTGGGTCAGTTCGAAGCGGTCACATAAAGCCCTTGTAACTTCTTGATCAAGGAACCTCATAAGGGCCAAAAGATAGACCATCCACTGTTTGCAAGGCTCTTCCAGAAAAAGCAGGTGGTACCAGGTGAGAACCTTGTCAACCGAATGGAGAAGCGCCTCCATGGCCGAGTTGTAGACGATTCTTGGATGAATTACCTTGAGCAGCTTGTATTTGTTGAGACGCCGCAGGGCCATGACGGGCTTGTCTTCCTTTAAGATCAGTCTGAGCTCGGAAAATAGCCGTCGCCCGCTCAGTTCCCTGAAAAAATCCATTCTAACCGCGTTTTCGATCAATGCTGAGGCAAGTTTTCCTATCTTAAAACCGAATCTCTGTTCAAACCGAACGGCGCGGAAGACCCTGGTTGGGTCTTCGACAAAGCTCAGATTGTGCAAGACCCGGATCACTTTTTGCTTTAGATCTTTTTGTGCTCCAAAGAAATCGATCAGGGTGCCGAATCCACGGGGGTTGAGTTTTATGGCAAGGGTATTGATCGTAAAATCTCTTCGATACAGGTCGAGCTTTATAGAACCCGTTTCCACTGTGGGAAGCGCACCAGGTGATTTGTAGTATTCGAGCCGGGCGGTGGCCACATCGATCTTCCGGCCGTCCGGAAGAATCACCACGGCGGTCCCGAACTTTTCGTGGGCCCTGACCCTGCCGCCAAGAGACACGGTTAGGGCCCTGGCAAACTCTATGCCGTTGCCTTCAATGACCACGTCGATGTCAAGGTTTTCCTGGTACAGAAAAATATCCCTCACAAAGCCGCCCACAGCGTAAGCATTGTACTTGAGTGAATCGGCAACTTTTCCAACGGCCTTCAGGAGTTCTATGGTTTCTTCAGGAAGACGCTCTGTGAGGAATTTGGTCACGCTCCTTTCGCGGGCATGGGGCCTGCGTTCCTTGCTGTTTACTACAAATTCAGGAATACGCGTCGGTTCGCTGACAAGGACATTGAGGAGGTCGGTTCTTGTAATGACGCCTATTACACGGCCTTTTTCCACTATAGGAAGCAAACGCTGTTTGTTGCCTATGATCTTTTCCTGAATCTCCGACAATGGGGCATCAGGGCTTACTGTATCGATTTCCGTGGTCATGTATTCGCGCACAGGCACGTCCTCAAGCTTATGATGGAGGCCCTTTTCTATAACCTGACGTGAGATAATCCCGAGAAAATTATCGGATTCCAGTACTACAAGGACATTTACATTGTAACGGGTGAGGAGTTCATTCGCTTCCTTCAGGGTCACGTCCGGTTCCACATGTATGGCAGGGGCGGACGCAAGGTCTTTGGCCGACCGCTTGGGGTTGATAAATTGGTTCAAGACGGCAAAAAGCTTCTCCTCAACCTGGATCACGGTCTGTCCTCTGATGGTCGCAGAGGCCGCTGACGGATGGCCGCCACCGCCAAAAGCCATGGCTATTTCCCCGGCATCGACTTCCGGCAGCCGGCTTCGAGCAACCATGTATACGCGATTTTCCATACCGGCCAGGGCAAAGATGACATCCAGGTTCTGCATGTCCTTTAGTTTGTGTACCAGGAAGGCAAAATCTCCTATGTAGGTGTCACAAGAGACAGTGGTGACAGCCACGTCAACACCATTTACTGTGTGGCGAGCGACCCCCTCGATCATATCGTTTAAGAGACTCACCTGTTCCGGCGTCATTTCCCGGGTGATGATGTCTGAGATCATATTCAGGTTGGCCCCGTTGGAAAGGAGGTAGGCCGCGGCAAGGTAATCATCTTCCGTCGTGGATGAGAACGTGAAGGAACCCGTATCTTCATACAGGCCCAGGGCCATGATAGTGGCTTCTTCAGCGGTGATGGGGATCTTTTTGTCACGCAGTATTTTTGTCAATATAGTGACTGTTGCGCCGGTCTTCCGGGTTATTTCGACGCTTCCGGAAAGATCGTCGGGCATCGGGGGATGATGGTCATATATGTGGATTTCCAGGCCGGGACGATTCACTATACTGGCAAGCTTGCCGATACGGCTTGCCTGGCGGGTATCGACCAATACGAGCCGGCTTACCGCATTCAGGTCAATGTCTTTGATTTTTACGATGTTATAGAGATACACCATCGATTTTACAAAAAAATCTCTCAAATTCTTTTCCTGTGAACCGGGAAAAATCGCAAGTGCCCCCGGATAGAGTTTTTGGGCTGCCAGCATAGAGGCAAACGCATCAAAATCAGCGTTGACGTGTGTGGTAATCACGGTTAGGCCCTGTGATGACCTTTGAATGGTGTCGTCTTTTGCAGGCATATTGGTGTCTCTGCGGTGAACTAAGGGTAGGGGGAAGATACTATATTGCGGAGTATCGCGCAATAAATATCATATATTATTACGCATTATCGCGTATTTTTTTATCGCAAAGCAACGAGTCCTTGTCAAGTGGAATGGCGGATTTGATTCTCGCTCGAAGTAGGTTGATAACCGGCGGGATCATGCCGTTCAACAATTAAGCTCAGTGACAGGGACCATCGGGCTGCAATGGCCTGGCTGATTTCGCGGACAATCGTTTCCAGTTCACCCTCAAAGACCCTGTTTAGTTTACTCCAAGAAGTCCCCTCACGGCTGAAAAGGCGACAACCGGGACGCCCTTAAATAAGTAAATAACTCTATAAGGAAACAATTGGGGTCTGCCCTTGACATTGGACAAATCACCCTGTTTCTTAATGATTTAGGGTGATTTTTTATCAGGAACGAGGACCAAAGTAAAGCCCAAAGCCCCGACTCGGTCTTTCCTTTGCCTGTATTGTGTATTGTAAAGCAGGACAGGTACGGTCATAGCGATCAATTCTCAAACTGCACCCGTCGCACACTATGTGCACTAATGAAGGAATCTGATGGGATAGGGTAGGGCGATGGACTTGTGATTCGTAAGTATTTGATTTTATTGGTACGCCTGGCAGGATTCGAACCTGCGACCTACGGATTAGAAGTCCGTTGCTCTGTCCACTGAGCTACAGGCGCTTGCTTCATTAAGCAAAAGAAAATAACACAGCCTTCCCAACCTTGTCCATATCAAAAGCTCAAATAAATCTCCCAAAGACAATACCACTGTAGATGAGAGCCCTCATTTGGTAATTATGTGTCGCTTTTACATCTTGATAAAGGAGCAGGTGTCTGATATCTTCGCCGATAAATTGGGAATCACACAGATTGGGGAATTGAAGGAAATTTAAAATCCGAAAATTGATAAAAAAAAAGAAAAATAAAAAGAAAAAAAATTCAAAAGTGGAGCGCTTGCCGATCAAAGGCGTTCGGTCCCAAGCGGATTCCGCTCTTGTCAAATTCGATCCCTTACAGCGATACATGCAGGAAGTCGGTCAATACGAACTCCTTTCAAGGGAAGAAGAAAAAGAGCTTGCCATCCGGGTCAGGGAAAATGGAGATCAAGATGCAGCTTATAAGCTGATTACTTCAAATCTTAGGCTCGTGGTGAAGATTGCCATACAGTTTCAGAGGGCATGGATGCAAAACTTACTTGACCTTATCCAGGAAGGGAATATCGGTCTTATGCAGGCCGTACAGAAGTTTGACCCTTATAGAGGGGTTAAGTTTTCCTATTACGCCTCTTTTTGGATCAAGGCATATATCCTGAAATTCATTATGGACAATTGGCGATTGGTCAAGATCGGAACGACACAGGCCCAACGAAAGCTCTTTTTCAAACTGAAAAAAGAAAAACATAAGCTGATGTCCGAGGGCTTTGATCCTAAACCAAAACTCCTTTCTGAGAGGCTTGGGGTCTCCGAAAAGGAGGTTACCGATATGGATCAACGCTTAGACCGTTGGGAATTGTCTTTAGATGCGCCGATCAAGGAAGACTCGAGCAACGAGATGATCGATTTTGTCGCTGCGCCGGCACCATCTGCCGAGACCCAGGTGGCTAAGAAGGAAATCGAGGCTATTATCCACAAAAAACTTGGCTCATTTAAGAAGGACTTGAGCGAGCGCGAAGTTTATATCCTTGAAAACCGGACCTTTTCAGACACACCCGCAACCCTTCAAGAGATAGGAGAGCGCCATGATATTACAAGGGAGCGTGTGAGGCAGATTGAAAGCAACATGATCAAGAAGATGAAGACGCATTTCCAGCGTGAGATACCCGACTTTGAATCATTTCTCGGCGAACTTGATTAGGGGTTAGGAGACGGAGAAGATGCTCATAAAGCTGCTTAATATACTCATACCCGTTGGGATGATATTGCACATGGCCGCATGTGCCGTACCCCAAAGGATTCCATCTGCCGAGGTTAAGTCCGGGGATGCCGGAGGTTACTATTATTACACTGAATCGCGCCTGATGAGGAGACGAGGGAAGCTTGACAGGGCCTTAGAGTTACTAAAAAAAGCGGCGGCCAAAGATAAAGATTCCATTCTCTTAAAGAATGAATTGGTGCAACTCTATCTACAACAGAGCGATTATAAAGCAGCCTTAACAGTTGTACAGGATATCATTCAAAAGCATCCTGAATATGTTCCTTCATTGGTCATGTTGGGAAGCATTTATGCGGCCTTAGACCAGCATGCCGAAGCAATTGAGGCATATGAAAAGGCCCTGGTACTTGATTCAAAATCCGAGAATATCCATTTTTTGCTGGGCTCGGAGTATGTCAAAATCAAACAATTCGATAAAGCGATGAAGCTCTATCAAAACCTGATCCGGATCAATCCGGCATCATTTAACGGGCATTTTTGCTTAGGGTCCCTTTATGCATCCCTGAAGCATTATGATAAGGCCGAGGCCTCCCTGCTGAAAGCTATTGAATTGAAACCACGCTATGCGCGCCCCTTTTTTGAACTTATCAGTGTTTACGAGGCTATCGACAAACACAAAAAGGTTATCCAAACCTACGACAAGATTCTTACCGTCAATCCGGATAATCTCAGGGCGACGGTTGGGCTCGGCCGTTTTTACTTGAAGATAGGTCAATCCAAAGAGGCCGAGACCATATTCGAGGAGTTAAAACTTCGGAGCAAATCCGATCCGCGGGTCATTAAACAGATTGCCCTGATATACCTGGATGAGAAAAAATACAAGGAAGCCTTGCACACCTTGCAGCTGCTTTTGAAACATGATCCGGACAACGCAGAGATACATTACTTTCTCGGGATGGCGTTCGAGGGGCTTGAGGAAACAGATAAGGCGATAGCATCCTATGAAAGGGTTTCCAAGACGTCGTCCTATTATCGGAGCGCTGTTGTTCATCTTGGCTTTCTCTACAATGAAGCAGGTGATGCGGGAAAGGCAATCCGGGTGATGAAAGAAGCGATTGAGCAGGAACCGGAAGAACCCGAACTTTATTTGTTTTTAGGCGCCCTGTATGAAGAGATGGAATCGTATGACGAAGCAATAGTAGTATTTAAGGATGGGTTAGAGATTCAACCTGACAATATAAAACTTCGTTTTCGACTCGGTGTGGTTTACGACAAGGCTGACGACAAAAAGTCCTGCATAAAAGAGATGAAGGCCGTGATCAGTATAGACCAATCCCATGCCGAGGCATTAAACTATCTGGGTTACACCTATGCAGAACTCGGCACAAACCTTGATGAGGCTGAAAGCTTGATCAAGAAGGCCATGAAATACAAACCAAACGATGGATACATCGTCGACAGCTTGGGATGGGTCTATTACAAGAAGGGCTTCTACAAAAAAGCTGTCAAGCTCCTTGAAGACGCGGCTAAACTGGCTCCGGATGATGCCACCATTTTAGAACACCTTGGCGATGCCTATATCAAGATAGACAATCCAAAAAAAGGGTTAGAATACTACAGGAAGGCCCTGGAAAAGAAAGGGGACGATACAAAGGCGCTTGAAGAAAAGATACAACACGTTGAGAAACAGCCGGAATAGGGTGTGGTTGTTTACTCTTGCGGCCCTGCTCTTTCCTTTGTGCCTTTATGGATGTGCCTCAAAGCCGTCCCCGACGCGAGCGGGTCCGGATGCTGGCCGGATCTTGGCGTCTCTGAGGCAGTGCAAAGATCACCTTGAAAGCTTTAGGGGGGTCGGCAGGTTCAAGGCTTTTCGCAACACCGGCGCAAAGAGTTTCCGCATAGCGTGGATAGGGTCTCAACCGCAAAGCCTGAGAGTCGAGACATTGGGGCCATGGGGACAACCTGTTGCAACCTTTATAATCAATGGATCTAGTCTCTTTCTCCATTCCCGTCAGGATAACCGATATTTCAAAGGGGACGCCACCGTCCGTAATCTTTCACGTTTTGTATCCATGCCTGTGAGAGCTGAAGACCTCTTTGGGCTCTTGTCGGGTCAGCCGCCTGTCATTGCGTTTCACCATGCCAAGATTCGAGCCTCAAGAGGGGAGGGGGGCGGCTGGCTTTTAAGCCTTTACAAGAAATGGGGTCGTCTGATCGAAAAGATATGGCTGGCAGACGATACAAAGACTGTTGAGCGAGTTGAGGTTTTCGACGACCGGGGAAATCTAAGATACACGATTCAATTCAGTGACTTTCATCAGATGGAATCCTCGTGTCTTCCACACAGAATTGCAATCTCAGACTTGGATGGGCCGCTTTGGTCACTCACAGTGGAAAAGTTCCGGACAAATGTTTCGATCCCGGACGGGGCCTACACCTTGGAGGTCCCCGGTGCCAAGGTGATTGACCTTGATTCCTGAGCCGGACAAGCCGGAACTAAAAAGAAGTGCCTAAACACATGAAGTTCGCTGCTGATCGAATGCTTGGAAAGCTGGCCAAGTGGCTTCGTACCCTTGGTTACGATACGCTGTATTCCCGTACACTGTCCAACGAGAGATTTCTTGCGCTTGCAGATAAAGACCGGACCCTTTTATCACGCGATACCCGGCTTGCGGGAAAGATAGCACCGGAGAAGTTGATATTTGTGGAGGCGAATGAGCCTAAGAAACAGCTTCAGGACCTTGTTCGCTTCCTTGGCCTCAAACCGGATCCGGATAAATTCTTTAGTCGTTGCACGGTCTGCAACGGCCTCCTTGAGCCTGTCAAGCCACAGGACGTGGTTGGAAAAGTACCCGATCATATATGGACCGGCACTAATAAATTCTCCGAATGCAATGGCTGCGAAAGGATTTACTGGCCCGGGAGTCACCTGGTACGGACCCGCCGCGAGATAAAGGAGTTGTTAGAGATTAAGGGAGAAAGGCTGTCAGGGCCTTAAATGATATATGAAGATGTGACCCCATGATGAACATGATTAATAAACCAAGGATCGCATTGGAGAGCAGGTTGCGACAATGCAAGAATGTGATTACCCTTGGAGTCCGCACAAATCTTTCCGACTATGAGGATTGGCAAATAGAGCTGATCCGCCAGTCCGATGTGATTTATTATCCCACGGCATTTTACGCAGACATCTTTGATACCATGGGGAAGCGGACCTTTCCCAACTATCATACGTATAAATACGCCCAGGACAAGATCAAGCAGACAGCACTTTTCAATCTCCTTAAGATTCCTCACCCCAGAACCCGTGTTTATTACGGCAGCCGTCAAAAATCGAAGATGCTGGAACACTTTGAATTCCCCTTTGTGGCCAAGGTCCCGCGTGGCTCGGCCTTAGGCAGAGGCATATATCTGATCCGCAACGAGGACGATCTTGCCGCATACAACAAAAGCTCGCTGCGTGTTGCATACATACAGGAATACCTTGAAATCGACCGGGACCTTCGCGTGGTGGTGATGCGTGGCCGGATTATCCATGCGTACTGGCGCATCGCCCGGCCGGGTGAATTTCGCACGAACGTGTCACAAGGTGCTACCATCAGTTTTGATAACATTCCGGAGGAAGGTCTGGCCCTTGCCCAAAACACGGCCCGCCTTTGCCAGCTTGATGACGTAGGGCTCGATATCTGTTTTTGCAAAGACCAATATTGGGTTATAGAGGCAAACATGAAATACGGAAAAGAGGGGTTCAGGCAGGC
>Ga0114923_10002012_pt1 | contig 13924 bp, 12 predicted proteins | sample SumtaG_FD_89578 | JGI IMG/M metagenome (GOLD analysis project Ga0114923, IMG submission 89578) | Deep subsurface microbial communities from Indian Ocean to uncover new lineages of life (NeLLi) - Sumatra_00157 metaG | ecosystem: Environmental > Aquatic > Marine > Oceanic > Sediment | place: near... | reverse complement strand
GGGGTTGCAATAGCCCGCCAATGGGCTATCATCGCAGGACACCACCCGGGGATTGGCTGCCCCGGGCTCATGTAAAGGAACCCAGCATGGCCCCAAAATTCGACTACACCCGCACGTTCAAAACGACTCGCCGCCGGACCCTCACGCTGGCCGAGGCGACCGGGCGCCACAAGATGGTGGCTGACGCGCTCGACAAGATGCCGCAAAGCGCGCCGGCGATGATGGAGCATGTCTGGGAGGCGATCACCGGCTCGATGCCGGCCAAGCGATCGCCCGTACACGACGCCGTCGACACCAGCTGCCCGACCGAGTACGCGATGATCCTCCACCGTACCGAGTCGGTGCCCGCGGCCTTCGCCTTCAGCGTCGCCTGCAAGGTGCTCTCGGGTGTCAGCTCGCTCGACGACGTCGCGATCCGCGACGCGATGGCGTCGGTGTGGCAGGCCTTCGAGACTCGACGCCAGCAGGCCAACAACATCCGCGAGGGCTTCGGCTGCGACAACAGCGCCAGCTGGCACACGCTGCGCGACATCGAGCAGGACCCGAACAGCGCGAAGCTCAGTAGGAAGATGCAGGAGATCGCCGACCTCGCTGGAAAGATGTTCGACACGCTGCAGCACATGCGTACAAAGGTCCCGACCGACGATCCCCACAAGGTTGTCGGCGCCACGGTCGGCGGGAAGGTCGAGCGCCTCTTGCCGAGCGAGCTGGGTAGGTTGGACGGACCGACCTCCGACATGCAGACGATGCGGATCCTGCAGGACCAGGCGCAGGTCCGGAAGATGGCGGGCGAGGCGACCAAGGCGCGCGGGCCGATGGTCCTGCTCCTCGACGAGTCTTCATCGATGCACGAGGAGCAGTACGCAGGGCGAGGCCGCAACACCTGGTCGAAGGCCTGCGCGATCGCCCTGACGCGCCTTGCCTGGTCGGAGGACCGCGCAGTGCGAGTCGTACACTTCGCCGAGGCCTGCGTGTCGCAGGACATCGCTAAGGACGACACCCGCGCACTCTTCGAGATGGCCCGGTCCTTCCTGAGCGGCGGCACGGCCTTCGGTTACGGGCTGGAGTGTGCCTACCGCGAGGTCGGCGACTTGGCTGCCGAGGGCAACGAGGGCGCGGACATCGTCTGCGTCACTGACGGCGAGGAGTACCACTCCAGCTTCCAGGAGCACGCCGATGTCCGGGCGCACCTCAACCGCACGCTCGACAAGATGGACGACGACGAGGTGAAGCTCTGGACGGTAGGCATCGGCAAGCAGCACGCCGCCGACTTCCCCCTGCGCAAGCGCGCGGAGAGTTGGGTGTTCGCCCACGACCACGACCTTGCCTCGCACGATCGCACTGCGGTTATCGTCGGCGGGCTGGCAGACGCCGCCAAGGCCAACGACCCGACGACGCTGAACTAGACGACAGGGGCTCCAGGGCCCCCTTACGAGAACCAAAAACGAGAACCCAAACCGCGAACCCCAGAACGAGAACCCACATGACCACCAAGATCGAAACGAACCTGACCCAGCTGCGCGACGACGAGATCACCTTCACCCCCTTCTACAACCACACCCTCGCCGAGTGGACGTCCATCGCTGGTCGCCTGATGACGCGATGGAGCCCGCCTGCCTCCATCGACGGCGAGGACATGGTGCAGGAGATGCTGATGCGCGTCCCCGAGCTGATCGCCGCCTGGTCGCCCGACTACGGAGCGTCGCTCTACCGCTACGTGATCTTCAATGCCATTGCCTACGCGAAGCGTGAGCTGCACCGACATCGGTGCGTCAGCCTGCACCGCCCCGACGCCGCGGTCACGCGGTCGCCCGTCCCGATCTCTTCGCTACCAGGGACCGATGAGGCTCGCACGATGGACTCCGTCACGGAGCCCGTACCGCCCAACCAGTTGGTGGTCGATGGAGTGCTCGACGCGATGAGGCTCGTCCAGACTGATCGGGAGCATCAGGTGATGGTCGCGCTGATCGAAGCTGGCACGCCCGGCCGCGGATCCTTCGGTTCCGCTACCTATCGGATGGGCACTTACGACATTGCCGCGCAGCGACTGATCGCTGACGGATGGCCCAACAACAACACCCGCGCGTCGGTCGCTAGGACCGCTCGCGTATTTGCAAGCCGCGCGGCATCGAACGGTTGAAGGAGACCCAATGAGCAACGTCATGATCAGCAAGGTAGATACAGGGATCCTCAGTGGCGCGCTCGCCGCGCTGGCTCTCAAACCCAAGGACGGCACACCCGAGGCGATGGTCGACGCGCTGGAGGTTTTCTATCGCGAGCACAAGGACGACTACCAGTTCGCGAAGTGCGACGACTGCGGTGGTCACTCAGATGCGGCACTCCCTGCCTGCCCCTACTGTGGATCGGGTGAGCCAGTAGAAGGCCTCGCCGTAGACCAGACCCCTGTCGCAGCAGCTGCCGCCGAGACCCCCGCCGAGGAACCGCCCGTCGACACGGCGCCTGTCGACACTGCGCCGGCAGCGAGCAAGAAGAAGTCGAAGAAGAAAAAGAAGAAGAAGAAGGCCACGGCGACTGCCGCAGCCAAGCCCCCTGCCGATCCCAAGGCGGGCGCACCCGGCAAGGCTGGCCCGAAGAAGAAGACGCCTGCGAAGAAGACGACGCCCAAGGCGGCGAAGCCTCCCAAGGAGGAGATCGTCCCGGCCCCGACGACGGACGTCACCTACACCATCGACGACCTCGAACGGGAGTGCGCCGCGATCCGCGACGGTACGTTGGAAGCGGCCGGCTCGCTCTGGGCGGTGGGCGTCGCCTTCAAGCGCATCCACGACTCAGCGATCTGGAAGCTGCGCGAGGACGGCGACGGCAACCTCGTCCATACCAACTTCAAAGCCTTCTGCGCCTCCGAGTTCGGCATCTCGTACACCTACGCCTTCCAGCTCATGGAGGTGTCTGACCGCTTCACCCGTGAGCAGGTGATGAAGCTCGGGGTCAGCAAGCTCAAGCTGGTGATGTCGGTCCCCACGGATCGGCAGCAGGACATGATCGACGCCGCCGAGAACGGGGCGACGGTCAACGACCTCAACGATGAGGCGCGCGACATCCGAGAGAGCGGAGGCACCGCGACCCCCGCGACGCCCCCTGCTGGCAACGGCGTGACCATGGCGATCCTCCAGGGGGTGCACGAGGTCCGCGCCTACAAGCGGCCAACGACCGCGGGGGCGGCCAACGACAAGCCGGTGCCCGCGACCACCCACACCGACGACCCCTGGTGCGTGCTACCGCTGGCCAACGATGTGAAGCTCCACATCCGGATGTCGGCGACTCCGGACGGCGAGCTGGTGTTCCTTGTCGAGGCGAAGCGGCAGAAGGGGAAGATCTGACATGGGCGCGCACGCCGATCGTCAGAGGCGGGAGGCTCCTAAGAAGAAGCGAGCCAAGAGTACGCGGCGCGCCGTACGCGGTCGCAGGTCCCTCGCCGAGCAGGAGGACGCGGCATCCCTCTTGCTCGACGAGTGGCTGAAGAAGATGGACAGGGCGATGTCCAGGGTGAAGTACTACCAGACGGAGTTGAAGAAGATCCGTCGACAGTGTGCCCGTCAGGAAGCTGAAGCAGAGGATGCGTTCAAACTATGAGGCGTCGACTGCGCCGTCGAGTTGAGCGGGCCTCTCGCGACGATCTTCCATGCAGGGTTCCGGCAGCGAAAGCTGTTCCTGATAGCCGCACTAGCCCGCGGCAAGGATCTAGCGAGGGGTCCGCTCAACTCGATCGCGTGGTCAACGCCGACTGGCGCGGGGAGGACGTCGTGTACGTCACCCACGATCCAGACGAGCCGACTGGTGTGCGTCTACGCTCGGTCCCCGCTGAGCACTCGACGTTCGTGAAGCCTGCGGATCTACCCGACGGCTACGAGGATGCCCTGCGCCGCCACCCAGCGGTGCGGGGCATTGCGCCCGAGGGCGAGTACCTGCGCGTCCGCTTCGCCGACCGCAACGACGTGAAGGACTTCTGCTCGGCGGCCGACACCGACGGGGTGGAGACGTTCGAGGGCGTGATCAACCCGGTGATGCGGTGGATGGTCGACAACCAGATCGGGATCTCCGACCCCCGCAAGTGCTACCTCGACATCGAGACCGACAGCCGAGTGCCGTTCAGCCGTGCGATTGAGGGGGAATCGCGGATCCTGAGCTGGGCGATTGAGGACGACCACGGCAACCAGTGGTCCGCGGTGCTCGCCGAGGACACGGACGACGCCAAGTACGCGTTGATCGCTGCGATGTGGGAGGTGATCGATCGCTTTGACCTCGTCGCTGCCTGGGCTGGCAACCGTTTCGACTTCCCGGTGGTCAAGGCCCGCACCGAGATGCACATGCTGATGCGCGGCCGCGAGTGGCGTCGCTGGTTGTGGCTCGATCACCTGGATCTGTTCGAGCGCATGAACAAGATGGCGGCGGAGTCCGGCGAAGAGAAGCAGTCGATGAAGCTCGACGTCATCGCGCAAGCGGTGCTCGGCGAGGGCAAGCATGACTTCGACTCGTCTCAGACCTGGGCGGCTTGGGCGAACGCCACCCCGTGTAAGGACGGTAAGTGCATGGCGTGTCGCAGTTGCCTGCTCGCCTACAACGTCCAGGACACCGGGCTGATGCCTCGTATCGAGGACAAGACCGGCTACATCATGCTGCTGCGTACGCTGGGCGACGTCTGCGGCACGTTCGCCGACAGCCGCGGGATCAACCCCCAGACCCAGGTGGAGAGCTACCTGCAGGCGCTCGCCGTCGCGCGCGATCAGAAGATCCCGACGCGCATCGTCAAGCGGTTCGGCGGCGAGAAGTACGACGGAGCCTTTGTGCTGGAGCCGCAGCGCGAAGGGATCCTCCGCGACGTCCACGTCGCCGACTTCGCTGGGCTGTACCCGAACATCATCCGGACCTGGAACATGAGCCCGGAGACTCAGATCGATCCGCCCAAGGTGGTCAACCTCGACGGCACGCCGCTCGACGAAGGCATCGCCTATTCACCGTTGACGAAGGTCTATTTCGACACCCGCGAGGAAGGCATCCTGCCGGCGGCGGTCGAAGAGATGATGCGGCTGCGCGCCGAGTGGAAGGCGAAGAAGGCAGCCGTACCGCCGGGCACCGACGCGTGGAAGGAGGCCGACCGCCGCAGCACCACCTACAAGATCGCAGCCAACAGCTTCTACGGGGTGATCGGGGCCACGACGTCCCGGTTCTTCAGGCGCGACGTCGCTCAGTCGGTCGCGCAGTGCGGGGTCTGGTTGATCCAGGAGACCATCGCGCTGGCCGAGGAGCAGGGCATGGAGGTGATCTACGGCGATAGCGTTGCTGCCGATCGGCCAACGATTGTTCGCGACCCATCTGGCAAGACCCGTATTCTGACGATGGAGGAGCTGTGGTCGCACGCCCGAGTGACGCAGCATCCCGCCGGTAAGGAGCAGGCGGAACTGACGGGGTGGAAAGCGTTGGCACGTCGCGACGGCGCGGATGGGTTTTTCCCGATCCAGGCGATCATCCGACACGCGACTGACAAGGATCTTGTCAACATCGCGACGAAGCATGGCCACGTAGAGGTGACCATGGACCACTCTCTGATGTCGGACGGGCAGAAGATTACCCCGTCGGCGTTCATTCACACCGACGCTCGGTTTGATGTGGTGTCGGCTTCCCCGAGTGGATGCGCACCGGTTGTTGATTTGCTCGATGAGCTGTCGGGGGTCGTGTTTAGCCGGGAGTACAAGGGCCGACCACTGGCGCGCAAGTTCGTGCCGACCCCAGACGGCGAGTCGATTTATCTCGACGGTTGGGGCACGCCTACTCGCTTTGTGAAGCGGTTTTACAACCAGGGTTCGGCTGAGCTAGGCGCGTTGCTACGGTTGGTCGGGGCGTATGTGTCAGAAGGGTCAGCGTCGTTGGCTGGGGTGACGACGAGTCGGTACATGTTCAGCATCGCTTCGCAAGACCGAGACTGGATCGAGTCGCTCAAGGCAGATGCGAACCTCGTTTACAGTGGGGCATCTGCGATCGTGTCCGACAAGGAAGGCATGCATCATCTAAGGTCGGGCACTGCAACGATGGCGTGCCTGTTCGCAGCGATGTGCGGGTTCAAGAGTAATGCCAAGCGCCTGCCCTCGTATGTGTTCGACCTCCACCCGGCTGACTGTGGGGCCATGGTCGAGAAGATGTACCAGGGCGATGGTAGCTACGACGAGAAGAACGGCCGAGCATGGGCCTACACGACGATCAGCCCGAAGCTTGCATCTGGGTTTAGCTACGTTCTGGATCAAATGGCTTACTCTCACTCGATCCATTATCGACCTGAGAAGGGGTCGTACAATATTCGGACTCGCCGCGGGCCTGAGCGACCGGGGCGCTCGAAGAAGACGTGGAGTACCCGAGAGGTCGAGCCGGGCGAGTACGTTTACGACCTATCTGTAGAAGGTGCTCATACATTTGTGGATGGGGTTGGTCGGGTGTTGATGCACAACACCGACTCGCTCTTCGTGGTGGGCGCGACGCGTGCGCATTTCGAGCTGTTCGTACAGGACTGCAACACCCAGCTCTACCCGCGGATCCTTGCGGAGATGGGGTGCGCTCGCAACGACATCAAGCTGGCGTACGAGAAGCAGTTCCGCCGCCTCGTCTTCACGGTCAAAAAGCGCTACTTCGGATCGTACGTCCACTACGACGGCACCGAGGCGACCGCTGACAGCAAGCCCGAGATCAAGGGACTGGAGTACAAGCGCGGCGATGCGGCGCGCATGGCGCGGCAGGTGCAGGAGGAGGTCGTGAACCGGGTGCTCGGCTACAAGTGCGAGCCTAGCGAAAACCCGGCCGACTTCGAGGCGATTCTATCTACCTGGAAGAAGCGCATCCTGATCGCCGAGCTGACGCTGGACGACGTGCAGATCAGCAAGGGCCTCGGCAAGTCGCTCGACCAGTACGTCCGCAAGAAGAAGAATGACGGGACCTGGGCGCGCAATCCTCCGCACGTCGAGGTTGCCCGCGTGCTGGAGAAGCGTGGCAGGGACGTCGGCGAGGGCGCTAAGATCGCCTACTACATCAGCGACGGATCCTCCAAGCCGGCGACGGTCAAGCCGGCCGAGGATTGGGCTGGCGACTGTGACCGACATCACCTGTGGGAGGTGGTCGTGGCCCCGCCGACCCTGCGCTGCCTGGAGAAAGCGTTCCCCGAGTACGACTGGAAGCCGCAGGCCAAGACCCGGGCGCCGAAGCGGAAGTCAAAAAAACCGAGGGGGCGGCGCCTGATCTGAGTCGGGAGATCCAGTGAGTGCGCCATTATGATCCTGCAGCCCATCGAGAGCGGAAAAGGCTTCCTATTTCACCCGACCAGGGTGATGCAAACCGGTCACGTGTTCATAGATATAAGCGGCGAAGCCAGGACGCCCCGACTTTGGATGACGTGTTAGTCCCTACGGCTGGATGACGAGTGGGACGGAGTGGATAGCCGCCAGCAGCGACCTCGGTGGGCTGCACTATTTTACAGGGAGAGCGGATGGCAAGAGCAGTGATACCGGGCGCAGAGCCCACAGGTGGCGACACGCCGGCCCCTGCGCGCCGACGGCGACGTCGGGCCGGTACGGCGGACGCTGCCGGGAAGGGCGACACGGGGGCGGCAGCGGGCCGCTCGCGTACCGTTTCGGCTGCTGAAGCGAACGCCGCTGCCGACGACTTCGAGAACGGCACGGGTGCTGCCGCCTTTTCCGAGGCGACCGAGGGCGCGAAGTCCCTGACAGAATACCCACGGGTTGAGGGTGGTTTGATGTGTTCGAAGTGCTTCGAACCGCAGTATGAATCTCCCCACGGTCCTGTCTGTGAAAACGGCCACGGCGCAGCGGATGGGCTCACACCAGAGGATGCGAAGAAGGCCCAGAGGCCGAAGCCGCCCCGCAGCCCTTTCGCGACCGCTCCCCACCAGGCGCGCTTCCCGACCCCCGGCGATCTGAAGAATGGCTTCAACGAGATCACGGTGAAGCTGTTCGAGGACCGCTACGACCCGGTGGCCGAGTGGGAGCTGATCAGCGACGCGCTGGAGATCCAGGGCACGCTCAACCCGGGCAACATCCAGGCGGCGGCCAACAAGCAGGAGAAGATTGCTGACCGGGCTTTCCGCCTGTACATCGTTGCTCGACGTGAGTACTCGGCCTACATGCGCGAGACCGATCCGATCGTCGGCGCGATCCGCGAGGCGGCCATCGCTCAGCTGGAGATCGAGAAGCGCACGATGGTGGACGTCCCCGACGGCGAGACCAAGGGAGGGGAGCCGAAGTTCAAGCGCGTCAGTCTGCGTAGCAAGATGATCACCGACGCCGATGTGACCGGGGCCTGCGCGCACCACTACGCAGACGAGTGGGCGGACGTCACCGACAAGCGCGAGAAGGCGAAGGCGATGGTCGACCAGATCGAGAACCTCGCCGAGCTGGCGCGCTCGCGCGCGGCAACTGCACGCAGCCTGATTTCGCCCCGCGGCAGAGTCGCTGGGTAGGACAGACGAGAACCACCGACGAGAACCGGAGCGAGAATATGGGTAAAGCAATGGGGCTTCAGGACTTCCTGAAGCACAAACCGAGCGGTCGCAGAGGCGGTAGCTTCCTGAAGAGTTGGCGCGGGCGCAAAGAACCGCACATCGATACCTTCCTCCACTGCCACGCGCCGATCATGGCGGTCTGGCAGAACAAGTGGCAGAAGCTGCAGGAGGTCAAGGACGACAAGACGGGCAAGGTCCGCATCGAGGTCTGGAGCGACGACTTCAACTCCTGGGAGGACGAGGAGACGAACAAGGTCCAGTATCGCTACGATCGCGAGACCGGACTGCGCGAGCTGGCCCCGACCATCTGCCCGATGGCACTGCTGATCGAGGAGGTCCACCGGCTGGTCGAGGCGGGTGACCTCCACTGGCTGGCGCCCATCTTCCAGTTCGATGCCGACGACGCCAAGAAGTCGCGCACGGTCTATGCGGTTGGGCTCTACAACGGCTTCCCGCGCAAGCGCAAAGACCTCGACGACAAGCAGCAGGAGGAGCTGGACGACTCGGACATCCGTCTCAAGGACGCCTGGATGCAGAGCAGCATGGCGAAGTGCATGTACGTCCTGGCGGTGGTCGACGCCGACGATGTGAAGGCGGGCGTCCAGGTGACGACCGAGAAGACGCTGCTCGGCGACAAGCTGCAGGAGGAGATCAGGCGCCAGATGAAGTCGGAGGGTGTCGAGGACGGCAACCCGATGATCAACCCCTACTGCCTGCGCTGGGAGCACCACGACGACGAGGAGGAGTTCCACAAGAAGTACTCGGTCACGAAGATGGGACGCATCTCGGCGACCAAGCCGATCCTCGCCCTGATCAAGGACGAGAAAACGGCGCCCGACCTGGAGCGCATCACTCGCCGCGGCAACATCGTGAAGCTGCGCACGAGCATGGAGACGCATTGCACCGAGCAGCTCGCTGCCCTGATCGATTGGGACAAGATCTTCGGACCCGCCGAGGCGCTGCGCGCTGAGGAGGGCGACAAGGACGGGGACGAGGAAGAGTCCGAGGGGCAGCAGAACCCGGACGAGGGCACCAACAGCGGGACCGAACCCGACGCGGCGCCCGCACGCGCGCCCAAGGAAACGACGGAGGCCAAGGCGGCACCGAAGGCAGGCGCTAGCAAGCGACGCAAGAAGAAGGAGCCCGAACCCAAGGTTGAGATGGAGCCTTGCGAAGATTGCAAGAAGGACATCCCCGTCACCGCAGTCAAGTGTGAGTTCTGCGGCTGCGAGTACGATGTCGACGACGAGCCGCCGGCCGCCGAGGCGCCGGCAGGTACGACGAAGACGAAGCCCTTCTGATGGCACGCCGGGCAGTCAAAGCCGATCGGTCGAGGCTCAAGGCCCTCGGCAAGGTCGCCGCGAATTTCGAGGGGTGGGCACCAGCTCGCGAGGTGCTCACCCCAGTTCGGGCGGTCCCGACGATCTTCCCGATGTTCGACGTGGCGACCCGTGTCGGCGGTTGTCCATTGCAGCGTGTGATCACTCTTCACGGTCCCAGCAACCACGGCAAAACGACGATGGCTCACGGGTTGGGGTTGTCGTTTCTGCGACATGACAACTTCTACGCCCTGATCGACGCCGAGCACACGACGCCAGAGGACTGGATCTTGAAGCTGATGGGCGAGCAGATGGCGAGCCACCCCGGCTTCCTGGCCAAGCGCCCACACGACTACGAGGAGGTGCGTGCCGACGTCAAAGCCATGCTCACGATGATCATGGCCGAGGTCGCCGCGGAGAACCTACCAGCGGATGTCGCTACGCTGGTGGCGGTCGACTCGATCCGCAAGCTGGTGCCGAAGGGTATTCTCGACAAGCTGATGAAGGATGAGGGCGGCGTCGACGGGATGGGCGGCCGCGCTGGTCAGATCAAAGCAGCGCACAACGCAGCGTGGATGGACGAGATGGTGCCGCTCCTCCATGACTCCAACGCCTCGCTGCTGCTCATTGCCCGCGAGTCGGAGAACTCGGCGAAGAAGGGCATTTACGATATCGACTACAAGATTGGTGGCGGCACCGCGATCATCTTCGACAGCAGCCTGCTGATCCGCGTCGAGCGCGCGGCCTGGGTTGCGATCAACAAGACGAAGAAGAACCCGGGCGGCACGATCATCGGCGAGCGCCACCGATTCACGATCAGCAAGACGAAGGTCGGGGGCAAGGAGGGTAAGACGACGCGCGGGTACTTCCACACCAGCAACGGCGTGTCCAACCCAGAGGGATTCGATCTACCGCGCGACCTGATCGAGATGGGCAAGGGCTGCGGGCGCTTCAAGGTCGGCGGTAGCTGGATCACCGACCAGCAGACGGGCGAGAAGTGGAATGGCACCGAGAAGGCGGTGTCCGCGCTGCACGCCCTGACGCCTGGCCAGCTCGACGTCTACCGCCGCGAGCTACTCGACGCCTGCAGTCCCGAGGAAGTCGACGACGAGGCCGACTCATGATCCCCGAGGGCGCGTTCGACCTCAACCACTGCGTGATCGTCAGCGACCGCCCCAAGGCGATCGAGGTCGAGTGCGATGAGATCGGCAAGGAGTGGATCCCCCGGGCGAACATCATCGAGGATCCCGAGGCCGACTTCGACGCCGAGTACATCGAGGGCTACGAAGGCCGCATCCTGATCGCGAGCTGGTTCGCGGAGAAACGAGGTTGGCTGTGACTGACAACAAGCGTGCGTCGCAGAGTCGAGACCGGGAGTTGTGCGACCTGATCCAGTCTATCGACGAGTGGGCGACGGATTCGCCCGAGTGCAGAGATGGACTGGAGGTGGCCATTTCGTCGTTGGAGTCGATACGCCATATCGTTCAACTGGAAGGCGACCGATGACGAAGCTCGTATGCGTCAGCGACCTGCACCTCGATGTCGTCACGGACGGCGCCCCGCGCGCGTATGAGATCGAGACCTGTATGATGGTCGCCTCGGAGCGCGCCTACGACATCATGCAAGGTAGTAAGGGCAACACTCCTGAGAACGTGTTGTTCATCTTCGCCGGTGACCTGACTGATCCTCACAGTCCTCGTTGCCATCGAGCCATCGCAGCTGCCGTCCGCTGCGCACGCGGGCTCGACCGCCATCGTATTGACTCAGTCTGGATGACCGGCAACCACGACGTATTCGACGATGGCAGCGGTGACCACACACTGCTGGCCCTCGGCGCACTCGGCGGCGGTGTCGCGGCGGTCGACGCACCTCACGTCTTGCACATCGGGGGCAAGAGCATCGTATTCCTACCCTTCACCGCGTTGTCGAACGCCTACTCTCCTGACGAGTACATCCGCCAGCTGAGCAACCCACCCGACGTGGTGATCGGACATCTGAACCTGGAGGGCATCACGCCGGGCAGCGAGAGCAGCGAGTACGCCCGCGGTCGGTCGGTGTATTGGCCGATCGAAGCGCTGCGCGAGTGTTGTCCCGACGCCATGCTGATCGGTGGCCACTACCACGAGCGGCAGGTGTTCCAGGGCGTGCAGATCATCGGAGCGATGGCGCGGTTGACGCACGGCGAGGCCGACCACGCGCCGGGATTCTTGGTGGTGGACATCTGATGATGAATCGAAAGTTACTGGCTCAGGTAGGGACGCCGTGTGTCGTCCTTGCTCCGCATCGGCCCAAGATGGGACACCGCATCCCTGCAGATCTACCGGTGGTCGTCGTCGCAAATTACATCCACCCCGACGACAACCACGGCGCTGATCGGGTCAAACTCTTGCGCTGGCTGCACATGTTTGTCGGGTTGGCCACTTATCCCGAGCGCAGGGCCAACGCTCCCGTGTACGTCGCATGGCAGAACGACACGCTTGAGGAGATCGATCTAGATACGTGTCCGAGATACCCGTACCCTAGTGAGGAGTCCTCCGATGGGTAGGCGGGTGATCCAGAAGAGTCCGGTCGAGGTGGTCGAGGTCGACGGCGCCCGGATGGTCACGCTGCGCGCCGGCGACGCGACATCGTCTGACCGGATCCGTGGCGCCTACGTGCGCCTGCAGCCCTACGCTGGGATGTCCACCGACGAGGTCGAGGCGATCAAGGCAGAGATCATCCGACTCGGCGCGCTGGCAGTGAAGTCGCTTCCGATCCCCAGGACCGAGGACGCAGTGGCAGAGGCGCCGGGTGGGATTGGTAGCGAGCTGGAGGAGGACAATCGACCGCTGCGCGAGGTGGTACACGAACGCGCCGCACGCGCGCGCAACATCGAGGATCCCAAGGCGCTGAAGCTCGCCCTTGATGAGGCAATGGACGATGCCGGTCTATAGCCCAAAGGTAGCAACACGTGTTGGCAGCAATGGGCTATGCAGGAGATGGCGATGCACGTAGTCACGCTGAAGCTGATCAACTGGGGCCCGTTTGCAGGCACGCAAGAGCTGACCCTCAGCCCAGGCGTCTACGCGATCGTCGGCTGCCACGAGGACGACCCGGGGCGCTCCAACTGGGTGGGCAAGACGTGGCTGCTGTCGGCGATCCGCTTCGCCCTGTACGGCACCAAGCCCGAGTCCTGCGCCAAGGAGGACGACTACATCACCCACGGCTGCGAGGACTCGAAGGTGTTCCTCCTGCTCAGTGACGGCACCGAGATCAATCGGTACCACAAGCGCACCAAGTCGACGCAGCTGCGTGTCACCCTGCCGGGGGTCGAGAAGGAGGCCAGCCAGAAGGCTGCGCAGAAGGTGCTCAACGATCACCTGCGGATGGACCGCGCCGACCACGATGCCAGCGTGTGGATCGGGCAGAAGCAGATCAGTGACTTGATCACGATGAACGCCGGCCCACGCCAGGCCCTTGTCGACGGGTGGTTCCAGCTCGCCCCGCTGCGTGCCGCCGAGGCGTACGCCATGACCAAGGTCCGCGAGGCCGCCCGCGCTGCACGTACCTCCCGGGCCGTGTGCGCCTCGCTGGAGCCACCCGACGGCGCGCCGAACCCACTGAACCTCGACATGCTGAAGCGCGACGTGGAGCGGCGCGAGGCCGCCCTGGAGGCCCACCAGCGACTGGAGGTCGTCAACCAGACGTGGACTCGCCACCGAGGCAACGCCGCTGAGTATGATCGCATCGTTGAGCAGGGTAAGGCGCTGAAGGCCGAGCACGAGGGTATCGAGCTACCCGACCAGGAGACTGAGGACGAGGCCCTGAAGGCGGCTCACGTTGCCCATAGCGCAGCGGTGGCCGCACGCGGGCGTCTGGCGGGGCACGTCGAAGGGCTGACTGATGGGGTGTGTCCGATGTCGCAAGCCCCGTGTCCGGTCGCTGACGACGTCAACGCCACGTGTAGTACGCGCAAGGGCGAGCTGCGAGACGCCAAGCTCACTGAGAATCGTCGTAGATCGGCGTGGGAGGTAGCGGGGTCGGATGCCAACAGGGCCGAGCGTGAGCACCGCGAGGCGACTCGTCGCGAGGAGCGCCTTCAGGG
>Ga0114923_10002011_pt1 | contig 13926 bp, 10 predicted proteins | sample SumtaG_FD_89578 | JGI IMG/M metagenome (GOLD analysis project Ga0114923, IMG submission 89578) | Deep subsurface microbial communities from Indian Ocean to uncover new lineages of life (NeLLi) - Sumatra_00157 metaG | ecosystem: Environmental > Aquatic > Marine > Oceanic > Sediment | place: near... | reverse complement strand
TAGAGTGGCAATATCTTCCCGGTACTGGTTATAAACCGGGTTGCCTAATGGTACACCATCCACCCATACCCGGATAGTGGAACCATCAGTAGGAATCGTGTTGGGTAATGGAGTCAGTGCCCAGCCAAAATTGACATAATCACTGCCTGATGCAGTCCCACCTTGTGCCGGCGTATCGAGAGCGCCAAAAGGTTCAATGGCGTTGGCATTATCACAAGTGATGGTTTTTGTTCCTAAGGTGACCTGGGTACCCTCGAGGTCTGTTGCTGCAGCATGGATGGTGAAGGTTCCGTTTCCTCCATCAGGCAAGAAATTGGTAAGCAGCATATATCCCCACCCGGCTTGGTAATTATTGGGATACCCGGGATATGCCTCCTCTACATCAGGTCTTGCCCCTTCAATAAACACTGCGTCTCCAATATAGACTAAAGTTCCGTCAGCTTCCCTGTATAATTTTACACTCTCGACGCCGATATTATCAAGAGTCCATCCGGTTACCGGTATACTGCCGCTGACAACGGTGTTGTCTTTGGGAGTGGAAAACTCACCGAAGGGAAGGATTGTTTCATGATTTTTATAGGTGGAAATATAGACCCGGATTCTTGCCTCGGGATTTAAGGCATTGGGGGCGGAGATGGAAATAACACCCATGGCAGAGTAATGATACTCATGCTGGAGCAACTGCTCCACTACAGCGGGGTCGATGCTGACCTCAACTTCGGCGCTGCCAATGCCGCTGGTCCGGGAACATCTAATCCAATCGACTTCGGACATGGAACTGAGAGTGGACAATGACCATTCCAGGTTAGTGTCCCCTGGGGTATCGATAAAAAAGGACTGGGGACCGGTAAGGTTTCCCTTGTTATCAGCATAAAATCGCAGTGATTTTCGATTCACCTGCAATTGGGCCGGTGTAGGACCGGGAAGGAATTTTAATATGGAAAATTTCCCACTGTCTTTGGCTGCCAGGTAGATATAATCGCCATTTACAGTAACTGAACCCTCCGAGACAATGGTGTCCAAATGACCGGCATATGTCATGGCTTTGGGGTCCGACACATCGACCACGTCAAGCCCGGAAGGGTTGGCCAGGTAGGCATAATTTCCCTTGACTGCGATTGCCCGCAGGAAAGGGGAGGAGGTGTAATTCCCCATTTCTGTGGGAGTGGCCGGTGTAGAAATGTCAAAGATTCTAAACTCCCCGCTGCTGTCCACCACATATGCCCGGCTGCCCCTGACCCAAAGGTCTACCGGCTGCCAGGAGATATCATAATGTTTTAACAATGTGGGAGAAGTGGGATCAGTCACATTGAAGGTGAATAACCCGTGCTCCTTGGCCGTCACCAAAGCGGTGCTCCCCGCTATTGTCAACTCCGTCGGGTAACCTGAAAGCAAACAAGTTCCCAGGGAACGAGGCGCCGATGGGTCCGAGACATCGAGTATTTCCATTTGCCACTGCGATTGTGAGTGCTCATAGACCAGGTATACATGGCTGGCTGCGGCAAAGATTTCCACGATTCTGTGACCGACGGCGTAGTTTCCCATCTCCTGGGGGGTTGCCGGGTCTTCGATATTTAAAATGGTCAAGTCGTTGGAATCGGTGACATAAACATAGTTACCACTTACGGCAAAATTACTTACCCGAGAAATCGTATTGATGAATTGAAGAGAAGGGGGATTAGATATATCGAAGATTTCCAGGGCACCCCCCAGGCAATTTGTATAAAACAGGTAATTCCCGCTTTTTTGAAGCGGGAATTCTGAAAAACTCGCACATTCATCCCCTGCATAAATAAGACTCCCGGTGGACCGGGGCCGGGTGGGATCAGTAACATCCAGTTCTACGATTTGACAGGAGGAGTATTTACCATAGATAACTGCCAGATAGGCATAACTCCCATTGACGATTATCCCCGTGGCACTTCCGCTGAACCCACGGAGAGGGTCATAGTAATCTGAGAGAGAAAAAAATCCGACGGCGTCAGGGGCCGTGGGTATCGAGACATCAACGATATGTAAGCCGTTTTTGCAGGCCACATAGGCATAATTTCCCATCACATCGATGGCAAAGGCCGTTGAACCCAGATTTTCATTCCCAATGACAGTGGGAGCTGAAGGGCTGCTGATATCAACGATATCGATCCCGCTTCCCCCGGCGGCAATGTAAGCATAATTCCCTCTTATAACGGCATCATAATACAAACCGGTTCCCCACTGGCCGATCTTGACCACATTGACATCGCCGGCAAAGAGCAGCGAGCTCAACACCGCAATAAGAAAAAGCAAAACCAGGAAACGAAAACGTTTCATCATAATTGCACCTCCTGTAATAGAAGTCGGAGAGGGAACATAATTTCTTCAAATTTTTTTTAAGGAATTTTTATCAATTTTTCAGGGGGGACTCTTTTCGAGAAAACCGTCCCCCCTGGCCCCCCCGCAAAAGCTTTTTATTAATTTCCAGTGAAGGCCTTTCATTCCTTTTGGCAAGGCCGCTGGTGGTGTTGATATCCCAAATGCCGGTCCCAACGGCTTGATCGGATAGTTCGAATTTCTGGATCCGGTTGTTTCGATTATCCGCAACATACAGGTTGCCATCCACATCGAGCCCCAGGCCGGTGGGAAGATTAAACTGACCGTTTCCCTGGCCGGGACTTCCCCATTCGATAAGCCTGCTTCCGTCGGGATCAAATTTTTGAATCATATTAGAGGTATTGGAAACATACACATAGCCGTATCGATCGATGGCAATCCCCCGGGGCTTTCCGGCCGGGATGTCCCAGGCAGCAATAAAGACCCCATTGCCATCAAATTTCTGTATCCGGTAATTATTATAATCCGAGACATATATAAAATTGTCATTATCAGCGGAAATACCAAAGGGATTTTCAAACTCACCCATTCCACTTCCTTTATTTCCCCATGCCAAAATATAGTTCCCCTGGGAATCAAATTTCTGCACCCGGTTGTTTCCCCAATCCGTAACATATAAATACCCGCTTTGGTCTGCGCAAATTCCATAAGGTTGATCAAAGCTGCCGGTCGTTTTCCCTTTTTGTCCCCACTTGGTGATAAGGCTGCCATTGGTGTCGAATTTCTGTACCCGGTGATTGCCAAACTCCGTAACATAAATATGGTTATTACTGTCTACGGTAATTCCATGGGGCCGGTCCAATAAACCATCATCGTCGTTGTCGCTCCCCTTCCATCTTAGGATAAAGTTGCCGTTTAAATCAAATTTCTGCACCTGGTCGTTTTCCCAATCCGTGACATAAATATACCCGTTTTGATCGAGGGCTAAACCGGGTGCGAGCCTGAACTGGCCCGGGCCCCTGCCTTCCCCTCCCCAGGAGGTAGAAAATTGATAGCGATAAGGCGAAAGAATGACCGTTATATTATAGGTCATGCCTTCCTGGATATTTATTGTTGTCCTGGCCTCACCAAAAAGAGAATTGGTAACCCTGAATTCATAATTACCTTCAGTTATATAAAATGAACTCGGAGTAGTGGAAGCCTGCTGCTCACCATTAAGGGAAACAACCGCTTCGGGAGGTGTGGATTCAATTTGAATGAATGCCAGTCGTTGATTTGGCAGGGCTGTCAATGTATGGTTACGGTCCATCACAATGGTCCCGGAGGTGGGGGCGATTGCGCCGTCCAGCATCACCTGGAGATCGGCATACCCGGCTTGCAGTTGATACTGGTAGTTTACAGTCGTTCCCTCTTTATAGGAATATTGACCGCTTTCCGGGCTGCCGTCAACTCCCTCTCCCCTGGTAACCGTTAGGGTATAATCTTTTTTCTTTTTGGATTTTTTAACCAGGAAGTAAATAATCAGCCCCGCTGCCGCAGCCCCTAAAGCCACTAACAAAAACGGGAATTTTTTCTTTTTCTTTTTTTTACCCAATTTTGTGATGACGGAGGACCCTGATTTGAGCCGCTCAAATATCTCCCGGTAAGAAGGGGGGTATCGATTCTTTTTGAGAATTTTCCCGGGGTCTAATTTTAAAACCTCTTTCAGCAGCTCTTCGGTTTTGCTCAAGACGCCAAGCTGGAAATATACCTTTGACATATTCAAGTATAAGCGTATTTTGTCTTTGCCGGATTCTACAATTAATTCAGCTTTTTTAAATTTGTCCAGGGCCTCGAGGAATTTAAAGTCCCGGTATAACTGTTCGCCTTCCGCCAGTAATTTTTTTCCCTCGTCTTCCTTACCTTCCGGTGCCGCTTTGCCCGGATTGACAAAAAAAAATAACAGGCTGAATACCAGGAATACGGCAACGTTTCTTTTTAATTGTTTTTTCATTTTTTCTCCTTTGAGGTCCTGGAAAAACGCTGATAAACCCCCACGCTTTTCCCGGGTTCGATATCGATATCCCGTTTGACAGACCAACGGTTCTTTAAAATCACCTGGTGTTTTCCTACCGGTAACTTTATCTTTTTAACCGGCGGCACATAGCCGTAATCCTGTCCATCGATGATCAAGCGGGCGTAGGGAATAGCAGTCACTATCACGTATCCGAATTGGTCCGTGTGATTCCAGAATTCCACCCTCTCTTTAATATATTCCCTGAGCAGATCGTCCTGCTCGCTGTAGGGATCATCCTGGTGAAATGCTGCCAGGAGCTTTTCCCAGGCCATTTTTTTCGAGGCCGGGGAGATACGATGATCTGCATCCAGGCGTTTTAGTTTTTCTATCTTTTCTTCAAAACGGAACTGCCAATCCATGGGAAGACTCTTGCTTCGGGTTTTAGCCGGTTTGAATATGAATTCCCCCAAAACAGAGGAAGAAATCCAGGGCAATTGCTGCTGTTTGGACTTTTCATATACTTGCCGCCGGGTAATGGTGAAAATTTTTTCCAATGAAAGTCCGGGTATTTCAATTGTCTTTACCAGGTAATAGGTAAACAGGCCATTTCCTATTCCAGGGCCATCCGATGCGATTTTGCCCGGGGCTGTGGCATAAGCGATTAGCATTCCTTTTCCGCTGTGCATTTGGGCCAACCCCCTGGAAAAGGAACGGTTAAAGGAATAAACAAAGGGATTGTTGCGACAGGCATCTAAAACAATGATATTTAGCCTGTTGCGGCTAAATTCCATTTTAGAAATCACCCGGTCGGCCGGGAGACACTCGAATTCCACATCGGCCTCATCCCTGATTTCAATACCGATGGGCAGCAGGTAGTTTTGGCCTTTGATCTGCATCCCGTGACCGGCAAAATAAAACAGCCCCACGCCGCCTTTTCCTTTTAATTTCTCACTGAAATGGTTCAGCTTTTTTTTCATCTCCCTTAGATTAAGATTTTCCCCATAAATAACGTCAAAATTCAATTTTTCCAGGAGGACCTTCATCAACCGGGCATCATTGACTGCATTTTTCAATTTACCGCCGGCATAAGCACCGTTACCGACAACCAAAGCGGTGCGCTTCTTTTTAACCGGGGATTCAGGCATCCGGGCAGGTAAATGATCCGGGGCGTTATTATAGGAGATAGAACCAAAGTCTTTCACTCTTTTTAAATACCAGGCCGGGTTGCCTTCCAACTGGGGCGTTTGCAAGGGAATATTGGCCCGATTGCACCGCTGCCTGACGATCTTTGTTACCCGGCTGCGCAATTCTTTAAAAGAAATACCCGGACCATGTTCTGTAATAACATCGTACAACGTCTGACTGAATACACTGCCTTCCCCCGGTTTTAAAGAAGACTGGGCGATTTCATCCTGGTCCGCCGCGGTCAGGGAAATATAATCCAGCCTATCACCGCCCCTTTCGGCAAAAAATAAAACAGACCGTTTATTCACCGGTTGATTACAGCGACACTCCCGGTTCACCAGTAATTTCCCGTAGGTAGAGAAGCCATCCACAGTAACGGTTTGTAAAAGGCTTTGGATATCCCGGGTGGCCGTACCTGAATGGCAACTGTCGATAATGATTAATTTCTGCCCCGCTTTCACCCGGCTGAACAAAACATTCATCTCGTCATCGGTAATCAGGACGCTTTGACCCCCGGTAAACAGGTCGAAGGGGACCAGGGCTTCATCGCAGCCGTCATTTTCATCCGCATCCTTATCTTCAACCTGGGTACCGTGACCGCTGAAATAAAAAAATATTTTGTCTTCCGGCCTTACTCCCTCGATCAGCCATTGCTTGAAGGCAGAGATTATCATTGACCGGGTGGCCTGGTTGTTAACCAAAGTTTTTATCTGGGACTTTCTGAAACCGATCGTCAATGCAATCGTTTCCATTAGCTTTACATCGCGGACAGGCCCCTTGAGATTAATGGCCGGATGGTTGTAATTTTCAATCCCCACCAGCAGGGCCCGATTCTCCCCCGTTAACGGCCGTGAGATGAAGGGGATTATCAACAAAACAAAACATATCGGTATTATAAACCGGTTTTTAAATATACGATCTTTCATTGTTTTAAACCTGCCGGTTGATTTAGGATTTCAATCGTCATAATATTATCTTTTATGTGTACATTTATCTCTTTGGGTCTCCAAGAAATATCTTTCGATGTACGGGTTGGCCACTTTAACCGTAATTCCTTGATATTATTATAAGCTGTGAGGGATTTATTATTTTTGCCCAGCATTTGCACAACGGCTTGAATCGATGATTTATCTTTTATCACCGTTTGATTGGTTTTTAAAAGAAAATTTTGAAATTTTTCATCTATTGTATAATGGGAAACTGAGAATGGTTGTGTTCCCTTGCCGATAAACAGGTGGGCAAACAAATAAATCGCAAAAACAGCAACGAGAATAGTGGCAGCCAGGGCCAGGGGACGGGAAAAGGGGATGACTTTACCCGGTTCTTGCATCTTCCCACAAATAACCACCGCCTGATGGCAAGACGGACAGGAAAGGATATGATCGATACAGTTTGCTCTCTCTGCTTCTGCCATTTTCCCGGAGACAAAAGCGGATATCATTTCCGGGGTAAGGCATGTTCCCGATGTATTTGCTTTGTGATCGGCAATTTCCCCGGACAACATGGAGCCCAATAGGTTATCATTTATTTCAACTGTCTCGTTTTTTTCCGGTTTTTTCATTTTGAACCCTCGTTTTATAGAGTCGGATATATCATTTATTTTCTTCAAAAAAATAATCTTTTGCTGAAACGCCTATCTCTTTCATTTGGTTCCTGCATTTTTCCAGGAGGCGACTGATACGGGTATAGGTTGTTTTTTCCTTAATATTAAACATTTTGGCAATCGCAACTATATCTAATGGTTTCTCATTCTCATTAGCTGGGAAACGCAGCCGTAATAGTAGGCGCTCTTCACGATTTAAGCCTGATACAATCGTTTTCAGGGCCTGCCGGACTTTTGTTTTTGATTGCAGGCGTATGATCTTTCCCTCCGGGTTAATTTTATTATCAACCGCAACCCATTCATTGTCTTCGCCGTAGGAGCTGCCGTTTTTCAATACCTCAAACTTATCCACCGGTAATTTTTCTATGCTCTTTTTTTCCCGTTTTCTTCCTCTTTTTTTGCGAATGAAATCAACAACTTCTTTTGAGATGATTGCCGAGAGGTAGCATTTTAAATCGGACCTTCCTTGAAATTGTTTCAGCACATGGAATTCCCTGTCTTTTAGCTTATCGACGATATTATTGAACAAGGAAACCGCTTCATTTTCTTCTTGGATGGATAAATTGCTGTGAAAATTTGATTTATAAATCTTTAGGGCATTCAGGCACTGTCGTTCAATGAAAACGAGATGGGCGTTGAGCTGTCGTTCATAGAAATTTTCATCCTTACTCAATCTTCAACTCCAAAATAAGCACTCAATGATGGATAGAAAGATTATAATTGAAGAACTGGTATAAGTCAACCCCATGGCCCCATGGCATGGGGGACCTATTTAGGCCCTCCGGGCCATCCTGAAGACTTCTTAAAGTGATTGCTTCTATGGGAATATGTTTGCGGTGATGTTTATTAACCATAAGACGCTGCTTTTCGCTACAACTGTTTAGGAAGTCTTCCAACCCAATAAGAAATTTTTGCGGGGGGAAAAAAACTTTGCCTGTCTCCTTATCCGACCTTTTTTTCATTTTTTTGTTGAAAAATTTGTATCTTTATACTATAATATTTTTGATGCCCTTAAAGGGTGTCAAAAATTTTAAATAAGGAGTAAGCCATGGATGAAAAAAAGAAAATAGTACCTTATTTCGCACGTTTTTTAGAAGGAGATGTAAAGAAAGAAGAGTTGAAAAGCATCAAAGGCGGCGTAACTCATAAATATCCTTCGGACAGGGATGAAGCACAGTATTAATTACGACCCATTAGACTAACTGACACGGAAGACATATTACTGTTAACCAGCAATATAGACAATGTATAACATTCTCTAAGTGGCACAAAAGACGATATTACTATTAACCCACAGTAAAGATTATTATACCATTGATCGCGTTGAGAGGGCGATCGGTCGAAAGGGGTATCGCCCGTTTCGTTTTAATACGGACAAATTTCCCGAACAGGTCAAACTATCAATCCACCTGGAGGAAGGAGAGCTTGTCCTGTCTTTACAGGAAGAGCACCAACAAAAAAAATTTTATGCCAAAGACGTCTATTCTGTTTGGGTACGAAAAATCGGGACGCCCTATATCTCTGAAAACATGGACCCACTGTTACGACAAGGATGTACTACGGAATCCATGGAGGTTTTGGAGATTTTTTTAAGGATATTTGATAACCGACTCTGGATCGATGACCTGGCCGTGGTTCGAAAAGCCGAAGACAAACTTTATCAACTACGTACGGCGCAGTCGGTGGGTCTGGTCACTCCCAGGACACTTATCACCAACGACCCTCAAGAGGTCCTGGATTTTTATCATTCTTTGCGGGGTAATATCGTTGCCAAAATGATAACCCCACTTACAGTTAGTATGGAAGGTAATACACCCTTTGTGCACACCAGCCGTATCGGACCGGAAGACCTGCAGCACCTGGAAACCCTTCGCCACAGTCCAATGGCATTCCAGGAATATATCGCCAAAGAGTATGAACTGCGTATTATATATGTTGACGGACAATTATTTACCGGGGCCGTTCATTGGCAGGATCCCGGTGAAGCGCCGGTGGATTGGAGAACCACAGAACAGGAGGTATTCAAATGGGAACACTTCAGCGCCCCGGAAACTCTGGCGGATAAAATAAGGGCATTGATGAAACAAATGGGACTTTATTTTGGTGCCCTGGATGTCATACTGACACCTGGAGGACAATATGTGTTTCTTGAGGTGAATCCCACCGGCGAGTGGGGAATGCTGGAGCGAGACCTGGGATTAACCATATCAGAGGCCATTGCCAATGCCTTAACAAAATAGCCGCGCTTAAGGAACTGTTATGAAAAAAATTTTAATTATCACTTATAGTGAAGATAATGAGTGCATCGAGATGGTGAAAACCGCCGTTAAAGAAAAAAATGGTGAGATATACCTTTTTAATACAGACCTTTTTCCAACTGGGATTCAACTTTCCCTGGCTGAAAATAATAAAAAAAAACGTGTCGTTATATCAGGACCGGAGGGTGAGCTCAACCTGGAAGAGATCACAGGTACCTGGTATCGCCGGGTGCGGCTGGGTGACAAAATTCCTGGAGCCATGGACCCGGAACTGCGAAAAGCATCGATATTGGAAGCCCGTGCTGTTTTTTTCGGATTCCTGGAAAGCGTAAATACCTTTGTCCTGGACCGGGTTTCAAAGATTAGAATAGCATCCCATAAGCAATTACAACTGCAAATTGCCAAAAAAGTAGGATTGGAAATTCCACGTACCTTAACTACTAATAAACCAGGGGATGTACGGAAATTTTTCTCCACCTGTAAAAATGGAATGATTACTAAAATGCTGGAGTCTTTCTCTGTAAAAGAAGACGATAAAGAAAAAGTGGTTTTCACTAACCTGGTTAAAGCAGGGGACCTGGAAGACCTTAGCGGACTCGCCTATTGCCCTATGACCTTCCAGGAAAATGTCTCCAAAAAATTGGAGCTCCGAATCACCATTGTAGGAAATCATGTGTTTACCGCTTCCCTTGATTCCAGGGCTTCCCGGTTGGCCCAAAACGATTGGCGAAGAGACGGCACCGGGTTAATCGATTCCTGGGAAGCTTATTCATTACCTCTCGGGATCGAAACCAAACTTTTGCATCTGATGGACTCGTTGGGACTGAATTACGGTGCCGTGGATATGATTGTCACACCCGACAACAGGCATGTATTTTTGGAAATAAATCCAGCAGGAGAGTTCTTCTGGTTGGAGCTCCACAAACCCAAATTCCCTATCTCCCGGGCCATTGCCGATGTATTGCTGGGAGAGGGATTCCGAAGATAATGACAGGCGCGGGGCGGGACATTAACCGGAAATTCAGACCTCCTGACTTGGAAAAAACTTCGCCTGTCCCCTTAAACCTTAAAATTTGGGAGAAATAAGTAAGAGGAGGAAAAGATGGAAGATAAGAAAAGAGGAAGAGAGGACAGAGCACAGAGGACATACAAAAACTTTGCGTGTTCACAACTCGACGAGCCGGAGCCAAAAAGATTTTTTTAGCCACTGAGGACACAGAGGTCACAGAGGTAAAATTTTACGAAGGCAAAGGATCGAAGCAAAATTTGCACGTTTGCACGCACCGGGCACTTGACAAATCAAAGGTCTTACAATAAGATAGAAATATGGTGAAAAAAAAGGGAAACAGACAAAATGATCTATCAAAAACCCAAACGCATATTTGAAGATTCAGGCTCGGTAAACCCTGAAGAATCCTATTACGTTCTCTTCGATAATGTGACCAACAGGAAAAAGCAAGATATCAAAACCATGGTTGACAAAGGCCGCTACTTCTCTATTTTTGCCCCCAGGCAAAGCGGAAAAACAACTTACCTGAGGTACTTTTGCAATGAAATACATAAAGATAATACCTATATTGCCGTGCTTCTCAGTTTCCAGAAATACAGTAAATTAAGTAGAGATAGATTCTATTCCCAGGTCCAAAAGTACCTTTACCGGCAGTTAATCGATAGATTAACCGTTTTAGAGTGTGAAAAACTGGATGCAGTTAAATCCTGCCTGGGTCGCCATGATTTAACCGACCATATTTCATTTGGTGAGCTATTTGAAGAATTGAACCGGATGGTGGAATTTAAGAAAATTGTTATTTTTATCGATGAGTTCGATGGAATTCCCCTGGATGAACTGGAAAATTTTCTAACCACCTTAAGGGACCTATACCTGGAATATAAAGAAGTAAAACAAAAAGCCCTGTATTCCGTAGGGTTGGTGGGTATACGAGATATCACCAAACTCATCGTCGGCGGAGTATCTCCGTTTAATATCGCGGACCAGGTGGACTTACCTTCTTTTTCCTTAAAAAATGTCCGGGAACTCTATTCCCAGTATACCGAAGAGACCAACCAGCCCTTTAGAGAAGAAGCAGTAAAAACTATCTATGAGGAAACCCGGGGACAACCCTGGCTAGTTAACCGGTTGGGAACCATCCTTACCGTAGATGTAAAACCCGGAACAGTTGAACCCATCGATCGGGAAGATGTGGAAGAAGCTATCCAAATCTTACTCAAAGAGCGAAATAATCACTTTAATAACCTCTATGAAAAAGCTAAACTTTACAAAGAAACATTTATAGAGATCGTATTCGATAATGTCGAGTACAATCCTGACGATGAAGACCATACTTGGTTGGAACAATATGGCCTGGTAAAGAATAGAGACAACCATGCCGTTGTCGCCAATAATATCTATAAAGCCAGGTATATTAAGACCTTTTTTAATGAAGTAAAGGCTTACGAAGATTTGTCCCTGCAAGAATACTTATTACCCGGAAACAGGCTCGACATGAAACGGATTCTTCTCAATTTTGAAAGGTATGTGGCCCAGATCGGAGTTAGAGCGTTTTACACCCATGAGAAGCCCTATGAAAAGACCGGTCAATTTCTCCTAACCGCATGGCTGTACCAATTTGTAAAAGGAGAACAAGGTGATCTCCGTTATGAAGTGCTGAGTGGCTTGGGTAGATTGGATATTATGCTGACTTATAAAGGAAAGAAATATATTATCGAGACCAAGGTGAACCGTCATGATGATGTGAAATGGATCATAGAGGAAGGGGTGCGGCAGTTGTCCGGAAAGTATTTAGCCACAGAGGGAGAGACCGAGGGTTATCTTGTGGTTTTTGATACGAAAGCGCCTGTAGGTACTGTGTATAAACCGCAAAGCCACCAGGCAGGAGACAAACAGGTAACCAGTATCACCATCGCCATCGGGGAACCGGCGTGAAGTAAAGGCTGTTCTTTTGTTTTTTTTATTTTATTTGAAAAGAGAAGGTTCTACTAGTAGAAGGGATCTTTATTACTATAAATTTGTTTTTTCATGGGTAAGGAAGTTCGTTGTGATAATATTGAAACAATAATTCCAACCAAAATGCCGAGAGCAAAATAACCTAAAAATGTTTCAATCATTATTAATATTTCAGTGAAAGTGTCATCTCCATCCAATGGATAAATACCGCTGTTCATAAAGATTTTGAAGCTTATATAAAAGCTTTTTATTGGACGCCCATCGTTATCAATTAATTCGTGTCCTTTCGGTAACTGTGACATTTGGGAGGCTCCTGTTCTAACATAGGATAGATCAACGTTAAATTTTCCCCAATTAGAGTAAAAAATAGAAAAACCAAGTATTACAATCAAACACCATAATATCAGCAAACCAATAGAACGCATATAGTTGGTTGTAACAAAATATATGAGAGAAAGGAGAGGGTGCTTCTTTTTTAATGTGTCTATGTATTCAAATTCTTGAATTTGCCAAAAAAGATGATACGATTCTGAGAAATCAGTTTGGGAATATTCCACGTTATTAAGTTCGGTTGATGCTAACATATCAACAAAACCTATTAACTGTAATTTGTACAAAATCTTCTTTATACTTAATTTGAGTTTTAAAATTATTGAATTATTTTTTTTCTTAATTTCTCTTTTTTCCTCTATCAACCTCTTGAAGGATTGAAGAGGCCTTTTAAAATTTATAAATCGTAGAAGAAATATAAATAGAAAAAAATACAAGAAACCACCTAAAATCTTCTCTATTAATGCAATTAAAAAAAATCCCTTTTTAGAACGTACGTTCTCAAATTTGCATTCACCAAAATCAGATTCAAGAACTTTTGTCCCGCGGAAATCTATATTTCTCATTTCTGCTTTATTCAAAATTTTTAAATCTTTTAGATAACAATGCTTTACTGCCACATCGCTTAATAAGATATTATCCATCCGCATAGAATTTAAAGTGCAAAACAGGAATTTTGAGTTGATTATGGATGATTCCATAATTTCGATACCTTCTGATTTATCATTGTCAATATTTATATAATTTGGTAATTTTTTAGAAAATGTGATACCCGGTAGACGAGAATTTCTGAACTCTGAATTATAGATTTCACATCCGATGAATTGCATATTAGTTAGAAAACTTTTTCGCACTATAAGCTTACTAATTCTACAGTTTATAAATCTTAATTTTATCACTTTCTCTATTTTAAAAATCTTCATGAGCGTAATGTGGCAATTTATAAATATACACTCCTTTATGTTCTCATATTCTTCCATCTGAAAAGAACTTATTTTTTGATTGCATATTTTTTTTGTGTATTTGGGTTGCCTTTCAAATGTTTTATCATCTACGATTTTGTATATATTATCTCCCATTTTTTGTTTTTTTTTCATCTTTCCCGGAGTTTAATTTGTATATTTAAAAGGTTCTATATCGCTCAGATAAATTGCCCCGCTTTTACTCACTTAAATTGCCCCTCCATTAATATCCCCGTCGTGGAAACTTTTTTACTATAATGCCATCCTGTCCGCAGAAGTAGCAATGTGTGTTTTCTCCAACACGTTTCTTCATTTTT
>Ga0114923_10002010_pt1 | contig 13927 bp, 14 predicted proteins | sample SumtaG_FD_89578 | JGI IMG/M metagenome (GOLD analysis project Ga0114923, IMG submission 89578) | Deep subsurface microbial communities from Indian Ocean to uncover new lineages of life (NeLLi) - Sumatra_00157 metaG | ecosystem: Environmental > Aquatic > Marine > Oceanic > Sediment | place: near... | reverse complement strand
TTAGTAGGCACCACCGGAATACTAGATTGAATATCAAACCGAAGCTGCCTCCCAAAGAGAGCTTGAGTCCCCACCCCTGTCCGATCAGCACACACCTCTCCGGTATCGATAATTTCTCGAAGCAAATCAAGGTAAACTTTTTCCCCGTGCACAACATCGGGCGAGACGCAAAACCTAGTAAAACTATGAAAAACCGAGGGCGAGTGGATCGGTCGAAATGTTTTAACATCGTCCCAGGGGAAAAACTTGTCGCACTGATAATTGTCTCGAAACTTAGTCACGTATATTTTATCGCACAGATAAAGGTATTTGGAAAGGAATTGTGAATACACGCTTTCCCCTCCAATCACAAAAACTCGATCGTACCGTTTCCGCGAAAGCCCGAGGTCGGTCAAAAGTTCCGGGATCGAAGCATAAACCGAAACGTCTAAATTGGATTCTTGATTCCAACTCTTCGAAAGAACACAGCACCGCCGGTTAAAAAGGGGGCGGTTCCGCTGCGGAATAGTCTCGTAGGTCCGCCGCCCCATTACCACAACATTTTTACCTCTGCCAGTAGTAGTTTCTCGGAAAAAATTCATATCGGAAGTGTTGTGCCAAGGCATTTTCCCATTCAACGCAATCCCAGTATTACTATCTATTGCCACTATTATTGAAAATCGAGAATAGGCCATAGTTAGTTAATTAAAATTTTAATAAATCTTAAACGCATTTCAATTTATTAGCAAGAATATTCCCCAAGCTTTTCCCATAGCAGGTCGTCCAAGGACCGAAACTCCGATCCCACGAAGATATACCCGCCCATTAAGGATCTGTTTCAAAGTCAATAAATGCTAAATCCGGAACGGTCGTCCCTTCTTGATTTTGAAAAGAATGGCGAACCAGAAATGAATCCAGGGTCACAATTTCTTTCAGCAACTTTTTCCGTCGGCCCAGATCAATAAGTCACCCGCTGCGCGGTCGGGAGCCTTCGGGGGAGGCTTCGCCGACGCCTTCGGCTCCCGGGACTTCGTCCCTCCATTCGGTGGTCCGCGGTCGGTTCGTTATTACTATTTTTTAATAAAATAGTAATAAAAATTTAATGTAATAAAGTAGAGTTAATAGGACCAAATGAGTATTTCTTTTGCCCGTAATTTAAAAACCAAAATCCCCGATTATTCAAAAACTTACACCTCTTCAGACGCCATCCCGATACTCGAAAAATTGCAAATAGATTTAGAAGAGTACACAATTTCCCACGTCCACCAACAAATCACCACCCTATTCAAAAAAAAAAAAAAAATGTTAAAAGTTATTCAAAATGGATTCGACCGAGCTTTATGGATAGAAAAAAACGGTGTCCACCAAACCGACCGAAAGACTGCCCAAAAAAAAATCGTCAGTCTTCGGAAGCAGATCCGCGACCTCGAAGGGTCATTCGAATATGCACTGTATTTGGTGAAGGTTTATGGAATTCTCCAAGACTATAATAAAATTTCTTCCGAATTAAACAAAATTTCTTTTCTGGGTCCTCGACAAAACAACTCCCTCATCCATAAAAAGAACGCTGCAGCAACTCTTATCGACGAGTATCTCCGAACAGCTCGCGAGTATGTCCAAATTAAAAATTATACTCAAAAAATAAAAAACCTCACTTGTTTATCGTGTAATGAAAACAAGTTTCAACAAACTAACGACATAAACTACTGTTGTCTAGGCTGTGGCGAAGTTCAAGAAATTATCGACGTAACGCCCACTTTCCGCGATTCCAACCGAATAAACATGTGTTCGCGATACACGTACACCCGCAAAGGACATTTCATCGACGCAATGAAACGATTCCAAGGGCGCCAGAACACGACGATTGATCCGAGCGTATACAAAATTTTGAGAGACGAAATAAAAGCGCACGGCTTAACCTATAAAACTGCTACAATGGAACATCTTTACGAATTCCTCGAATCCAACCGTCTAAGTAAGCATTACGGCGACATCAATTTAATATATTCGGTAATAACAGAAACTCCTGCCCCCGATATTAGCGAATACGAAACTGAACTGCTTGAAATGTTTGACGAAACTGAAGAAGCGTACGAAAAAGTAAAAGACCCCGGGCGTATCAATTCTCTCAATGTTAATTTTAAATTGTTCAAACTCCTCCAGAGAATTGGTTATCCGTGTAGACGAGACGATTTCTATATTCTTAAAACTGCTGTTAAGTGGTGTGAACACGAAAGTAAATGGGATGAAATAAGAATCTTAAAAGGGTGGCCTTATATTCCAACTATTTATTAACGATATTTTACGCTAAGATCGAGGATGTTCTTTTCGGCGGGGGGAGTGTGTGCGGCAAAACGGACGGGAGTGAGTATAATACGAACGCGAACGCATCGGACGGGAGTGGAGCATCCGTCCCCCGGAGTCGTCCGCCGGAGGTCCCTGCGAAGACTCCGGGGATTCTTCGGCGATTGTCACTGTTTCAGTGACATCAGTTTCGACATCTAGGTCTTTCATCGCTCCAACCGAATAGTATACGAGGATCAGAGTGAGCAAGGGCCCGGCAGGGGCGAATAAGAGGAGAATACCTAAAATGACAACCCAGCCAGGAAGGACAGATTGGTATTTGATCAGGGCGTACACAGCCCAAATAAAAAACACAAAGGTAATAAAAAAAGCAATCCAAAGTGCTTGGGTCATGCTTCTGTCAGTACGGGACCCGGAACTTACTTTTCCAGTGTGATCGTATTTTTCTCGTTTGAGTTCAGCGCCTAATTGAAAAAAAGATCGAGTACTGAGAAATTTTACAACGTTGGTCATTTTTTTTTGGTAAAAAAAAAAAAACTTAAAAAAAAAAGGTTGAAATTGAAAAGAATAAAAGATATAGGAACTAAACCAAACAACTGAAGTATTCCATGTCGTCCATTAAGGACGACGAAGTATGGGGTGTTATCAAAGCGTTTGTGTCGAAATTTGGGTTAATTTCTCACCAAACAGAAAGTTTCGATCGGTTTTTTCTACGTTCAATTCCTTTTATCATTCAAGAACAAATGCCCCTCTATTTTGGAAAGGGGCGTTATGCTATTGAAATGAAAAACCCAATCTTCCATCCGCCTTGCGTCGAAGGCGACGGGCGTCCGGTGTACCCTATGGAATGCATCGAACAGTCCCGCTCGTACCGGTCAGAGCTCTCAGTCGACATAACCGTCCGGGACTTGGTCGAAGACTTAAACCGGGTCCACGAAAGCGTCTCGCTCGCCATTTTACCGGTCATGGTAGGGTCTTCATTCTGCAACCTTTCTTTACGAAACACATCGTTGGAGGAGAAATATAGGCTTCGGGAATGCCCATACGACGAGGGCGGGTATTTTATCGTCAAAGGGACTTCTAAGATACTCGTTTGTCAAGATAGACCGATTACTTGTTACAACCGTGTTTATGTATTTCTCTCTCGCAAAATTCCATCCTACGATCATTATGCAGAGGTAAGAAGTATTTCTAACGAATATGTAGGAAGAAGTACCACCGTCGTCATAGGAATAGGGAAAAAGAAGAGGATTGGTTATCTCCGGAACGAGATCACAGCTGTAATTCCTTATATGTCCGACAAAACGCCGATTAGTCTCGGCATTTTGTTCAAAGCGTTGGGGGCGACCGACGAAAAGGATATCCTGGACACTATCTTTCCTGACGGTCCCAAGCAAGAAGACGTGCGGTTCTTGACTTTTATGCTTGAACAGTCGTTCGAATGTAAATCCCAACAAGAAGCATACCAAATCATCAGTAACAACATCAAACAATTTGACAAGGAAGCCTCGGTCAAGCGGTCTCTTCAGAGTGTTGTGGACCAGGTCAAGAACGTGTTGAAGAACCAGTTATTTTTACATATTAAAGGACTCACCGACAAAGAGGTTTTACAAAAAAAACGTTTGTTTCTTGGCTATATGGTCAAGCGGTTGATGGATGTGCGGCTGGGCCGCGACCACCCCGACGACAAGGATCATTATGCCACCAAACGAGCGACTACTCCAGGGATTCTTTTAGAAAAACAATTTTCGCGAGATTTTCGACGCTTGTGTTCGGATATCGTAAAAGCCGGGGAGCTTGCCATCGAGCGGAAAAATACAATCGACGTCAAGACCTGGGTCAAAAACAAGGCGACCAATATTACTGCGTCGATGACGTACTGTATCAGTATCGGGATGTTTGGCGGAAAGATGATCGGTGTGAGCCAGAACTACGACCGATTCAATTTAGTCGCTAGCTTAGCCAACGCTCGGAAAATTTCGACGCCGATTAACGAAAGCGGAAAGGTTATCGGTCCTCGACAACTCCACGGGAGCCATTGGGGGGTGTGCTGTCCTTATGCTACACCCGAAGGGAAAAAAGCCGGGCTCTTAAAAGATTTAGCTATAACGTGTCGGATATCGATCGGAGAGAGCAGCGGGGCAATCAAAGAGTTCTTAAGGCTCGACCCAGACGTGTTTTCAATTCTCAAGAGAATGACAAAAATGGCAAAAGTTTTTGTAAATAACGACTGGCACGGGCTTACCCGAGACGGACAGTCTTTAGCTCAGAAATATCGCCAAAAACGAAGGCTTGGAAGTCTTAATCTCCACTTGAGTATCTCATTCAATTCTTATCGAAATGAAGTGCGGTTTTCGACCGAGGGGGGGCGGTTTTACCGCCCCCTCTTTATCGTAGACGAGGGGACGCTCCGGTTTAACCGGAGTCATTTTCCTCTTCTTGGCAAGAGCAACTCGTGGGACAAACTTTTCGATGCAGGGGTTCTTGAATTCATCGATAAAGAAGAAGAAGAAGAAATGACCGTTCAATACCGCCCCTCCGATCTGGCGCAGATGCCTCTTGCCGAACGGCTCAAGGTCACCCATTGCGAACTCCACCCATCGATGATTTTGAGCACCAGTGCGTCGGTGATCCCCTATCCCGACCGCAATCAGGCGCCGCGGAATTCGTACGCGGCGCAGATGGCTAAGCAAGCAGTTGGGATTCCGGGGCTTAATTTTAATTACAGAGTCAAAGGAAACTATAACGTATTGAACACACCTCAGGTTCCGCTTGTCCAGACAAAAGCAGCCGAGGCGATCGGGCTCAATTCTCTTCCGGCTGGGACTAACATCATTCTGGCGGTGGCTTCGTTTATGGGATACAACCAAGAAGATTCTCTCGTGTTTAACAAAGCCTCGATCGATCGAGGGCTGTTTGATATGAGCCGGTTTATGGTGTACTATGCCGAAATCAAAAAAACTGAGGGCGAAGTCTTTGGGATTCCGACCCGGAAAACAGCAACTCGGGGAATTTTGGTCGGCCGCGGAGCGGCAGCAGAGAATTTAAAAAAAAAGGACTCGATTCCCGAGTCGCCCTACATTAAATACTGTAACAAAAAATTAGGAGACACCTCGAAACTTGACCCGACCCTGTGTTATGTTTGTCGGGGGAAGGTAATACAGAAAGGCGACGTTCTTATTGGACGGGTGGTGAAGCAGACGGGACAGTCTTTGCTTTCGGGAGAGTTTAAAGATATTAGTACGGTCTATACCGAAACGTTCCCCGGCCACGTTCACCGGGCTGAACGTGGCGTTAATGCTTCCGGGTATGAGTATATCCGAGTTGTCGTTTCACAGTCTCGGAAAGCGAAAATAGGCGACAAGTTTGCAGCGTTGCATGCGCAAAAAGGGACGATTGGGAAAATTGTAGCCGCGGAAGATCTTCCCTTTACCCAGGAGGGAATTATTCCGGACGCGCTGATTAACCCTTTGGCTTTCCCGAGTCGAATGACGATCGCCATGTTCGTCGAGTCGCTCGTGGGGAAAGCGGTGTCGTTAGCCCCAGAGTTCGGCGGAATGTCGGCGAAAGATATGTTTTTAACGCGCGGGACCCCGTTCGACGCGCTCGCGCTTCGCGAAGTCGAGCAAGAACTAGCATCCCACGGATTCCAGATGAGAGGGAAAGAGACCATGTTTAACGGGATCACGGGGAAGATGCTTCCGGCTAAAGTTTTTATCGGTCCGGTTTACTACCAGCGCCTCAAACATATGGTGGTTGATAAAATACACGCCCGGGCTCGCGGAAGCCATACATCGATTACCCGCCAGCCTAAAGAAGGGCGTCAGTTTGGGGGGGGGTTCCGGATCGGCTATATGGAGCGCGACAACCTCGCCGGGCAGGGCGCGGCGGCGTTTTTACGCGATCGGCTTTTAGAAAACTCGGACGACTACACGATGTGGTTTTGTTCGCTTTGTGGAGTCCAGGCAATCATGTCGCGGAAAGGTCACGGCGAATGCACCCTGTGCAAATCGCGTGACGTTCGGAAAGTACGCCTTCCCTACGCTACGAAATTGTTAATGCAAGAATTGCAGGGGATGGGGATAATGACACGCGTCGTTACGACGACGTTCGATCAGAAGAATCCGAAGATTGAACCGGTTGGGAAAATTTAATCATTTTATCTTTTATATTAAATAAAGAATGGAAGAGAATGGAAAATTGGTTTTTTGGTTTGTGGTTATTGGTATTTTGATAATGATTTTTGCTTGTGGTAGGGGTAGGCTGGAGAGGAATAAGACATCCGAAGCGTTTGACGTTCTCGGAGCTGCTGGGGAATTCCGGGATCAGTATTTTACATGCTTGGCTCAGTGCGAAAAAACCGACCCGACTGACAGGCTGAGCCAAAACCCCTGGGCGTGCGGGATGTACTGCGACGACATCGTCGCTCAGAGCGTCGCGCAAGGGAAACAGCTGGGGAAATTGGTCTCGGTTGATGATATTTGCCAAAAACAATGCAAAGGGTCGGCGGATCCGCTTGCGTGTCGTTCGGGGTGCGAGTGCGCTTGGAATGTGGATCAATACTGCAAACAGCAGTGCACGTATAGTCAGCTTGGGTTTCCGGAATGCTTCTCTTCGTGCGTGTCTCTTAAAAGTCAGAATTGCGCCGGAGGGAATTCGTGGTTTTTCAGGCCTACGTAGGCGGATATGGGTATATCCGGAGGAGGTTTCTTGTTCCAGGAACAAGAAACAGGTTTAGCCATCGACTGTTTCGTACTACGGGTGGGAGAGACGAGTTTACCTCTTAATCGGCGACTTCGTTATTACTAAGTCACCCCCCTGCGCGGTCGCCGAGCTCCGGCTTCGCCGTCCCCGACGGGTTTCGGCGCGGTCGCCGAAATCTCCCGGAGCCTCTTCGAGTTGAAAAACCCCTCGGGGTAGCCTTCTATTCGGAAATATTCATCGTTGGCGTGCATATCCGAATCTTTCTTGCCCTGCCGAGTAGGAGGCGCACGCGATGGCGTCGGTCCCGTACGGACACGGAAGAAGCCCGGGGAGGCGGGGGGATCCTCCCATACAGTTAGTTTTGCGGGAAATTTGGTAATCTCGGTCGATGGGGGTGTAATACTCGGGGCTAACAACTCCTAAAAATTCAGGGGAGAGGGAGAGCAAAAACCCCCCCTTGATTTGGCTTCTTTTGTTGGGAGAATATTCGTAGTCGTATATACTTTCGAGCTTCCGATTGTAATTGGGGGTAGCATAAACGCTCCCTGCATACACGTTGCTGTTGGCTTGGTTTTCCTCAAAGTCGTAGTGTTCTCGAGACTCAGATTTTCGTACTCCTCTATGCACGCGTTTAATAATATTTATGGAGGGATCCATTTTTTATGTGTAATATTTTTATATCTACAAAAAAAACAAAATTCTTTAATTTTATTAAGCTGCGTGGTAGGCGCACGCGATGGCGTCGGTCCCGTACGGACACGAAAGGAGTCCGGGGAGGCGGGGGGCACCCCCCATACAGTTAGTTTTGCGGGAAATTTGATAGGCGCGGTCGATGGGGTTCATAGAGGTGTAATATTCAACTCCCTGAAATATAGTTTTGTACTCCTCTAACGGGTCTTCCGAGGGGAATTGGTAGGCAAATATACTTTCAAGACTGCGGTGGTAGTTGGGATGGTCGTACTGGCTCTCTGCATACGCGTTGCGGTTGGCCTGTTCAGACCCGAACTGGTACTTTTCGTGAATCTTATTCAAGTTTTCCCTCATCTGTTGTAGTACTTTCTCGTCTTCTTCTTCGAGCTTTATTCGGCCGTCTTCAGTAATAGGGACGTCTCCAACTTGGGGGGTTACGGGAAGAGGAACCCACGGTTCCACTCTATATTCGTCCAAATATTCCGGGGCTGGATTATCAGTAAGTCCGGTTTGTCTTGAAGAGTATCCACGGATAGGATTATTGTGCAGGTTCATTTAAAAAAACTAATATTTTTTATTTTTGTTTTTTACTATTTTTTCTACAATTCCATTCCCGACTAAAAGATTATGCTGTTTATTTAGATCCTCCATTAGAGCATGAAGACCTTTAGTTCCGATTACTCCATACATGTCGCCATACCAAACTTTGGATAAAAAAGGACATCCGGTTGTACTTACTCTTTCTCCTTTTCCCAAGTGCTCTGCCAACAATTTTATTTCGTTTTGGGTGTGTTGCGAGTCACATAAAAGAGAAACAATTTCTTCTCGGACGGCAGTAGACACCTGGTCTTTTCGGAGATGGGTTTGGATACTTAAGACTTGACCGACGATTGGGTCGTAGTTTTTCAACAATTCAACTCCCTCGGTTAAAATTTCTTCGGACCGCCGCGACAAGTCGCCGACTATATAGGTCAGGTTGTGAAGAATCTCCATCTTGTGGAATCTTTTAAAAGTTTTAAATAAAAATTTTGATATGATTTTTTCCCAAGGTTCAAAGCCGTTTGACTGCTTTCGCAACCTCTTGCATCAAATAGCTCGGGGGGGCTGGTGCATACTTGAGGGCAATCGTGAGAAAGAATACCAGTTCTACTATACCGATCGCAATAAATAAAGTTGCATTTTCTCGAAGAAGCGCGACCAGGTGAATATCGATACCGAATATCCACGTTACGAACACGACTGTTACGACGATGAGGAACAAGCCGCCAATAACGCCGTACGCGGCGAGGAAAAGCCACGAATTCCACGAAGTCGTTGCAACGTCGGGTTTCGAATACAGGATTTCGAATTTGTCGAGAATATCGGTTTGCTGGAGATTGTTTAAAAACGATTTGAGGGTGTCGCCCGTGTCTATATCGGCGAACAGTTGAGGCAACGACTTGTTTAAAGTGCGGGTTAATTCGCTTTTAATGGCGTCCGTTTCTAATTTAGTCACTACTACCTGGTAGAAAATAACTAAAAAGGCGGTCAGGATAAAGACGTGGAGGAGAGCATTAAAACCAAAAATGAAATTTGGTGGCGCCTCAGTTTTTCCCGAACGTGGTGGAGAATCACTCATCTTGTTTAGGAAAGACTAGGATAAAAAAAAAGGTCTGGTTATTTTGATTTAGCATAAACCTTGGCATTTTTTATGATATTTTCTTTGACGAAGTTAGCATCTACCGTTCGGTAATTTGCAGCTACGAGCCAGTAGAAAAGCACTTCTACTACGGCGACAAATAAAAGCAATCCGAATGATTCCCCAAACAACCGCTTAAGGCTGAAGCTTTTATTCGACATATACCAAGCAATGAATACAATGGATACTGCTATTACTAACATAACCCCAAAGACTAACAAAGCCTTGTTTAAGAGTGCTTTGTTGGATTCCAAAACCGCCTTGTCTCCACTCGTGTCGGCGTCGGCTATTTTATCGTCAAAGGTGTGGAATTTATCCCACGTCTCGTCGGAGACGAACGCTTTAAGATCGCCGACAAACCCATCTAAAATCAGTTGTATTTCTCGTTTGAGAACAAGTTTTTCGATATACGAGCCAAACGTAAAGAAGAATATACCAATAAACGTTCCAAACAATGCTACATTCAAAGCAATCAGAGCAACTCCATGAGCGCTTAATAGTTTCACCATTATTTAATTAGTAGCAAGAAAAATTAAAACTCAAGAACTATTCCAAATAGATCACCACCGACGAAGTCGTTGTTGGGAGCCCCGCAGCCCCGGAGCGAAGCGACCCCTTCGGGGTTTCCGGGTCGCTTCGCTCCGCGGCTGGGGGGACAGAGTCCCTGACTTCGCCACTTCGTTATCGCGAAGTTCGTTCGCGATTAGTAGAGCGTACTCCGCCCAATGTATACTACTATTAAAGTGACAATTGAACCGACTCCGGTTAGTAATCCAATAATGGCTAGAATTTTTTCCCAAAGGGGGATTTCGTTCCAATAGGTTATGGTTGCCCAGAGACCCCAAATCCAAAAATACTACCGAAAGCATTCATTTTAGATGACCATATAATAAAAAATTATATATGTTTCTTCTCCGCGGAGAAGAAAAGGTATCCTTTATTTTATTATGAGTTGTACGCGTCTAAAAACAATTGAACAAACTCCGGAGGAAGATGCCAATGCGCGTAAGGACGGGATTCAACTCCCCGAACAACTGGAACGTTGTCGTCCGAAGGGGATTCGTTGTACCGGATGATTAACACTTGCGCGCAATAAATATGAATCCAGGTCCGTGCTATTTTTTCGCACCGCTGGTGCCAATACCGGTCGTTTTGTTCTGCGTCCGACGGAGTAATTCCTAATTCCTTGGACCCAAGAATCCATTTGAGATAATTGTTGGTCATCAGCCGGTTTCCGCTCATCCAATAGGTTTTCTCCCCGCACCCCTTTTGCTCGGCTTTGGTAAACGACGTGTGGGTGTCGTACATCATGAGAGTCCATGCCCGGTAGAACTGTTCCGAACAAATAAACCATTTGGAGTAACACAACTTTCCCGTCGCGTCGGGTTTCACAATTCCACACAAAAGATCGCCTTCTCGGGGCGGGACGGCGCTTTGGGGGGTCGCGGCGGGGTCGATTTGGAAATGAATTGGATCGAATGTCCCGAAATTCTTTTTTTCATAAAATATATAGCGGTCGGGGGAACTGTCGTTTGATCGAAGAGACGTTTTACTGCTCCATCCATAATAATTACGATAGTGGCATTCAGCGTTCCTTAACCATTCTCGATCGGTAAGCGAGTCGCCATCGGCGACTTGGTGGCACTCGCCCGGTTTCGTATGGTATTGAATTTTGGATAATTGGAAATGGGAAACGGAATACACGCGGCGAAACACCAGCAGCTTTAGTTTGGCTCTTACTTTATCCTGTAAGGTATCCATTGGTTTATATCTATACCCCCCATTTAAAATTAAAATTCAGTTTTAACAATACAATGCTTTGCTGGTTCGCCGCCGATCGCTATGTTTTCGGTACGACAGTCGAGAGCAATACTTAAGGTTCTGTTTTAACGATTTTCCTAATTCCAGAATCTTTGAAACGTCGCTTTTTCGAGTCCAAATCATGAATCGGGTTTCCCGCGCTCGGATAGATACGACGGCGCCGCAAATTAAATTATGAATATCGATTGTGTTTCCAATCAGGCTTAAAAGAATATAGAGCCAGGTTTCTTGTATTTTTGAATTGTATTCGTTCAGTCCTCCTGTCGTATTATACCGAGATTTTTCCAAATTAAAATACCAACGCCCCCCCCCGTCGTTAGCAGGGTCTTCCCATAGCGGTTTGATGTCTCGTTTAAAAAAATTTAAGGATGCGCCTATAGGAATATCGGACAAAGATTCAAAATTATTAAAAAGATGCCAAAATTCTTCAACTGAAGCTAACTGTACTACTAACGTAAGCCTCGTACACCATTCGTCGGCAGTTGTGACGGCTAAAGGTCGTTGGTTGCCCCCTTCACGCCATAATATCCAAACTGTGTAAAGTAAATGTGGTGCCGGAGACGGGAGCGAAGCGACGTCTGCCATTATATATATATATAGTTGTAGTTAAATAAACTTAAACCACTTAGAAAGATGCCAACCCGAACCCCCCTTCTTTCTACTCGCTACCCTCACCCGCGCGATCTGGAAATTTGTTTCGACGGGGAAAACCATATCTATACGGTTAAAGAATCTTCAAACTATACTTCGGTGACTACGTGGGTCCATTCGCTTTTTCCCGCGTTCGATTCCGATAGAGTCATCACTAAAATGATGGCTTCTAAAAAATGGCCTCACAGTCCCTATTTTGGTCAAACCCGGCAAAATATTAAAGACCAGTGGAAAACAACCGGGACAGATGCAGCGGTGGCCGGAACGGCGATGCACGACAGGATCGAACAATTTTACAACAACCGAGAAATCGATATCGATTGCCCCGAATTAGAGTATTTTATGGAATTTGAAGAGACGATAGGGAGTCAGTTGACTCCTTACCGGACAGAATGGAAGGTATGGGACAGCGATCTCCGGGTAGCAGGGACCGTCGACATGGTGTTTGAAAACCCCGACCGGACCTTGACTATCTATGATTGGAAACGGAGCAAAGCAATCAAAAAAACCAACCCGTGGGAGGCGGCTTCCGTGTCCTGCATTTCCCATATCCCCAACAGCAATTACTGGCATTACGCGTTTCAACTTAATATGTACAAATTTATTTTGGAAAAAAATTATAAGAAAAAAATAACAGGAATGTTTTTAGTCGGTTTACATCCTAATAACGCGAATCAATCTTTTATTCGGTTAGACGTTCCGGTGTTGGATAAAGAAATGGAAAGTTTAATCGAATTACGTCTTCAATCTTTCAGTTCATCCAAATAAATCTGCCATGATTATCGAAGCAATCGCGGTTATAATAGTATAACCGCTTGTAATAACTAAATCGGGGGTGATAATCACTCCCCCGATTATGAAGGAGATAGGGTTGGATTCCAAATAAGAAATCCACGACTTTCTCCCTCCGATTTCTTTATAATGCTGCGTGTCCTCGTCGCCGTTCTGGGAATACACAAAAATATTTTTCAATATTTCGGTTGCTTCGTTCACTTTTGAAATATTCCGGAGAAGTATAGTTCCTAGCCACAAACTCCCTAGAAGACCCCCGAGGGGGTATATAAAAATCCAGCCGCACGTATGGGGGGCTTGGCTACATTTTGACAATGAATAATGAATTAACACGACATTCGAAATTATAATTTGAGTGGTGAAAACTAAAACCAGCAAAACCGGGGACGACCAAACAAAGCTGACGGTTATGCTTCTTTTTTGGATTTGCAAATATTGATCCCGAAGGGCTTTTTTAAGTTGGGGGTTAGGGTCTCGGTTTGTTTTCATATACTGCGTGCGGAGTGTTTTAGTATACTCTAAAATGATGAATCGTAGTTGATAAAAACCGATTAGCATTGCGATTCCGCCAGTGACGATGATTAACATGGCGATGTATTGACTGAAAAGGTTGAAATATCCGTAAAAAGCGATCGGTCGATCGTCGAAGCTTTCGGGGAGATTTAAAAATGATGGGGGGAGCACTTTGGTGACCACGTGGAACGTGATTATTGTACTCCATATCCCGAAAATCCACCCGATCCGGGTTTTCCACCACATACAATAGGCTATAAAATTTTTGTATCCAGCGCGATTTTCTGGCTCCTGCTCGTATAAATAATCGTGATTGAGTTTAAGGAGACGGAAATAGGTTGAATGTTCGAGACACCATAGCGGGGCGGGGCACGACGCACACTCGCAGAGAGGGAGCTTGAACATATCGTTTTCTAAAATCTCGTTGGCAATAATGTTCGTTGAGCTTTTCAAGACTTGGCTCTGAATCCAGACGATCCAATAGCCTCCGGCAACTGCACTATAGAATAGGGAGTATTGCAGGCCAAATCCTCTATAAAAGTCCGTCCCTTGTTCCAAAATTCCTAAATACACATATATAAATATATTATACGTTAGCACGGGAACAATTAAAACGACTGAATAAGGGTGAGTTAGTATTTTAAGGAGAAATATCAACCGAGGAAGAAGTTGGTGGATGGAAGGCGGCGCAGAAGAAGGGTTCGAGGGGGGAGTAAGCTCGACGATAGACTCCATTTGTTTATTGTTTATTGTTTATTATTGTGTATTGTTGTTTGGTTAGTTTAAGCGAAGATT
>Ga0114923_10002009_pt1 | contig 13933 bp, 8 predicted proteins | sample SumtaG_FD_89578 | JGI IMG/M metagenome (GOLD analysis project Ga0114923, IMG submission 89578) | Deep subsurface microbial communities from Indian Ocean to uncover new lineages of life (NeLLi) - Sumatra_00157 metaG | ecosystem: Environmental > Aquatic > Marine > Oceanic > Sediment | place: near... | reverse complement strand
GAAGGATCTTTTTCGAAAGGTAATCAGGCAAAAATTTTACGGCGTCGTCACGGCTATATCCGAAGGTCATTTGCGTCAGGTCATTCGTCCCGAAAGAGAAGAAATCTGCGACCTCGGCGATCTTATCTGCCATAATAGCCGCTCTTGGTATTTCGATCATCGTGCCAACAAGATATTTGACGCGGATTCCGGACTTCTTCAGCACGGCTTTGGCGGTTTCGACCGCCAGTTTTCGCTGGTTCTCCAGTTCAGCCTTAGTTCCTATGAGCGGAATCATGATTTCGGGGTGGACCTTCACGCCTTGTTTTGCCACACGGCAAGCTGCTTCCATGATGGCCTGTACCTGCGTAGCGGTGATTTCCGGGTATGTAATACCGAGACGGCAGCCACGGTGGCCTAACATGGGGTTGAGCTCGTGGAGAGACTGGACTTTGGCCTTGATCGCATCTACGGAAACTCCCATCTGCTTGGCCATCTCCTTCTGGCTGACCAGGTCATTGGGCAGGAACTCGTGGAGCGGCGGGTCCAGGGTGCGAATGGTAACCGGCAGTCCATCCATGGCCTTGAAGATACCGATGAAATCCTTTCTCTGAAGCGGCAGCAATTTTTTCAAGGCTTTTTTCCGGCCGACTTCGTCGTCTGCCAGAATCATCTCCCGCATAGCTCTGATGCGGTCCGGGCCAAAGAACATGTGTTCGGTACGCGTCAGACCGATGCCCTCGGCCCCGAAACTCCTTGCCAATTTGGCGTCCTTCGGGTCATCGGCATTAGTTCGAATACCAAGCTTTCGGAACTTGTCGGCCCACGACATGAGTTTTTTGTAGTGTACGTTCTTTGTTGGGTCGGCGGGCGTCAGTCGGATCGTACCGTCATAGACTATACCTTTGGTACCGTTTAGAGAAATCCAGTCGCCCTCGCGCAGTTTTTTTCCGTCCACGGAGAGGAGCTTGCTGCGAGCGTTAATGTGCAAGGCTCCGCAGCCGACGATGCAGCACTTGCCCCAGCCCCTGGCGACCAGTGCAGCGTGACTGGTCATACCGCCTTTAGCTGTGAGAATTGCCTGAGCGGCGCGCATGCCGTGCACGTCCTCGGGGCTGGTCTCGTCGCGAACGAGAATGACGTTTTTGCCCTTTTTGGCCCAGGCGTCGGCATCATCAGCGGTGAAGACGATTTGGCCAATCGCACCGCCGGGTCCTGCCGGCAGGCCACGGGCCAGCTTTTGGGCGGTCTTTTCGGACTTGGGGTCCAGCATCGGATGCAGAAGCTCGTCGAGCTGCTCGGGCTTGACCCTCAGGAGCGCCTCTTTTTTGGAGATGAGTCCCTCTTCGCACATTTCCACGGCCATTGCCACAGCGGCTGTGCCGTTGCGCTTACCGGTTCGCGTCTGGAGCATGAAAAGTGTGCCATCCTGGATAGTGAATTCGACGTCCTGCATATCGCGGTAGTGTTTTTCCAGTTTCGTGCGGATTTTAGCCAGCTGCTTGTAGGGGCCGGGCATTAGCTCCTCCAGAGAGGGAAGGTGCTTGGAGACCTCAGTTTTTGAGGCGGCGTTGATTGCCTGGGGTGTGCGGATGCCCGCTACGACGTCTTCGCCTTGAGCATTTACGAGAAATTCGCCGTAGAATTTATTTTCGCCGGTAGCGGGATTGCGAGTGAACGCAACCCCTGTGGCCGAGTCATCGCCCATGTTACCGAAAACCATCGTCTGGATGTTTACTGCGGTTCCCCAGTGGTCGGGGATGTTTTCGATCCTGCGATACGCCACAGCCCTTTTGCCGTTCCAGGATCGGAAGACAGCCGAGATGGCACCCCATAGCTGATCGTAAGGGTCGTCCGGAAAATCTCTTTTAAGAACCTGCTTAACTTTTTTCTTGAAGATGTTCACCAATTTTTTCAAGTCATCGACGTCCAGGTCCGTGTCATCCTTTACGCCTTTGTCGGCTTTCATTTTTCGCATCTGGCTTTCGAGCTGGTGTCGAATACCCATGCCTTCCTTGGGCTCGATGCCTGCCGCCTTTTCCATAACCACATCGGAATACATCGTGATAAGGCGTCTGTATGCGTCGTAGACGAACCGTTCATTGCCGGCCTTGGCGATGAGTCCCGGGATGTTAGCGGAAGTCAGACCGATGTTCAGAATGGTCTCCATCATCCCAGGCATCGAAATACGAGCTCCGGAGCGTACGGAGAAGAGCAGAGGATTTTGAGCGTCGCCGAAACGGCTCCGCATGATTTTCTCGACTTTTTTTAGAGCAGTTTCGACTTCTCCTTTAAGCCCTTTCGGGTACTTTCCGCCGGTGTTCATGAAGTGCGTACAAACTTCAGTCGTGATGGTGAACCCGGGAGGAACGCGGATGCCCAACTTGGACATCTCGGCCAGGTTAGCACCCTTACCGCCCAGAAGCTCTTTCATTTTTGCGTTGCCTTGTGCTTTACCGTCGCCGAAAAAATATACGCTTTTCGCAGACGATGCGGAAGCTTTCACTTTTTTTGCCATTCGAAAAACTCCTTCCAAGTAAAATTATATATTCACAGAACCTTAAAAACCGTTGGATGATGCCAATCATTTTAGCACATCCACCCGGCAGCTCATGCTACGAAGCGAGTACTTCACGGAGTAGCACTTCAGCCGGGAAAACAAGACCGGACAGTATATTAGCCCAGGTTAACTATGTCAAGGATTCAGAAACACCTTTTTTCGTTAATGGTTATTGGTGAATGGTGAATGGTTATTGGGGTCTAAGGGAAAAAACGCGTTCCTTTCTCAATATCATCTTTTGAGGAGGCGACTGATATTGCCGCCGAGAATCAGTTGCTCTTTGTCCTTTGGTAATCTGAGCAGACGGATTTTATAAAGCTCCACCCGTGAGTCTACCAGTGGGCCGTCTGAACCGAAGATAAGCTTTTCCGGTGGGAGTTCGCGTGCCGCACGCTCAAGATACATGAAGAAGACCACCGACGAGGTGTCAAGGTAAAGGTTCGCAAGCCGCTTCGATGCCTCAATGGCACGAACGTGCTCGGTCCAGCTTCGTGAGGCGAAGCTTCCCAGATGGGCCAGAATAAAAGAGACCTCAGGATAAGATTGAACCACCTCAAGGCTGTCACTGACATTCGGCGGGTGGAAGAGGATAGGGATTTTCAACTCGGCCGCTGTTTCGGCCATCTCTTTGGTTGGTATGCCGTGGAGTTTCAATCCTCTCAGGCCAAGCTCACGGACTTCCCGCCGCAGCATTTTTCGGATTTTGCCTGCTTCGGTCCTGGAGTCATGCTTGGCGAAACCAATGAGCTTGTCGGGCCAGCGCCGCACGTAAGAAGCAATCTGTTCATTGGCCTTCTGGTAGGTTGCGTTGTTGATTGGGAAGATGATTGTTTGACTAATCCCCGCCTCCTGGGCCCGACTCAGGGTCGGCTCGGGGTCATTGTACGTAGTCCACGGGTCGCTCGTCGGGTCATTCCTGGCATAGTTAATGCCCCTGCCGGCATGGCAATGGGCGTCAATCACCTTTGGGCGTTGCGAACCCTGGGTCCGGGCTGTGTGGACAGGCCCGGCTAAGGACAGGGAACTACTTAGAACAATGCCTTTGAAAAAGTCGCGTCGGTTCATGATATTTTCCTTTGCCTGGAAAAATTAGGGCCGTGTTGTCTCTATCAGTATAACCAATTATTGAGAGGTGAAAAAGAAAAACATGGGTTAATTAAGACCCCAGACTCAAGACTCAAGACTCAAGACTCAAGACTCAAGACTCAAGACTCAAGACTCAAGACTCAAGACTCAAGACTCAAGACTCAAGACTCAAGACTCAAGACTCAAGACGGAAGACAGAAGAGCCGCGACCGTAAGGGAGCGGTGACTATAACGAGCGGACAAGAAGCCAATCCCCAAATTCTCTATACGCTTTACGCTACCCGCTATACGCTAATTTACTACCCGCTAAACGATGTCTTTTTTTCCTTTGCCTTTACAATTGTTTTGTGTTATTTTTACTTTGTGAGATAGGAAAAAGAATTACCACGCGGGAGTTAACCCTATGAGATAGTAAAGCATTATCTCACGGGGTGAAGCGGGAATTACGGTTTAATGTTTGAAGGAGAACCGCATGAAAAGCGAAGGATATAAGAAATACACGGAACAGGCAAAAAGGGCGATTAAGGGAGAAGCTTTTTTTGAATCCTTGGTGGCTGAATACTCCTTGCCTAATCAAATTGTTGGCCTTAAAGATATAGGTATAGACTACATCTGTCAGTGGATATATGGGAACAAACCAACATGGATTTTGTATGCGGTTCAAGTGAAGACGTTTTCAAGCAAAACTGCCAGACCTAAATACATAGGAACGGAGAAAAAAGGATTCAATCAACTAAAGAAGTATGAAATTCGGTGCGCAAATCTAATAATTGAAGAGAAAACGTTGAGCTATTGGCAGACCTTAGGAATGCCCGTTTATCTTTTTGCGATTTGTGACGAAGGTGCCAAGTTAAATTGCTATTACAAAAGGTTTACGCCTGTTCTAACTCAAGACAATAAAGACCAGTCCGAGATGGATTTTTACAGGGTGAACGAGGGCAGTTCGTTTATTGCCTTTGCTGATTCGTCGAGAAGAATCGGTGGCTTTGCTCGGGATTTGTTTATTGATTACACAAGGTGTAATTACTATAAGGGCTCGGTCACGTACCTGAATCCTCGAAGCATTGGCCTCGGACAATTTCCGGATGGAGAGTATGTCATTTTCGAAGACCTGTTTCAAATATACGACCACAAAATCCGATGTACTTATCAGCAAGTAAAAAGTTTTCTGGATCGATACGATAAACAAAAAAATTTGAAAGAATACAAAAGCAAGTGACCGCCATTCGTGACTGTCCCTGATAAATCCAAAAGTGTTTGTAAAAACAAAATAATTCTAACGGTGTATGTCATATGATACGACAATCATATAAAGAAGGTGATGTATTTCTCCTTTTTCAAGAGCTCCCTTACGATTTTCATAGTGGCAAACTGCCCATAGTAATACTCGAGAACTTGTATTTTGATTATACCCCCTCGGAGTTGCTCGATCCAGAACGCTTCTACTCTCCAAATGATGTGAAGGATTTACTTGAACATGCAGGTCTGGTAAACATGGTTCTTCCTGGCCACACCTTGCCAGGCATAGGGATAACGAATTGCTGTTTTAGATTTGATAGTGCCAAAACCAACCAGTATCCGGATTTTAAACCTTCCAGACTTTTTGCGACTTTTATAGTTTCTCTTCGCTTGCAAAAACCTTGCCCTATTAGAATAGGTGGGAAATTTACGGTTGGACCAAACAATGAGCCAATTCAAAATCCTGAATTGTGGTACCTAACTTCTCCTCACAATCCGAAACCTCGGTTGTCCTATTCAAAAAAAGACATTCAGCTTTCCTCAGAAATGTATAAAGAGCTTTTAGAAATACTCCAATACGATAATAAAAATCGAATTAAAAGTGCTCTCATTTATTTTTCCCAAGTAACGCAAGGGTTTTCAAAATCTCTGCAGTTGTCCTATTTGGGATTATGGTCAGCCCTTGAGGCACTTTTTCAGCCTAGCGGGAGTAACAAAGCTAAAACCATAGCAAGGAGGATTGCGACATACCTTTCTTCCTTCCACCCTAGGGACGAACTTGAGGCTTGGTGCTTGAGAGAGTACAGAAATCGGCGAAGCAAATTCACTCATGGATCACATGTTGCCCCACCTAGTCTCCAAAATGTTATTAGAGGCAAAAGTGCGTTTCCCAAACTTCATGAGGCGACGAGACTATGCTTGCTTGGTTTTTTGTCTCTTAAAAAATCTGAGCAAATACAAATTTCTCAGCAGACAGGTAAACAGTTGCAACGAAAACTCGACGAGCTTGGCCAAGCGAAAGGAAGATATCTGAGTCAGCAGAAGATGTATCTTTGAGTACCTAAAGAAATAGAAGAAATAGGGGACGTTTACCTATGTTTTGCTCGACGCAGACGTCTTGGACATTAATGGTGGACGGTGGCTAATTCGACGCTCGTCGGTCGTATATCGTGAAGCGTGATGCGAGAGTGTCAGGCAGAATGGAGGTTATTATTTGTTCGTATGCCAGATTCCTCGACTCCGCTGCGCTGCGCTCGGAATGACGATCAGTTTTTGGGCTGGCACGAGATATTACTGTCACGGCAGAGGCCAATGCTCCGAAGGCGTCCTCGCGGACTTCATGTATCCTTCAATCCTTGCAACAATCTCCGGATGCCGGTTGGCTACGTTGTGCTCCTCGGCGATATCGTCTTTCAGGTTGTAAAGCTCTATCAGCCCCTCCGGGTCCTTGGCGACGTTCAGCCGAACACCCTTCCAGTTGCCTGCGCGTACGGCCTGCTTCTTACCCTGCTCGTGAAATTCCCAGTATAGGAGCTCGTGCTTCTTCTGCCCGCCGGGGCGGCCCAGAAGCGTTGGAACCATAGAGAGGCCGTCAATGCCTTCCGGGGCCTTTACGCCAATTAGCTCGGCACAGGTCGGCAGGAAATCCCAGAACGCCGAGATATGGTTACTGACCGACCCTGCCTTTATCCTGCCCGGCCAGCGGGCAATCATTGGCACGCGAATGCCGCCTTCGTATAAGGCGCGTTTGTAGCCCCGCAGCGGCCCCCAGCTCTTGAAGTAACTCGGGTCAGCCTGGCCTTCTTTGTGCGGGCCGTTGTCACTGGTGAACATGACCAGCGTATTGTCATCCAGGCCGAGGGCCTTGAGCCTGGCCATCAGCTTGCCAATGTCACGGTCCATCCGCGTTATCATGGCGGCGTGGCCCTTCTGCGGCTCGGGCCAGTCCTTGTCTGCATAAATGCCGTAGTCAGGGACCTCCATTCCGTGTCGATTCACGAACCTGGCCTCATTGTTAGCGTGCGGAATCGTAAGAGCCAGATATAAGAAGAAAGGCCTGTCTTTGTGCTTTTCAACAAAATTCAAGGCTTCTTCAGCGAACAAATCGTGTGAATACTCAACACGTTTCGTCGCGACCCCGCCCGGCGTTCGGTCCTGTCCGCCAATGACATGATTTACCTGGTTCGCAAGCTCAACCTTCTCTTCATTGCGCCACAGGTATTCGGGGTAATAGTTATGGGCGTGCCTCTGGTTTAGATACCCGAACCAGTAGTCAAAGCCCTGCTTGTTCGGGATGCCGGTGGTCTCGGGCTCACCGAGGCCCCACTTTCCGATGATGCCGGTGGCGTACCCAGCTTCTTTGAGTAACTCGGCGACGGTAAAGTCCGACGGCCTTAGCGGCACTTGCCCATTTCCGCGGACAAGGCAATGGCCTGTGTGCTGTCCCGTCATCAGTGCGCACCGCGAGGGCGCACAAACCGTGCTGCCGGCGTAGTGGTCGGTAAAGCGCATGCCCTCTGCGGCCATGCGGTCTATATTCGGCGTGGCGATTTGCTCCTGCCCATAGCAGCCGAGGTCGCCGTAGCCCAAATCATCGGCTAAAATGAAAATAATGTTCGGCCGGTTCCCTCTGGTCCCGCTTATCTGGCCTGTATCGGCACAGCTCGTAAACAGCGAAGACGCTCCTGCAGAGACGGTTGCAAAACCGGTCATCTTAAGGAATTCTCTTCTCGTCTGTCTGCCCATAATGCTTTCCTTATTCATTTCCAAAAGCCCGGCACTGATAGGGGCTGGGCGAGCCATTACTTACCGGGTACCGGAATGGTGATGTCAATTTCGCGCAGCGGCCCCAACACCGACAGCGGCTCATCGAAGTCCTGAGGCCGACCAACAGCTATGATTTGCACGTCATCAGGCCTGAGATGTTCGCGGGCAACGCGGAGAACATCCGCTTTGGTTACTTTTTCAATATTTTCTTTGGTTTTCTGCAAGAAATCCGCCGGATAGCCAAAGTACTCGTAGGTCATCAGGCGTCCGACAATTTCGCCCTTGGTATCGAAGTTGAATACAAACGAATTGAGGTAGCTTTCCTTGGCCAGGGCCAGCTCTTCATCGGTGACTTCGGCCTCGGTCATCTTTCTAACCTCTTCGGTCATGGCACGAATGGCATATACAGTGCTCTGGGACTTAGTCTGGCAGCCGACATAAAAGACACCGGGAAAGCCATAGTTGGCCGAATAGTTGCCTCGGACCGAATAGGCCAGTCCCTTGCGAGACCGCACGTTTTTGAACAGACGGCCAGTAAACGAACTGCCGAGAACTCGATTCATTACAATCAGCGCGAAATAGTCGGGGTCGTTCCGCAGACCGCCGATGTGTCCGAGGTAGATGTTCGACTGATTGACATCGTCCTTGCGAATCACGTTCACCGTTGACCGGTATTCATACCGGACTTCCGGCACGGTCGGCGGTTGCACATCAACTTTTTTCCACCCTTCGAATGCCTCTTCAATCTTTTTAATCATCTGCTTAGTGTCGAAATCACCCCAAATCCCCAGCATCACGTTATTGGGGTGATAATACCTTGTATGGAAAGCAACCAGGTCATCACGGCTGATGTTGCCGATGGTGGCATACTCGGTATGGCGTGCGTAGACGCTGTCCGGGCCGTAGATGAGCTTCTGATACTCACGGTAGGCTATTGAGCCCACGTTATCGTTTCGCCTGGAAATCGCGCTGCGGTGTAGTATTTTTGCGAGCTGGATTTTGTTTTCGCGAAACGCCGGATTCATCAGCACATCAGCCAGAATCGAAAGCCCGGTGTCGACGTCCTCTTTCAGCACCGACATTGAAGCCGAACCCGAATTTAGCCCAATGCCGGTCTCCACCGATGCGGCAATCGCCTCCAATTCCTCGTCGATCTCGTCACCGGTCTTGCTGGTGGTCCCGCCGGTGCGCATCACGGTCCCGGTAATGGCGGCCAGGCCGATTTTGTCGGCCGGCTCGTATATAGAGCCCACGCGAATCCGCGCTGAGACCCTAATCAGCGGCAGTTCATGATCTTCCAGCAAAAACAACCGCATGCCGTTGTCGAGAGTAACCCGCCGGACTTCCGGAATCTGGACATCACCCAGCTTAGGATACTCCAGCTCTTTGTAATGCCCGGCATACTTCTGCGTGCAGCTCGGGGCCGCAAGGCACAACAAAATAGCGAAAAAAACGGAAACTCTAATCGTAGATAATCTATTACCTTTCATTTTGCCGCTCCTATTGAAAATCAGTTTTCGGCTGCGGTTGTCTCGATGACACCCACTGTCCGATTTTTCCTTACGAAGTATTCCCTGGCAACGCGTTGAATGTCCTCGGCCGTGACCTGCTCGATCTGGTCAAGTTGTCTAAACAGATTGCGCCAATCCCCGGTGACGACCTCGTAGAAAGTCAGCTGCGATGCCAGCCCCGGGTTGGAAGCGAGTTGTCGAATCAAACTTGCACGGCTGCGTGTCTTGGCCTTGTCTAATTCTGCCGGAGATACCAGTTCGGTTTTCAGCCTTTCTATCTCAACGTCAATTGCCTCTTGGCACTCCTGATTTGAATGACCTCTGGCCGGCACCGCATAAAACAAAAACAGCCCGGGATATTTATTTCCCGGCAGGCCCGGAAACCCGGTGGCAACAATAGCGATTTTCTTTTCCTTGACCAGGCTCTTGTACAGCCGCGATGTACGTCCGACGCCAATGGTGTCTGTGATGGCATCAAACACTGCATTGTCGGAATGGTTAATACTCGGCTTGTGATAACCTATCAGAACGAACGGTTGTGATGGATCATCAACCACTACGCGGCGCTCTCCGAGCTGCGGTGGTTCGACCGTCTCGACGGGATCGGGCTTGGGCCCGCCGGGGACGCGGTCAAAGTATTTCTGAGCCCACGTTCTCATCCGGTCGGGGTTCACATCGCCGACAATCGCAACCATCAGATTGCTCGGTCCATAGTACTTGCCAAAAAACGCCTCAGCTTCGGCGCGGGTCATGGTCTTCAAATCACTCATATGACCGACAATAGGCTCGCCATAGGGATGCGCTTTGTAAGCGATGGCAAGGAACTCCTCAAGCAAGCGACCTACCGGTCGACTTTCCGTGCTCAGCCGCCGCTCTTCCATCACAACGTCTTTTTCTTTGTAGAACTCCCGCAGGACCGGATCAAGGAACCGCTCCGACTCCATCGACATCCAGAGTACCGTTTTATTGGAGGGAAGACTAACGATATACTGAGTGGCATCCCGACTGGTGTAAGCATTGAAGCCGGCACCGCCTTCCCGGACATATACCTCCTCGAATTCGTCATGGACCAGGTATTCTTGGGCCTCTTCCTGTGCTTCTTTGAGTTGCTTCTGCAATTCGGCCAGCCGGGCTTTATCGGCCCGGTCGCCTTTTCTTTGCTCGGCTTTGATTGCTTCAAATGTTTCGTCCATCCTGGCCATGGCCTCGACTTCTGCCTGGTAGTTCTTTGTGCCGAGGGTCTTTGTTCCCTTGAACGCCATGTGCTCGAACAGATGCGCCAGACCGGTGATTCCCTTGACCTCATCAACCGAACCGACATCGGCGTAGGTGTGGAATGAGACCACCGGCGCCTCGTGCCGCTCAAGCACCAGGAATTTGAGGCCGTTGTCCAATGTAAATTCTGTCAATCGCTCTTCAAATTCCGCCAGGTCCTGAGCTTCTGCTGGTTTTGGAGCCAGCACGGCCACAGCAAAAAGCACCAGCGCCACACAGTTCAAAACGGTACGAGATTCTCGCATTGCGTGCCTCATAGTTCATACTCCTCTATTATTTTTGTTCTTTCGCATTTTGCCTCAAAAGAAGAAACCCAGCCGAAGGCCGGCTTGATCCTGTCCCGCTTCGCCGGGCTTTTTTCGCAAAAATATGGAGATAAAAACGGACACCTCCATAACAGGAACATCTTCCATACCATATCTTGAGGCTTGCAGTCAAGCTTTTTTAAACAGAACAATCCTGGATTTCCCAGGAAATCCAATGGTGCGAAATCTGCTTTCGCCAAGGCTTCGGCGGACAAGCTCCATGTGCGATGTGCTACTCTGCAAAGTTAACTTCGCTACGAAGCACGAGAATCGCACCAATTGTGGGAGAATAGAAGTGGTGCGAAATATCTACTGGATTCCTGCTGGAGTTTACCCCGCACCACGATGCGGGGCAGGAATGACATTAGGGTCTTTGTAACAACAGCTTAATCTCTCTCGGCGGCGACGGATGCTTTTCGCCGCAGTCCCTGGCAGCTCTCACAGCCGCATATCCCAACTTGCCTTAGATGTGACGTGCCGGCAAGTCTCTTAGTGTCAATCAACTTGGCACCTTTGGCCTCCATCTTGCGAAGTGCCAGCTTTGCCTCTCTTTTATTGTGTGAACCCACTGCGTCGGATACGACAATAACTCTCTTGCCTCGCTGCAGTAATCCCAGTGCCGTGGCTTTAACGGCACCTTCGAGGCCGACGCCGACCAGAATAAACTCATTGGCTCGCACTTCGCTCAGCAGCCTGTCGATGCGAGGCTCATCAAACGGGTCGACGCAGCGTTTGTGAAGGATGACCTGCCTGTACCGCCGCAGCATGTCTCTCGGCAAATCAGTGTTGCCGTCTGCTGCAAAACTTACCTTGTTATCAAACAGAGTGTAGCGTATCTTTTTTTGCCCCTCAGTGCCTTCAATGCAACAGCCGACGGCCTCGTCGCCGTTGGGGCGAATCTCAGCAGTCGAGATTATCGGGACATCTCTGTATCTCGCCCAGGCCATCACTCTGCGGATATGCGCCAGCACCCCCCTGTGGTTCCTTATGCAGTCCTTACCGGCTGCCAATAGGAAGTCTTTTTGAGTATCGATGTCGATTAGAATCTGCTTACGCCGTGCTCTTAACAATTGCAGAATCATTTTCTTTCCTTCCATGGTCTCTGCGCTTCAGTCCTATAATTTATACGCATAGACCAGTATCGGGTTCACCCTTTGTTATCGAATACTCTCCGCAGCGGCTTTAATCGCAATAAAGCCAAAAGGGCATCTGCAATGTTCGCATTGGCGGCCGGCTTGCTGTATAATAAAGGCATTGAGCGGCGGTTATGTTTCAACTTGCGTTTTTTTGGAGTAAATACAGCCGATGACAAGACTCTTAAAGGACTATCCTTCGGTCTCACTGACACCTGAAAATTTGGATGGTAGAATCGATTTTGTCCGGATTTTCGGACGTTCCGGCCCGGTCCACATTGAAATCGGCACCGGCAAAGCCACTTTCCTGCTCAACCAGGCCAGGGCCCAGCCTGACGACAATTTCCTCGGCATCGAATGGGCCCGCAAGTACTACCGCTACGCAGTCGATCGCATCGGCCGATGGGGCCTGACAAATGTGCGAATCATCCGCACGGATGCCGCCGCCTTTTTAACCGATTTTGTGCCGGCTAACTCTGTGAGCTGCTTCCACGTTTATTTCCCCGACCCCTGGCCGAAAAAACGACATCACAAACGGCGTTTTTTTTGCCCCGCCAATCTCGAACAGCTGCTGCGCTGCTTAAAGAAAGACGGCCAATTGAGAATCGCTACCGACCACGCTGATTATTTTGAACAGATACGACAAGTCTTAACAGTAGGCCCAGGCCAATGTGCCTGCCCTTGGCTTGAAGAGATTGAATTTTTCCCGACCGCCGGCGCCGACCGGGGCGAATGGGTCGGCACAAATTTTGAACGCAAATACCTCAAAGACCAAAGACCAATTTACACCCTCGTTGTAAGAAGAACATAGTATCGGCCATTTAACCGTCGCCGGGGCGACAACGTTATACAAAATCAGTAGTCGTCTTTTCCAGGTTTTGTGGAAATTGACGTTACATTCCTTTTTTCTTTTTGGGAGTGATATTAGTATCAGGCAGCGTTGCAGGCCACTGGAATGCTTTTATGAGCTTGAGCATTTCTGAAACGATTTCGGGATTCTGCCTGGCCAGGTTGCGTTTTTCACCGATATCCGATTCCAGATTGTAGAGTTCCATCTCATTCGAACCCCTGTCCTTCACATAGTTATAGTAGTTCTCGCGGTTTGGGAGCAACAGTTTCCATTTTCCCTTGCGCACGCCATGGAGTGCGTTTCTGCAGAGGTAGTAAAGGTGGTCTCGCGCGCCTTCTTCACTCTCGCCAAGCAGCAGCGCGGTTTGATCCACGCCGTCGATGATCCGGTCTTTCGGGACCTCATATCCGGCCAGGTTGGCGAGAGTCGGCATGAAGTCCACTGTGGAAAAGATGGCATCGCTCACGCGACCGGCCGGCACGTGCCCGGGCCAGCGAATGATGCAGGGCACGCGAACGCCGCCCTCCCAGGTCGAACCTTTGCCTTCCCTCAGGGGCCCGGACGAACCCCAGGCGACGGCGCCTTTGTGTTTCTTTCGCAATATCTCCTGCATGTTGTTCCAGGGGCCGTTGTCTGTAGCAAATATAACCAGCGTGTTGTTTCGCAATCCCAGCTCGTCGATGGCATCCAGCAGACGGCCCGTGTGGTAATCCAGTTCTTCAATCACATCGTCGTAAAGGCCGCCTTTGGATTTGCCCTTGAACCTGGCAGTTGCATCGATCACGGAGTGCGCCATGGTATGAGCGAGATACAGCAAAAATGGTTTGTCCTTGTTCGTTTTGAGAAATCCGATCCCCTTGTCGGTGTATCGTTTGGTGAGGCCGGCCATATCACGGTCAACGCCTATGGGTTCACGGTTGTCATAGAGTTTTACTCCGCCACCGTCGTTTGCACCTAACGTTCCCCAGTAATAGTCGAAGCCCTGATCATTGGGAACGCGGCCTTTGATATCCTTGCGGTTCGAGACATCCCATTTGCCCACGCAGCCGGTAGTATAGCCCACCGTTTTCAGAAGCTCGGCGAAGGTGGTCTCACTTTCGGGCATCGACCATCCCCGGCTTCGAACGGGATAGCGTCCGGTTAACAGGGCCGAGCGGGAGGGCCCGCAAACCGGCTGGGCATAGAAATCGGTGAAGCGTGTACCTTCTTTCGCCAACTTGTCCAGTCGG
>Ga0114923_10002008_pt1 | contig 13934 bp, 6 predicted proteins | sample SumtaG_FD_89578 | JGI IMG/M metagenome (GOLD analysis project Ga0114923, IMG submission 89578) | Deep subsurface microbial communities from Indian Ocean to uncover new lineages of life (NeLLi) - Sumatra_00157 metaG | ecosystem: Environmental > Aquatic > Marine > Oceanic > Sediment | place: near... | reverse complement strand
TTGATGAGTTCGGGGGTGGTGAGTTGGCGGGCCCTAAGGCCGAGACGGGTGAGTTGGCCGATAAGATGGTCGCGTTTAGGGACGAGGCTGTTTTTGGCTTTTTGGAGAATATAGTCTTTGTCAAAAGGCAAGCCAGGCTTTTTTTTGAGGCTGGAGGCAAGAGTAGATTTAATGCCGAGCTCAAGACTGGAGAAGGGAATGACAAGATAGAACTTTTTATCAAGAACCTCGTTTTCTTGGACGGTTTTTTGGATAAACTGGTGATATTTTTCAAGTTGGTTTTTGAGCAAGACATTTCTAATCTTGGCTTTTTGAGCATTAAGTAGGGCTAAGTAGGAGTTAATGTCTTTTTTTTGGCTGCGGATGATGATTTGGATGGGGTAGGTGAGAGAATTTAATAGGCCGGCGTAAGCATAGATGGTGGCGTCTTGTTCGCTTTCAGACAGGAGGCTGAAGTTGATGGCGCTGGATTGAAGAACCAGGCAGCAGGAACCGTCTTTGAGAATGACTAGGTTGTCACGGATGTCTTCGACATCCAGGTGGTCTTGAGTGCTGGCTTTGATAGGGGCAGGTTTGGTCATAGGGCTTGAATTTTAAGAGGCGGGATAATTTCACCTTTGGCCTCGAGTTTGATTATAGCGAATTTATGATCAGGGTGCTCGGAGCTAATGCGGTAAACACCTTCTTTTAAAGGAGTGGCGATGAAGAACTGGCCGAGCTTGTTGGATTTAAGAGCCCGAACAGGATGGCCTTTGTGGTTTTTAATTTCAAGGATGACGTTGGGAACGATTTTGTTAGTTTTATCCAGAGTGATACCGGCGATAAGGTTGGGTTTTTCGGGTTTTTGAGGCAGGATGATATCAGGAGCAAAGGTGGCGGCTTTGGCGGGTTTGGGCTGGGGACGGGGGGCAATCACAGCTTTAGCTTTGGATGGAGGAGGCTGTTTGGCTTTAGGGGCAGCCTTAGGTTTTGGTTGAGGCTGAGCGGCTTTAGAAGCAGGGGTGGGTTTAGCTGGGGGTTGGGGTTGGGGAGATGGAGGTTTAGGTGGGGCAACAGAATGAGGCATGGCAGCTAGTTTGGGCCCAGCTGGAGATTTATAAAGAGTGACATGAGGGAGGAGGCACATTTGGGGAGTCATGAGCTTGCGAACCCGGATGCCTTTAACAGGCGACTGGAGAGGAGTGGCGGGCTGGAGAGTTTCTTTGGAGGGAGGTGGAGGCTTGGTGCCTAGGGCGCCAAAAAGATTATGAATATGTTGAAGATATTTGGCTTCAGCTTGATCAAAGGCGGTAGTGGGAGAAGGTGGCAGAGATTTGAGATATTCTTCCAGATCTCCAGGTTGTCTGGTGGAGGCAAGGACTTGTTGAGGCTGAGGTTTAGGAGGAGAAAAGATATCCAGGACTTTGGCCAGAGGGCGGTAAAGAAATTGGGTGGGTTTGTAGATAGCTTTAATAAAATTGATGATCCATTGATCAAGGGGGCGATCTTCGAAAGGGACAAAAGCGAGAGCAAAGCCAAGAAAAGCAGCAAAAGGGCCGAGGGTCCATTTAATAAAAAAGTTGGCGCTGGAGTTAAAGGTAATCCAGGCAATGACAAGGCCGGCGGCTAACTCAGCAAACTGTTTAAGAGTCATGCTGCCGACGAGGCGGAATTTATAGGCGATGATATCTTGAGGAACAGGGTGTTGTTGCATGTATGGTCATTATAGAGAAGAAAGGGTTGGCTTTACAACTAAATTGGTTTAAAGATAGAATGAGGTTATATGGTGGGTGATGTAACGCTGAAGGAAAGTGGGGTAAGGGCTGATTTAGGAACAACTAAGTTGGAAGGAAAAGAGCCAGTTCCGGCGATTAATGTTCAAGATTTTAAAGTGGCAAAGCCAGAAGACACAAGAAGAGAGGCAATGGGAGAGGAAAGAGTTTATTTAAAGCTAGGCAGAAAATCAAGAGATGCGCAAACCCAGTTTGGAATTTTAGAAAGACAGCTAGAGTTGATGATGAAAAGAGGGGAAAATGCAGAAGCATTGACAGATGGGGAGTTGGAGATGGCGTTGAAGATAATTGCAAAACTACCAGGGAGAAGAGAAGGAAGAAGGGAGTTGAGTCTATATGTAGCCGGAATGATTTTAAAGGTGAATGATGAGGGTTTTAAAGGGAAAAAAGAAGGGAAAAAAGATAAGCCTGAAGATGTATGGGAGGAGTTTAAGAAAGGGAAGAACATTGAGGAGTTGGGAGAAAAGCACCCAGAGATGGGGTTGGTGTATGAATATATTAAGATTCATGGTAAAGATCCAGGTGAGGTGGGTTGGAAAGAAGTGTTGACATATGGGAGGGCTTTGGCGGCGATAAGCGAGAAAAAGAAGATTTCTAAAGAAGTTTTAAAAGAGATTGCAGAAAATGCAACTTATGGCATAGATGCGGACACGACTCCAGCAAAAGAGCAAAAGATTAAAGAGGATTTGTATCAGAAGTTGTTAGCAAAAGAAGGATATGGGTCGAGTAATAAGACTGCAAAAGAGTGGAAAAATGATGGAGCGAAAGAAAGCGTGTTTAGCCTCTGGTTGGGGTTGCGGCACGAGAATGTGGTAGTGGATGTAGAAAGATACTGGAAACAAAGAAGATTGTTGCCGGTAGTGAATTATAGACTGAAGAGAATGAGATCTCAGGCAGTGGCTAGAGTGAAGGATAAAGGAAAACCAAAAGACAAAGGAGAGAAAAAAGAGATGGAGGCTACCAGGCCAAAAGACAGGGGAAAGAAAGAAATGATGGAGATTACCAGGCCGAAAGACATGAGGAAAGAAGAGTATTGGAAAGGGTATAATTCAGCCTTGGCTTTGGAAGATTTGGCAAGTAAAACTTTGTTGGGCAGATATTTAGATGAGATGGGCGAAGGAGCTTATTGGAGAGGAAAGGCGAAGCTTGACCATGCTTATTTGGGTTTGTATATGGGAATTTTGATAGATCATCCAGAGGCAGCGATGAGAAGTGGGATGATTGGTAATTTTGCTAAAATGAGCTCCGATACGTTAGGAGATCATATACGAAGCTATACAGGAGTTCAGGCGAATTATGAGATGGCTCAGGATGAAAGAGTGATAGATGTGTTAAATCATTTATATTTTTTGACTGATGAGCCATATGGAGTAAAGCTGAAGAGGTTGGGGGAGAAGTATGGGTTTGATCCTAAAGGAGATTTGCCTGATTTTGTGACTGATGCAGTGATGATGGAAAAAGTTTTTATGATGGATATAAAGAATATGTATACAAGCGATAGGCGGCAACAAATAATGGACCCGGCTGGATTTTATCTAAGGAAAGCAGTGACTTATCGTGGGCCAATGGATGACGGTTTATATCGAGTGGTGGAGATGATGGGGAATCACTTTAAGTTTTGTGAAGGAATTTTAATGAAAATGGGATTTGTTTCGGCGATGAATATTAAAGAAAATTATCACGCCATAGTGCCTGATGAGGAGAGAGAGTTTGATCCGGAAAAATATCCAGACCAGAAAGATTTGATCTGGCAGTATATGTTTATGTTTGCGTTACAGCTAAGGAAAAAACCCTTAAGGCGGATGGTGGAAAAAGGCGATGAGGTTAATTATAAAGTTCCGCCAGGGTTAGCAGCGGAGTTTATGGTTTATTCAAACTGGCGAAAAAGAAAGGGCAAGGATGATAAAAAAGAGAAATTTGACCACAGGGAAGGAGTGTTTAATAGGTTTTTGGAGGTGTTGAAAGAGGATGGAGATTTAATAAGCGAAAGAGGCAGAGGAAAGGCAGGATTGGGCATGGAGTTGGTTGAGAACAGTGGGATAACGGTAAGAAAGGCAATGTTAACGGTATTAGAAGACTTTAGCAGGAGTATTGATGAAACAATTGATGGGGTGGAAATAAACACAAATGGGCATGAGATATTTTATAATGATGAGGTGGCGGAGTTATTGGTGAGGTATGAAGAGTATAGGGATGCAGGGAAGACAGGAAACGCAGACTTTGATGATGCTGACAAGCAAAAAAGGTTAAAGAGTTTGTTGAATTTAAGGAATGTGTTAAGAGATCATCGAGCCTGGGGTTTGGTTTGGTCAATTGATGAACCAGAAGTGATAAAGAGATTGGAGCATTTGAAAGACTTTGAGTATGCAGAGCGATATATTCATAGCGGGGCTGATCCAAAGAAGCATTTACTAGAGTTGGTAAAGGCAGATCCGTTTCAGAGCCTAGAAGAGATGAAGTTGACGCCAGATGCGGTATTAAAAACCTTTACCAATATGGGCCACAGGCTTTTAGGGCATTTATATGAGCGAAATATTGGCAAATTATTCTTGTTTGCTGAGCAGGTGGTGTTAATTAGAGCGAGTCAGTTAGAAATTCCAGATGCAAAGACATTAAGACAAATGATTGATCCTCAAGGTGAAGTTAGGGTAGGAGCGGCATCAGGAAGTTATGATCCTATAAAAGATGGGGAGGTGGCAATGAGTAAGGTGCATGGAGCAATTTGGGACAAGATGAGAGAGTTGGGATATATGAAAAAGATTCTTCAGCTGAGATTAAGGTTAATTAATGAGGGATTTTATAAAAGATGGGATGATGCGGTGTCAGCAGAGGCGATGCGAATACTGTTAGCTGATGCATTTGAGTGGCCGATGACGAGAGACTTGGCGCTTAAGCAAGAGTGGACAATTTATAATGAGTTGGGAGTTTATCAAGAACGAGAGGAACCAGTTGAAAGTTATCTAGTATGTGATGTGGTAGTGAAGGGAGGGGAGAATAGTCCGCCAGTGTTTCAAACGACTGACATGGCGATTCAGAGTTTAAATAGAAAACAGATTAAGCTGTTTTTTACAGACTTAAGAGAGAAAATAGTAAATGTAGGTGGTGAAGATAAAATTGTTATAGATGAAGAACTAGGAATACAGAAAGCAGGGGATATATTTGGGGGATTAAGGCAGGCAACGGTTCAGTTGACTGGAGGCGAAGTGGAGGTAAAAACAGGAGCGAGTGAAGAGGCGAGCGGGGCAGTTGATAGCAAAGGAAAGGCGGTGCTGGTGGCTGGAGGGCAGCAAGTAGTGGTGTTTCAGATTTGGGAAGAATGGGTTAAGGTAGGAATGACTCAGGTAAATGGAGAGTGGGTTGAGGCTGGCTGGCTAAAACTAGATGAACTTGAAGGACCTGGATTTATTGGTCATGATGTAGAAGGATATCGTAGACCAGGTGAAAGAATGTACCAGGGAAGTAGGTTTGTTTGGAATGGTAAGGAAAGTAAATGGGATTCGGTGTTGGGCGAGTGGCGACTTGATAGAAAGAAAGACTTAATGTATTTTTACAAAGAAGGAAGCGAGTTAGTTGTAAAAGGAGATTTAACAGAAGAGCAAAAAAATAGCGGAGATCCTTATAATAATGAAAACAAGGGCGTAGTTGAGGGTTTTAAGAGAGAATTAGATTTAGGAGAGATAAATCCGAAAACAGGCAAGGTTGAGAAAGGCCAAATAAATCCGAAAACAGACAAGGTTGTGGAAGCCACTTTTCCATTTTTGGTGTTTAAGTCAGAAGCTCATAGAAGCGAGTTCTTTGATGAAAGAATGGCGATGATTTTTAGCTTGTTGTTTGGTAGAGCAAGAGAAGAGCTTGCGCTTAAAGGAGGCCAAGCGGCAGTGCCTTTAAGAGGGAAGTTGTATGACTCTAAAAGTGCTGGGTTAGCTCAGATAATAAGAGGAGGGTATTTGGTGCAAACAATGATGAGATTTATGGAGAGAAAGAATGCTTGTAAGGTGATTCTGTTTAATATGTTAAATGACTTTTTTGGAATAAAGCCGCCCTCTGAGGCGCTTTTAGAGAGTCATATGGAGGCTTATAGATATCTTATGCAGTCAAGATTGTGGGGGGAGGATCGAGAGGCGGTGCTTCGATTTGCTAATGAATTGTCAGTGATTCAACTTTTGCAAGAGGACTTGAAGATGAAGGAGAGGCCGTTGAATATAGGGGAACAATGGGCGATTCGGGGAGCTAATTGGATGGTAAAAGCAGGCATGAAGGCGTTGTCTTGGGAGATCAAGCCTATCGGAATACCTATTAATGCGGTATTTTTGGCGATAGCGGTAGTGCCTCAAATATTAGGATCGTCTATTCCGTTAATAGATCAACTAAGAACACAGACTTTGCTGGCGGAGGCTCTTAGAAACCTGAAAATTGGAGAAAAGCTGGGTTTTATAGGCCTGCAGATAGTTGTGGCTACCTGGTTGACAACCAAAGCAAGGAATTGGTTAATTAAGAAGGTTAAGATAGATCCTGAAAGTGCGAACTTAGGTGGGATTGGTTATTTAAATGAATTTAAGGCACCTGTGCCAGTGCAATAAGGTAACTATATGACAGACGGGCCTGGGCATGAGGTGCCTAAGAGACCTAAGGGAGCTTTTGATAAGCAGGGAGAAGATTTGCCTGTTTCAAATAAAGATCCTGATAAAGAGGAAGCGTTAGCAGCCCAGCCTGATGATGGTGCAAAAGAAATAGAATCAGAGCTTGACTCGGTGGGGAAAGTAAAGGCGCTGAGCAAAGGGCTTAATCAACTTATTTTACATTTGGGATATGCTTGGGATATGAAAAATTTGGGGTATTTAAGGGATCGGGGAAAAGAGGCGTTAGGTGAGGGAAAAGTTAAGGTAAAGAAGACAGCTGCTTCAGCAAAAGTAGTAGGGGATGAAATAAAATCGAAAGCGAAAGAGGTAAAGAGAGGAACGCAAGGGGTTCAGGGGAAGACAAAAAGATATTGGGGGTGTTTAGTGCCATTAGTTCCGTTTGCTTGTGCTGCGTGTTGGTTGATAGGTAGTTTGGGCAGGGAGGCGATAGAGCTAATTAAGGCAGGGCCGCTCGCAAGACCTGGTGAGTCGGTGAGCTTAGCCGAGCGTTTATATTTTAGCGTAAATAATGAAGAAGGAACTTTAAACGAATTTGAAGAGGGGTTGATTGATTTAGATTTTCTTGATCCCTGGGAGGATGAAAGCATGAAGGATGTGGTGGCCGGGGGAGGAGCCTTGGCTCCGTTTGTGGAAAAAAGAAAAGCTTACATAGATAGGGTATTTGGAGAGGATGTTAGGACTGAGGACATGACTAAAGAATATTTAGAAGAACTATTGTGGCGAGCGGAAAAGAATGGATTAATGGAAGAAAGAGATGTGTTGTTTTATTTACTTAGGTTTCAATATGGTGATGATGCGGAAGGGTTTTACAATTTATTGGAGGAAAATCCAGATATAGAGAGGTTGAGGAAGCTGCAGATTGGCGGAAATACAAGCGCGTTTGGTAATACTGGTTTATCTAAGGGAGGGGTGGTGTTAGGACAAAGGGAACAAAAGGAGGCGATGCGAGTGATGGCGCGTCAAGCTAGGCGGCAGGGGTGGGGTTAACCGAGCATACCACCGATAATAGGAATTTTTCTAGCGGCGCCACTAATTTCACCACCGGCGGCAGCCATAGCACCGCCTTTAACTTGGAAGAGTTCATCTAAAACTTGAGGAATTTTGCTAGCGACCATGAGCAAGCCTAGGGCGATAAAACCACCCATGGTTTTAATGGGGGCGTGTGCATCGCTGGTGCCAAGGAAGAAGGGGGGGATAACATTGTTAAGCTTGGGATCACCAGAGATAGAAAAGAATAAAACGAGATTAAGAATGGCGAGGGTAGCAGGAAAAGTGAGGGCGGCAGAGAGGAAGGTTTTAAGAAATGTGGAAGCGGTGTTGTTTTGACTGGGGAGAGCGCTGAAGAGAAAGACAATGGGGGCGCCGATAACAGAGAGAATGATGGTGACATGACGAGTGAGTAAGGCAAAAAAGATTTTTACGAGGCTTCCAACAAGAGAAAAAGCGATAATTAGCAGGAAGATAGAGTCAAAATTTTCGAGAGTGAGAGTGCCGACTAGGGCGCCTAGGGCGCTAAGAATGAGATCAAGGACAGTGTTTTCTCCAAACCGGTTAAGAACATGGAGGAGAAAACCCTGTTTAGGGTCCCCGGGATTGTTAAAGGGCATCCAATTGAAGACTTTTCCACTAGGGCTAGGAAAGGATCGGGAGGCTGTTTCTAGAGGGCCTTCAAGAATGCCGGCAATTAACATGTTGCCAAAGAAAGCTAAGTCAACGATAAAACTTAAGATAGCGAAGCTAAAAGTAACTAGAATTAGGCCGATAATGATTCGAGGGAGAGCGAGTTGGATGTTAATGATGGTTTGAGGATTGAGCTTGGAACGAAACATGACCATAAAGCCAACAGCTACAAAAATGATAATAAAAAATACGTAGGAAGCATTTCTAACGCCTTCCCAGATAATAATTAAAGGGGCAAGAAGTTCTGTGCCAGGAGTGGCAGCATAAGATGGTTCGACGATGCCGATCTTGTTTTTGAGAAAAGCCAGGTATTGAACAGAAGAGAGGGGTTGTTGATACATAATGCCAGTGGCCAGGGCGAGAGACTGGATAGTGCTGTTTTGAGAGATAAGGTCGCCGGTTTGAGGATCACGGACGCCAAGAAGATAACCGTTGGTGGCATCGACCATAATGCCGAAAAGGCCCAGAGTGCCTTGGTCTCTGTTAACCAGTTGTTCGCCGGCAACAAATTTTTCAAGATTTTGACCAGGAGAGGTAAGGGCATCAATAAAAAGACTGTTGGCGGAAGCTGGAGACGATGAAAGGGTAGTTAATAAAAACAAGAAAATGGAGATAATGGTGGTTTTGAGCAGACGAGACATTATTTAAAAAGTAACATAGATATAATAGTTAGGCAAGTAGTTAGGGATTAAAGATAACGGTGTTTTGAGTTTGACAGGAATATTGTGTTATTAAGCCGCCAGGTTGACTGAAAGAAATCTCGGCTGTTTGATAGGAGGTTTCACCAGCTGCGCCCCGGAAGTAAGCTTGCCAGCAGACTTTGTAAACAGTGTTGCCTTCAGCATAGTAATATTCCTTAGAGAGATCAAAGTCATTAAGCTGATCAATGGCTGATTCAAAGCCGGCCTGAGCATCTTCGAGATCGTCAAGTCTTGCGGGAATGGTGGTATTAACTAGGGTTTCAAAATCGGGTTTAACTTTAGAGTAATCAGGATTGTCGGGGTTGGTTGTTTCTGCGTCGGTAGTCCTGAGGATTAAACTTTGAATAGGAAGAGCAATATTACTGATGTTTCTTTCCCATCCGTCATAGGTGTTAATGAGTTGTTTGAAGTGATTGCGGCAGTCTTGATCAGAACCACAGGAGGCTAATTGAGTTTGAGCGTCTTGGATTTGATCGTAGAAGGGATGACTGGAATCGTTATTATCAATATCAAAAAGAGTAAGAAAATTCTCTCGAAAAGCCTGGAGTTCAGACGAGATGTTGTTAGGATCGGGTTGGTTAAGGCTAGTCAGGACGAAGTTAAGATTGCTGAGAAGAGTGTTGAGGACTTCAAGCTGGTGTTTGGCGGTTTTGACTTTAGCCTTAAGGATGTCAATTTGACGTTGTTTATCGGTGGTGGTAATAGGGACGTCTCCGAGGCTGGGGAAGTCTTGGGCGAGTTCGGCTATGGTTTTGCCGCTGTAGTGGTAGCCAGTGTCAGGATCATCGTTCCCTAGGACGCTGAGTAAAATTTTCATGAAGTTGCCGCCATAACCGTTGGGGTAGAAAGCAGGATATATGGAGATAAAGAAACAGTTGTTATGTGAGGCGACGCAACTGTCAAGGTCCCATGGATTTAAGAGTGGCTGCATGGATTGACTAGGACGTTGACGCCAAGCTTGAACGCCATCCTGCGGGCCGAGGCCTTTATCTTTTATGTAGTTGTGGTAGTCCCAAGTTTTTAAAAAGTCGGCAGTAACAGTAAGAGTAAGATAGGGGTAGTGAAGTAGGAGTGGGTCGGGAATAACGGTATAGGTGGCGCAGGTGGTGACTAGATCGCCAGGATTGACAATGGTTTTGTCGGCAGTAACTTCAATCTCAAAGCATTCGGAAGCGCCGATAGCGCCGGAGGGACCGGAGGGGTTCCAGAGAGAAGAGATGAGGACAAAGACAACGTAAAAGACACCGACAACGACGGTGCCTACAGCCAGATAAAAGAAGAGAGTGCCTAAAAGAGCACCTAATGGAGCGAGAAGAGATAGGGCGGTAAGGATGCCTTGAGCGAAGGAGCCAATAGCGCCTAAAAGACCAGCGCTGGTGGCAAATGTAGCAAGGATGGGAAAGGCAACGGAGATAAGGGTGGTAACAAGAGGTAGCCAAGGGGCAGAGAAACCAAAGAGGCCTAGGACAGCTTGAAGGCCTAGGCCGATCCAGTAACCTGTCCAGGCAGAAGCAGTGAGTTGAGCAAAAGTCATAGCTCCTTTGATGCCGCGAGCGGCAAGGTCATAGAGAAGACCAACACTCCACCAAGTAGCGGTGCCTATAAGGGCGCCGGCGAAGTGAGCCGGCCACCAAGGAACTCCGAAGCTGGCGAGCCAGGGTCCGAGGCCAAAACCAAGAAGGAGGCCGGGATTGAAAAAGTTTTGGAGATAGGGCTGGGTACGCCCGAGCATGTTTTTAAAGGTTTTTAACCATGGTTTATCAGCCCAATATAGTCCTTCATGGGGAAACATGACAAGGTTTTTGGCAATCTTGCGCCAGGCGGTTTGAATGTAGCGAGAATAAACTTTGGAGAATACAGAATGGGGGTTACTGAGGCTAAACAATTTCCAGTGGGGAGTGGCCCAGGTGCGGCCAAAGATTTTCCAGCTAGGTTTAATCCAGGCTTTCATTAAGGCTCGGCCAAGATTACCCTTGATTTGCCAAAAGTAATCAGCGCCAGCAAGAGCAAGGGTAGATTGAAGAGGGCTCCAGCCGAAAACCTCTTTAAAGAAAGGAGAGAAAAGGTGTCCTATGGCCAAACCGTTTAGAGGGAGGCGGAACCACCAGTTTTTACTAAGAAAGCTGGCGAAGCGGGTTAGGGGTCCAGGTTTTAATGTCCAGCCACCGAGTTTCCATTTACCGGGTCGCCACTCACCGTAGAGTTTGGCCATTTCATCGAGAGCCCACATACGGGCAGCGGTGGGAGATTTGGCAAGACCTTGAAGGTTTTCGAAGTTTTTCACCCAAGTTATTAGGGCTTTGTTCTTGGAGAGGATGAGGGAAGTTTTATAGAGAGCACCAAGGCCGCCAGTAATAGGGGCAAGAACAGGGCCACCGAGTTGATAACCTAAATAGCCTGAGGATAGGGTGTTAAAACTAAAGACGCCTCTAACAAAAGCAGGGCCAGTGGCGCCGGCAAATCTCATGTTTTCTAACCAAGGGCGAGAGGTTAAGAAGTTAGCTATTTTGGCGCGGAGAGCGTTGACACCAGGAACTAAACTAATGAGCCTGGTAGCAACAAGGCGGAGGGTATTAAGAGCGAGTCCAATAGCAAAATCAAAAACTAGTTGGGCAAGTAAAATAACTAGGAAACTGATAGGGTCTCGGCGATCAGAGCTTTTTAGATTATTTTTCAAGTGACGACGAAGGCCGCTAGAGATATCAAGGAAGTTTTGTTTAACACTACCAGTTAAGCTACCGCTGTAGATATTTAAGAGTTGATCGATTTGATGCTGAACGAGCTTGGTTTTCTTGAGGTCTTTTTGTTTTTTGGCGAGTTCAAGCTTTTTGAGAGATTTATCAAAGAGTTGGTGAAAGTGTTGAGGGTCTTTTTCTTGATAGACTTTGTTACCTAGGGCATTGCTGGCTTGGATGGTAGCTAATAAGGGAGTGAAGACATTCTTTTTTTTGATTTCAGGGATAAAGCCTTTTTCATGGTCAAATTTATAGTCTTTATAGTGAACAGTGGAAATTAAAGGGGCGCCGCCTTTGGCGAGGATAGACCAGCCGGCGCTAAGAGGATATTTAAGAACGTCAAAGGCTTTTTGAGTGGGAAGAGAATTAAAGTAGTAATGGATGACATTGGGATTTAAAAGGTTTTTTTGCCAAGCCATTTTCCAGGAATAGTTTTCGTTATAAGCTAGGTTCATCATGTTGCCAATGGGGCCTAGAGCAGAAAAGATAAGGCTGTAGGAGGCTTCGGATAGATAGTGGCCAACGATTCTACCTCGGTAGAGACTAAGAAAGCTCCAAAGATGGCGGGTAAATTGTTCGGCTTGTTTGGCGGCATATTCTCGAGATACGGCTTTATACCCAGCCTGGGCGACTTGTTGTTTTTGTTTTTTGGCTAAATAGGCTTGGAATTCAGGCTTGAGTTGGTTAAGCCAACGTTGAATAGCTCCTTTGTTGGTATTATTAATTTCATTGGTTTTAGGGAGAGGTTTAACCAGATCTTCAGGAGTAATTTGGGGGGGAGCTTTAGGCTTGGCTTTGGTGGTAGGAGTAGGCTTAACCTGAGTTAGGGGTGGAGGTTTCAGGCGAGAGAGAGTTTGTTCGAAGAATGGTTTAAATCGAGGGTTTTTTTTAATGAGTTGGTTAAGGCGGTATTGGTGTTGGGGAGAGGTGAAGTAGTTGAATTTTTTTAAAACAGAGAAAGGGTCGGCTTTAAAGGCAGCAATGAGATCTTTGTCAGAAATAGCGGAGAGGCGGCGATTAATGATTTTTTGGGCGGCAGAGCGGCCAGGAAATCTATCCGGCTCGGCCGAGGTAATGTCAATACCAGAGGGGGGTTTTTTGGGCGGTTCAGGCGGAGCCTCGGTAGCAGTCTGACTGGAGGGGGGCTTTTTGGGCGGTTCAGGCGGAGCCTCGGTAGCAGTCTGACTGGAGGGGGGTTTTTTCTTCGCTGGAGTGGCCTGACCAACTTGAGTTTTTGTTTTTTGGTCCATAGTTTATGTTAGCAGAAAAATAGTTAGAGAGGGGGAGAGGGGATTAGCGGTTGATGAGTTTTAAGGGCAGGAGAAGAAGAAGGTTAAGGATGAGGATGAGGGTAAAGATGGTGGCAAGAAGGAGAAAGAGGTTAGTAAAAGAGGTGAGAATAAGAGGGGGGATAGCAAGGCGGGCGAGCTTGAAGGTGCCGAGAATTATGAGGAGTAAAATAATAGGCAGACCAGCGGCCTGAAGGTCAGAGGGGGAGGAGAACATGGTGTTACTAATGGAAAAGAGAAGATAAAAAACTCCCAGAAGAGGCAATAAAGAGAGTTGCTGGATGGAGGATAGAATTTGAGGGAGAAAGTTAGTGAGGGTAAGGCTGGCAAGGTTGAGACTGAGGCCGAGACGGAGAATAAGATAGAGAGTGAGAGTGCCGGTTAAGAAGGGAGCAGAGCCAATAAGGGTGAGGCGGAAGGGATCGGTGGAAGCGATTTGAGCTGAGCCAAGCATGAGCTGGCCGTCTCTAAAATGAGGTTTAAGGGAAAGATGGCCGGTAGGAACCTGGAGGAGCTCGGCGGTGAGGATATGGGAGAATTCATGGAGAGAGACGCCGGGAAGAAGGAGAAAGAAAATCAGATTAACAGCGGTTTCATGAGAGCGGGTGAGCCGATAGAAGATTTTAACAAGATGGGCGATGAGGGAGTGAGAGGAGAGATAGAGAAGGGCAAGAGTGAGAATAAATAGGAAAAGAGAGAGGAGCATTAAACTGGACGTTTAATTGCTTTAAGAAAATCATTGGGTTCATGGGGTTGAAAGAAGGGTTGTTGCCAGGCAAAACGGGTACCAATGAAGGTGAGAAGGGAAATAAGGCCAGCAAAGAAAGGTTTGAGGGCTTTTAAAAAGTACCAACTGGCAGCACCAGCACCAGCAATGATGCTTAAGATAGAAAAAGCAATGATGCCAGCTAAGTTGGTATTAAAGCGAAGCCGGTTAGGCTTGGGGAGAGGGGATGGGGTTAGTGGAGGGGATTGAGGGGTAGGAGAAGGGGTGATTTGACCAACCATAGTTTTAAGTTTTTGGAGTTGATCTTCGGCAACCCTGATTTTACCGGTGTTTTTGCAGGTGGGGCAACCGGTGCCGTTGCAGTTAGGACAAGTGAGGATTTGATAAGCC
>Ga0114923_10002007_pt1 | contig 13937 bp, 14 predicted proteins | sample SumtaG_FD_89578 | JGI IMG/M metagenome (GOLD analysis project Ga0114923, IMG submission 89578) | Deep subsurface microbial communities from Indian Ocean to uncover new lineages of life (NeLLi) - Sumatra_00157 metaG | ecosystem: Environmental > Aquatic > Marine > Oceanic > Sediment | place: near... | reverse complement strand
GCCCCCTCCGCATTCTCCCGCAAGCGGGAGCTGCGGTCTCCCCCACAGATAAGTCACAAAAACACAGCGCCCTCCCGCCAGTCACTCCAGAAAAGATATCATGACCCTCCGTGTATGATGTTGGATAGTTAATGTATTTCTTAGTAACTAGTATAGAGAGGCAGACACCATGATATCCCCGGAACAGGACGCACAAATCGAGTTTACACCAAACAATTTCTTGAACAGTTTTTTTGTCACAGCCAAGACCGTTTTATTGTCTCCGGGATCTTTCTATGAGAGGATGAAAACCAACGGGGGCCTGCGAAACCCGCTGATCTTCCTGGTCTGCTGTGTCCTGGTCCATACCTTTATTGTCGGCCTGTTTGTCACTAAGCAAGCTATTATAGCCTTTAATCTAATTAACGGGATCATAATGCCGTTTGTGACGGCATGGCTCCTCTTTTTCATTGCCACAAGGTTGTTCAAGGCATCGGGGGATTATGCGACGGCCTTCAGGGTAAACGCCTATGCAGAAGCCACGGCCCTGTTTTCCTGGATTCCCGTGATAGGCCCGTTCCTGCAGTTTTACCGGTTTTATCTGATAGTCGTGGGCCTTAGTCGAACCTTTTCCATCAGGATTTCCCAGGCCTTGTTGGCAATCGTCATAACGGTCATTATATACATAGTCACCTTGGGGCCCATTATGGCCCATATCCTTGGCGGCCAGGCGCCGACTGTTGTTCCATGAGAAACCGTACTGCCTCCCGTGAACTGCAATAAGCACAATCCATTGGAAACAAAGATAGCCATACAATTTCAGCCCTTTGCCGAGAAGATGGAGAGAAACGGGCTCCCGCCGATTGTTATTGATACCTTCAAGCATTACTATACCCTCTTGGTTCAAGGTGAAACCGGCTTTATCACGAGAGAAGAGATCGATCCTGTCCGAGAGGGTGAGTTCGCTGACGCAGAAAAGCTTTCCGGGCTGACTGAAGCAGGGCGAGCAGCCCTGGAAAAACTGGTCGTCATTAAGCTGAACGGTGGTCTTGGGACCAGCATGGGCCTATCACGGGCCAAGTCGCTCCTGGAGGTCAAGGACGGCCTTACCTTTATCGATATTATTGTCAGGCAGGTTCTTGTCCATAGGCGCAAACGAGGAATCGACCTTCCTATTGTGTTCATGAATAGTTTCAACACAGAGGGCGATACGCTGGAGGCCCTTTCTTCCTACAAAGAACTTGCCACAGAAATTCCATTAACTTTCTTGCAGCACAAGTTTCCAAAGGTCGTCCAGGATGGGCTTACCCCTGCCGTCTGTCCCTCGAACCCCGATCTGGAGTGGAACCCTCCCGGCCATGGCGATATTTACACCGCGCTGACGACCTCCGGGATGCTCCAACAGCTTCTTGATGCCGGCATCCATTATGCATTTATCTCAAACTCGGACAACCTGGGCGCGGTTGTGGATGAAGACATACTCGGCTATTTTGCCCAAAACAATTTTCCGTTCATGATGGAGGTGGCGGATCGAACCTATGCAAGCAGCAAAGGAGGACACCTGGCACGCCTCAAGAATGGTCGATTAACACTGCGGGAAATCGCGCAATGCCCCGAAGATGAAACAGACGAATTTCAGGACGTCAATCTCTACAGGTATTTCAATACCAACACGATCTGGGTAAACCTCTTGGCATTGAAAGACTTGCTTCGCGCCCATCAAAATGTGATCCACCTGTCCATGATCAGAAACCCAAAGACGGTTGACCCAAGAGATGACTCATCACCCCCTGTTTATCAATTAGAGACTGCGATGGGGTCGGCTGTTTCCATATTTGACGGGGCCACGGCTATTCATGTGCCAAGGACGCGGTTTGCCCCGGTTAAAAAATGCCACGACCTTCTTGGCCTCTGGTCCGACTGCTATGTACTCACGGATGACTACTTTGTAATCCAAAACCCCGGGAGAAGAGCAGGGCCGATAGTGCTAAAACTTGACAGCAGGTACTACAAAAAAATTGACCAGCTTAAGGCGCGTTTTCCCCATGGCGCCCCGTCTTTGCTTGACTGTGTCTCCCTTGATATTGACGGGGATGTGGTGTTTGGAAAAGATGTTGTAGTCAGGGGCAAGGTAGTGATTGCCAATCATTCTGACAGACCAATTACCATTCCGGATGGGAGCTTGATAGAAGGGAATATGGTTTTCGGATAGCGACTAATGACGGCTTCGTAAAAAGTCCATCTGCGGCGTTACGCTTCATCTTTCGGCATTATACAATGTAGTCGCCGCGCTTGAACTTCAAGGCTTCAATGTTAGCTGTAACGGCTATCTCATTGATAATGCCGCCAAGCTCATGATTTTGAGCCACATTGTCCCAGGATTGCGCGTCTAATCCTTTGAGTTCCTGCTCTATTCTAGTCACAATCGGTTCAATCCCCTTCAAGGTCATATGGGGGTTACTCAAAGCCTGCGAGTATTCTTCAAGCAAATCAAGTATATTATAAGCATGTTGCAAGGCCGGCTGTTCCACGTGCCCGCGGTCCCATAAGAGAGGGGGATCTATCCCCCTTACGGGGGAAAACTCGTCTAAGGCACGTTTTTCATGACCGACGCTATCCACGGCATCATTCAAGATCTGGTCAAATTTCTTGTCATCCCTTACCGTGCGATCTGTGGAAGGCTGTTTTGTATGGGGATACCCATTAATTTCATCGATATTCATTCAACATACCCCCTTTGAGATTGTAAGCCGCATCAGCGCATGCCTGGTTCGTGTGATTCGATGCATCCGGCTGAAGTTGGGCGGTATTTTATAACGTTAAGAGCTTTGCAAAACCCCTTTTCACTTATTGCATGAACTTTTTGACCCATCCATGGGCTTGCTCACTAAATCCTAACACGGAGCAAAGCGGAGTGAAGCTTGCGCTCAAACTCGGCCTAACGGCCTCAAACAGTTTAGGATTTGCCCACTGCCGTGGGCCGTTCGCTTCGCCCGGATAGGTGCCCCAAAAAGTTCATGATGGTCGTTCAAAGGACTTTTTCAAAGCTCTTATAACATTTATACTATGCAAAGATATTATGCAAAAATCGTGCAAAATTTTTGTCTGAGAATATCGGCTTAGATTCTAAATAGTTAGCTCAAATCTCACTGAAAGAGCCAGGCAAAACACGTCAAAAAGATAGGAATTAAATTCCTTCTTAAAGCGCTTTATGCCGGAGAAATGGAAAGAGTCTCATCAGTGCAAAGCTCTCGTTCAGGCGATGGGTCGCGGAGCTTTTTTTCTTTACAAGGATTTACTTGTGTGGTAATTAAACCTTTTTTAAAGTTCGACCTTATAGTTAAAGATTCCTTGTCCCGGTTCCGATTTATCATTTATTAGGACTGCAGGGAGTTTCAATTTTGCACATAGACATCCATGTACATCAGTGTTTCGCGATGTTGATATACTGACAGTTGTTTGGCAGGTTTTAGAATGAAAAAGAATGACATCGAGTATTTCAGAAAACTTCTGACCGAACGCCTGGAAAATCTGGTGACTGAGGCCAGCGAGACAGTATCCGGCATGACAGGTGAGGTTGTAAAGTTTCCTGACCCCACAGATCGGGCCTCCCTTGAGGCCGACCGAAACTTTATGCTGCGGATACGAGACAGGGAGCGGAAGTTAATCATGAAGATCAGGGAAGCCCTTGAGCGAATCGATAACGGTACATATGGGATCTGTGAATCCTGCGGCTCTGCGATTTCGGCTAAACGCCTGAAGGCCAGGCCGGTAACCACACAATGTATCGATTGCAAGACCGAGGAAGAGGCAAAGGAAAATGCCCTTGGGATTTGAACCCGTTTGAGTATCTCACATACAAATACCTCCCTGAAGCCTTCCTGTATTGATCTCCATATCCACTCCACGGCCTCTGACGGTTCCCTTTCGCCGGTAGAGATCATAGAGACTGCCGAGAAGGCGGGTCTCTGCGCCATATCGATCACGGATCACGATACAGTTGAAGGCTCGGCTGAGGCCTTGAGGCACCAGCATTCCCCCGGCGTTGAGATACTACCAGGAATTGAGGTCAGTGTCGGCTTTGATCCTGGTACAATGCATATATTGGGTTATTTGATCCGTTTGGATGACCTCTCTTTGAGACAGGCCCTGAAGGACGTGCAAAAGGGCCGGGCCAGCAGGAATTTACAGATCGTAAAAAAGCTTCAGGATTTAGGGGCTGATATAAGCCATGATGAGGTCCTAAAGGTCTCGGGCGGGGGGCAGACCGGAAGGCCTCACATCGCCCAGGTGTTGGTCAAAAAGAGGGTTGTTCAAAGTATTGACGAGGCCTTCAGTAAGTTTTTAAAAAAGGGGCGTCCCGCCTATGCCGAAAGATACCGACTTCTGCCCGTGGAGGCGATCCAGACTATTTTGCAGGCAGGAGGCGTCCCGGTGCTGGCTCATCCCTTTACATTGAATTCCAAGACCGAGGGGGGCCTGGACAGGATTGTTGCTGAATTGAAACAGGACGGCTTAAAAGGCGTGGAGGTCTACTACCCAGGCCATGGGCCTGATCTCACCGCGCAGTACGAGCGCCTTGCGCATCGGCACGGGCTTCTTGTTACGGGCGGAACGGATTTCCACGGAATGATAACTCCGGGGGTTCATATTGGGATCGGAAGAGGGGACATGAGGATACCATACCGGCTTGTGGAGGAACTCAAGGAGGCGGCTGTCTAATAAACACCGTCGCCTTCTCGAAAGCTTTGCAAAGGTCTCTTTCCTTAGCCCTTGACAAGGGCCTCATAAGTTACTATTTAGATGCCAGAATCGGGGGCTGAAGCTTCCGTTTGGTCCAAAACCCTAAGTTTTCCAAAAAAGATAGTGCCACGAAGGCAAATGGTCATCAGAAGATGACATGCTTCGTGGCTTTTTTATTGAAAGGAGGTCATAAATGAAAAAATGTTTTTTTCTTGCGACGCTGGCATTTCTCGGCATGTTCATCCTTTCCCTTTGTACGGCAGGCCCGGTATCAGCACACTTTGGGATGGTCATACCCTCCGACCAGATGGTGATGCAGGGGGAGGATAGAGACATTAAGATTGATCTCACGTTCTGGCATCCCTTTGAAGGGATCGGTATGGAACTGGTTAAACCGGCCAGGTTTGGTGTTATGATCAATGGCAAGAAGAGAGATCTGCTGGGCTCTCTCAGGCCCAACAAAACAAAAGGGCATCAGACATGGACCACAACTTACAAGACAAAACGCCCCGGTGTTTATATGTTCTACATGGAGCCCCGGCCCTACTGGGAACCGGTAGAGGACTGCTACATCATCCATTACACAAAGACCGTGGTTACAGCGTTTGGCGATGACGAAGGTTGGGATCAGGAGATCGGGCTCAAGACCGAGATCGTGCCCCTGTCCAAGCCTTATGGCCTTTACACCGGGAATGTTTTCCAGGGGGTTGTAAAGCTGAACGGAAAACCGGTACCCTATGCAGAGGTCGAGGTCGAGTATTACAATAAAAACGGCAAGTATACTGCCCCTACCGACTATATGGTCACCCAGACGATCAAGGCGGACGGCAAAGGTATCTTTACCTATGCTGCACCAAAGGCCGGCTGGTGGGGCTTTGCAGCCCTGAACCTCTCGGACACCAAGATTAAGTATAATGGGGAGGACAAGGAGGTTGAGTTAGGGGCTGTTCTTTGGGTGCAATTTCACGACATGAAATAATAACAACGGACGAAAACAATGCATATATCAGAAGGCGTTTTGTCCCCGGGTGTTCTCATAGCAGGTGCAGGCCTTGCGGCGGCAGGCGTTGCCGTCGGCTTGAGAAAGCTTGAGACCAAAGAGATACCATCGGTGGGGATACTCTCTGCGGCGTTTTTTGTGGCCTCGCTGATCCATGTCCCTATTGGTCCCGCTTCAATACACCTGATATTGAACGGGATGCTGGGTATAATACTTGGCTGGAAAGCCTTTCCCGCCGTATTGGTTGGCCTGGCCCTGCAGGCCCTTCTTTTTCAATTTGGCGGTATTACAACACTTGGTGTCAACACCTTGAACATGGCCTTACCTGCTGTCATATGCTACTATTTGTTTGGATGGGGTATAAGGATCGGCAACAGGCGGCTTGTCTTCATCCTTTCGGCCTTTGCAGGCGGATCTTGCGCGGTTTTTTTGGGCAGTGTGCTGGTGGGGCTTTCCCTGTATTTGTCCGGCGAGGCTTTTTTGCCCGCAGCCAAAGTGGTGGTTGCGGCTCATTTACCTGTGATGGTCATTGAAGGGGGCTTGACGGCTGTTTGTGCCCTGTTTCTAAGGAGGGTAAAACCGGAGTTGTTGGAGGGAGCATATGTGCCGAAACAGTCATTGTAGCCAAAGAGTGGTTCGGGGTAGGCACCTGTTTTTTTGCCTCCTCTTTACAGTCTTATGGCTCGTATTTTTTAATGCGCCTGCATCGGCCCACAAGGTCACGATCTTTGCCTGGGTTGATGGAGATACGGTACACACCCAGAGCAAGATCGGCGCGGGCAAAAGGGCCAAAGGGGCCCGGGTTCTTGTCTTCGATTCTGAGGGGAACCGGCTTTTGGAAGGCAAGACCGATGAAAAAGGGGAGTTCTCCTTCAAGATACCCAAAAAGGACGACCTCAAGGTTGTCTTAAAGGCCTCTATGGGCCATATGGCCGAGTGGAAGATCCCGGCCGATGAGATCGGCGCAGTTGGCGATGTGTCAGGCAGCACTGTCCCTGAAATCAATGTTAAATCCGGCATTGAAGAGGCCGTCCGTTCGACGGACGTCAAACCCGGCCTGGAGGCAGTTAGCCTCACGCGGCATGAGGTCCAGGACCTCATTGATAAGTCTTTGGACAGAAAGCTTGCGCCGATCGTCGATATGCTGGCCGACGCTACTGATTGTGGTCCAAAGATGACCGAGGTTATAGGCGGCATAGGTTATATCTTCGGCCTTGTGGGCGTTGCCCTGTATTTTGCAAACCGTCGAAAAAAGGAATAGCTCAAGCAGATGATGGTGGAAGGGTTTACCGATGGTGATTCATTGATTCACCGTCTTGATCCGCGGGTCAAGATTATTGTGGCCGCTCTTTTTTCCACTATTGTTGCCGTATCGGATCGATTCCGGGTCCTGTTACCGGCTCTTGTTATCGGGCTTATCCTTGTAATGTTAAGCACGGTGCCGGTCAAAAAGCTCTTCATGCGTCTGGTGTCGGTCAATGGGTTTATCATTTTCCTTTGGCTTTTCCTGCCATTTACCTTTGACGGGGAGCCCCTCTTTGCCGTGGGTCCTCTGGTTGCCACTAATGAAGGCGTATACCACGCCACCAGGATTACCCTCAAATCCAATGCTATCGTAGTCGTATTAATTGCGCTGGTTGCCTCAACGCCTGTCTTCGCTCTGGGACACGCCCTGCACGAACTGCGAATTCCGAACAAGATCGTGCATCTGTTTTTTTTTACTTACCGCTATATTCATGTCATGTACCGCGAGTATCTCCGGCTGGTGAATGCCATGAAGATTCGGAACTTCCGGCCGGCAACGAACATCCATACATACAGGACCTTTGCCTATTTAGTGGGGATGCTTCTTGTCAAAAGTCATGAGCGGGCAAAAAGGGTTTACAATGCCATGCTGTGCCGGGGATTCAGGGGAAGGTTTTACAGTCTTAGCCGGTTTTCCCTGAAGCCCATTGATGTTATTTCCTTTATCTTGATGCTGACTGTCATACTCGGGTTGGCGGTATTGGAATGGACAAGGATAACTTTATAATAAATCTGACGGACGTATCATTTGCCTACCCGGACGGGGCCCCTGTGCTCGATAAGCTTAACTTACAATTACGCCGAGGGGAGTGCTTGGGCCTGGTAGGGCCGAACGGGAGCGGCAAGACCACACTGCTTCACATTATTGTGGGGCTTCTGAAGCCCTCCTCCGGCAATATCGAAATTTTCGGCAAGACTGCCAGGCGGGAGGAAGACTTTCAAGGTGTCCGGCAAAGAGTCGGCCTTCTTTTTCAGGATGCCGACGATCAGTTGTTTCATCCCACGGTTTTGGAGGATGTGGCCTTTGGCCCGCTGAATTTGGGCAAGTCCCGGGATGAGGCCAGGGCCATTGCCGGAGAGACATTAGAGGTCCTGGGCTTGGCCGGGTTTGAAGATAGGGTGACATACAAGCTTTCAGGAGGAGAGAAAAGGCTTGTCTCCCTTGCCACTGTTCTTGCCATGGGACCGGAGGTGCTCCTCCTGGACGAACCGGTCGCAGGGCTGGATGAGGCAACGGAAAAGAGGATCATCGACATCCTAAAAGACCTTGACCTTTCCCATATCCTTGTTTCACATAACATCGACTTATTGGCGGAGACCACCCACTATATCGGCTACATGATTGACGGGAAAATCTCTGTTGATGAGGAGAGAGTCCCGCACACCCATGTTCATGTCCACGAGCATGGCAGACATACCCATAAACACGGCCCGCACCGGCTGGACAAAAAAAGCTAAGTAGTCTTTTTCGATTGTATTACTATAACTGGTTTCAAAATTCCTTTGCGAGGCAATTTTGGCCATTTTGCCAAGAAGCTCTTAGCGAAGCGAAGCGTAAAAATTGGAACTGTTTGAGGGCGTTAGCCCGAGTTTTTCAATTTTAGCGGAGCGAGCTTAGAACTTCTCAAAATGGACAAACCGGTGAGAAAAGGAATTTTGAAACCAGTCCTAAGGAGATTTTTCGAGTCTTGCCACGGACTCTATGTGGTAGGTATGGGGAAACATATCAACCGGCTGGATTTCCACAACGTGATAGTCTTCTTTTAGCAAGGCAAGATCCCGTGCAAGCGTGGCCGGATTGCAAGAGAGATAGACGATTCTGCGGGGAGACAGGCTGCGAACCGTCTTTATCACATCCGGGTGCACACCTGCCCTTGGAGGGTCGACGATCATCACGTCAGGCCTGTCCGTGACATCCTTTAGACCCTCTTTAATATCTTTGCATATGAATCGACAGTTTTGGATGCGGTTTTTCCGGCAGTTTTTTTGTGCGTCATTCACAGCCCCTTCAAGGATCTCGATCCCTATGACCTCTTTAGCGCCATCAGACAAGAATATGGGGATCGTACCGGTTCCGCTGTACAGGTCCACCACGGTTTCCTTGCCTGTCAGCCCGGCGTAAGCCTTAACGGTTTCATAGAGGCGTTCAGCCCCTGCAGTATTTGTTTGAAAAAAGGAATTGGCTGATATCTCAAACTCAAAGCCTGCAATCTTGTCCGAGATAAAGGGCTCGCCTGAAAGGGGTATCTCCCACTCGCCGACAGCGATCCCGGCCTTCCTTGTATTGACGTTATTAACCACCGAGATAATGTTGTTATACTTTTCATGCAGCAGGTCGGCTAATGGTTGAACCCAGGGCCTTTGTTCTTCTGATGTAACGATATTGACCATCCAGTTATCGTGGACATAAGAATGCCTGAGCATCAAGAATCGCCAAAACCCTTTGTGGGATTTCAGCCCATAAGGCGGGATGCTGCTTTTCCTGACATAGTCCCGCGTCTCGCCCAGGATCTTGTTCCCCATGTTTGGCATTAGCAGGCAGGCATCAGTGTCGAGAACCTTGTCAAACGTGCCCGGCACGTGAAGACCCAAGGCAAAGTCCTTTTGGATATCCTTCCTGGAGAGTTCCTCGGGCAACAGCCACCTCCGGTCGGAAAAGGAAAACTCCATCTTGTTGCGGTAGCCGAGTATTTTCTCGGATGGTATAACAGGATGCACCCGGATGCCCCTGAGCCGGCCGATGTGTTCTAAGGATTCGACAATGTGCTCTCTCTTGAAGAATAGTTGCTTTTCATAATCAAGGCATTGCCACGTACATCCACCGCAAAAACCAAAATAGCTGCACAAAGGTTTGACCCTGAAAGGCGAGGGAGAGATCAATTCGACAAGGCGGGCTTCAGCGTGGTTTTTCTTCTTCTTAAACACCCTGGCCCGCACCTCATCGCCGGGCGCGGTCCGTTCCACGAATATGGCCAGCCCGTTCATATGCGCAAGGCCCCTTCCTCCAAAAATCAACTTTTCGATCTTTAATTCCAGGGTCTGTCCTTTTTTCACGGTCATGGCAAGGCCTACTCTATCTCCATAAGATCCTCTGCCAGCATAAGCGGGCCGTTGTAGGTTTTTCTGCACTCCTTAGCTATGTCGATTGCGTCGCATTCAGGGTAAAAGTGGGTGATCACAAGCTTCTTCACGCCGGCCTGTGTCGCAATCCTGCCTGCCAGCGATGGCGTAAGATGCCCGGCCACCTTCATCTCATCCGGAAGGGCGGATTCACAAATCAGCACGTCCACTCCTTTTGCCAGTGTCACAAGATTGTCGCAGAAATCAGTGTCCCCTGAATAGACAACAGACCTTCCGTCGGCTCCGGTGATGCGGTAGGCAAGGCTCATGTTCGTATGGTCCATTGGAAGACTGTCCACATCAAATACGCCGCAGTCGAGGTGGTCGCGGCCTGTGGTGTCAAGTTCCGAGATCTTCAGCAGCCCCGGTGCCAGTTCGATCCACTCCCCATAAGCAAGTTTGAGCTTTTCATAAAAGTCCGCAAATCCCTTGGCCGCTACAATGGTAAACGGCTTGCGTCGCCTGTAGGTTTGGGGGTACTTGCTGGCAAACAAGAAAGGAACCAGCTCTGCCGTATGGTCCGGGTGGAGATGGCTGTAAAATATGTAGGAAAGTTTTTCAATGGTGACTCCCGCCTCAAGGAGTCGCCTCATGGTGCCCGCACCGGAATCAAACAGGAGCAGGCTTTGGGATATCTCAATCAGGACCGAACAACTGCTCCGCTTCAAAGAAGGCACACAGGTCCCTGACCCGAGTATGGTTATTTTCATTACATACTCCGGGCAATGCCGATTATTTTGTACACGACTGCACTGGCCAGGTAGGCAACGTCTTCTGCTGTGGAGAGGTAGGAACCGACTGATGCATCAAGGTAGATGTTCCCTTCGGCTGGAAACTCCGAGTCTCCCTTCCACAGAGAAAGCACCACGGGCACGCGGGGAAGGGCGAGGACCTTGAGCGCTTTGTCTCCCGGCAGTTCCACTATCCGGCCAATGGTGCCGGCCAACTTTTCCAGCATCTCGGGGGCATGACCAAAGCATTTCACCAGGGGGATGATGGCCCGTTTTACAAAGGCCGGGTAGTAAAAGGAACCGGACGGAACCTCACGGAAGGTAATCCATTTATCTTCAACAGGAGCCCCATTGGCCGTGATCAAGTAATGTAGGAGGAGCACCTGATCGGGGATTTTAAGGGGGCCTGAGGTATCATCGAAAAAAATCGTCTCGTTCTGAACTGTGAGGGTGTATGTATTGCCTATGTATGGGATCGGTACCCGCTTTATCCCGGAGGAGTCCGGCTCCAGCGAAAGGCCCGCATTTGCGCAGCAGCTTTCCACATCAAGTTTTAACAGGGTGTCGAGCGCCAGTGCACGCGCCGTTTCATAATCATGTTGTGTTGGCATCTATTGAATGGTACTAATTAGAGCACTTTGTAACCGACATTGGTTTGGGCTCATGATGTCTTTTCTTTCGTTCCGAGTCTCCCGGGCTGGTGTTTTTAGTAACTTATCTGCGGGGAATTCTTACCCCCTCCGCGTTCTCCCGCAAGCGGGAGCCGCGGTTTCCCCCACAGATAAGTTACAAAAACACGGCACCCTACCGCCGGTCACTTCAGAAAAGACATCACGACCCCAGTATATAATGTCGGGTAGTTAATCCACCGGTTCTACTGGTGGTCAATGATTTATTTGGCACGCCCGGCCCGATTCGAACGGGCGACCTACGGATTCGAAGTCCGGCGCTCTATCCAGCTGAGCTACGGGCGCAAAAAAATGGGGTGAGTGAAGGGACTTGAACCCTCGACCGCCGGGGCCACAACCCGGTGCTCTACCATCTGAGCTACACCCACCATGTAGTCGTTATTCAAAAATCGTTATTCGTTATCCGATCACACGGTTTACACAATTTAGCGCGAGCTTCACGTTGTGTCCGATTATCGATTTTGTAACACACGATACAGGGGTTTTCAAGGGCATTCATGGTACCGTCCAAACTTATGATTGACGGTAAAATCAATCTCTTGTATATCCCTATAAAATCGCTACTCTATTTTACAGACTGAGGTGTTTTCTTGACCGCATTCTACATATTCGTTATTAGGGCTATTCTCGGCGGCCTTTTTGCCGTCCTCACGACACGATTCTTTTTCCCAAGGGCCCCCATCATCGGTATCATTGCACTCGCCATATTCTTAGTCGGCATGGCCTACGTCACGGAATATTTTCGAAAGCGAAAAAAGAGCCCATACAAAAAGGTTGATCGTTGAACCGCAAAAGCGAGCGCATTCCCTGCAGCTTCAAACAGATTATCCTTGGAACCGCGGGCCACATCGACCACGGCAAGACCAGCCTGATCAAGGCCTTGACCGGCATAGACACGGATCGCCTTAAGGAGGAGAAACTCCGGGGTATTACCATAGAGTTAGGGTTTGCCCGGCTTGACCTTCCCGGGGGGCAGAGCGTGGGTATTGTGGACGTGCCGGGCCACGAAAGATTCGTCAAGAACATGGTGGCGGGCGCATCCGGGATCGACCTTGTCGTCTTGGTTATTGCGGCTGACGAGGGGATTATGCCCCAGACAAAGGAGCACCTTGACATATGCAGGCTCCTAAACGTCAAGCATGGTCTTGTGGCCCTGACCAAGATTGATATGGTGGACGAAGAATGGTTAGAGATGGTTACGAATGATGTTCAGGGATCTCTCAAGGGGACTTTCCTGGAAGGCGCCCCTCTTGTCCATGTTTCATCTTTAACAAGTCAAGGGCTCCCGGAGCTTCTTGAGACCCTGGAAACTTTGTGCAAGGCGGTCCCGGAGCGCACCCACGGCGGGCTGTTCCGCCTCCCTGTGGACCGTGTATTTACTATGAAAGGCTTTGGCACGGTTGTTACCGGGAGCCTGGTCTCAGGAAAGGTCAGGGTAGGCGAAACGGTTATGATCTATCCGTCCGGTATTCAGTCAAAGGTTCGCGGGGTTCAAGTCCACGGCCGAGCAGCGGATCAGGCTACAGCCGGCATAAGGACGGCTATAAACTTTCAGGGAGTCGACAGGAATGCCATAGCCAGGGGGAACGTAGTGGGAGGCGTGAATACCTTGAAACCGAGCTATATGGTAGATGCTTTACTGACATACCTTTCCTCCAATGAAAAGCCCCTAAAGAACCGCACCAAGGTTAGATTCCATACAGGCACGAGCGAGATACTCGGTTATGCCGTCCTCTTGGACCGTGAGGAACTGTTACCTGATGAGACGGCTGTTGCCCAGTTCCGGCTCGACGCCCCTGTGACGGCCGTAAAGGATGATCGGTTTGTGATCAGGAGTTATTCACCGATCAGGACCATAGGGGGCGGCCGGATATTGAACCCTGTCCCCGGAAAACACAAGCGATTCAAGGAACCGCTCATGACCGAGCTTAAAGGCCTGGCCGAAAGTTCCACCAGGGAGATCATTGATTACCATGTAAAAGAGTCCGGCATTTCAGGCGTTCGTTTTTCTGAGTTGAGGCTTATGGCAAACCTTTCCGAAAAGGACCTCGAACAGCACACCCAACACTTCCTTTCCCAAAGGGCGATCATCCAGGTAGACAGGGAAAATCGTACATTCATTCACGGGGCTCTCTTTGATGAGCTTAGCCGGAGGGCCATAAAGATTCTGGAGGGCTATCACAAAGACCACCCGCTGAAGGCGGGAATGCCCCGGCAGGCCTTAATGTCCAAGGTGGACCGTTCGTTGCACAGCAAGCTCTTTAGTCTCCTGGTTCAGGATCTGACCAAGGCCGATGCCGTGGTACAGGAAAAAGAGATTCTACGCCTTCCCGGGCACAGAGTGGCTTTAGAGTCCGAGCAGAAGGATGT
>Ga0114923_10002006_pt1 | contig 13938 bp, 21 predicted proteins | sample SumtaG_FD_89578 | JGI IMG/M metagenome (GOLD analysis project Ga0114923, IMG submission 89578) | Deep subsurface microbial communities from Indian Ocean to uncover new lineages of life (NeLLi) - Sumatra_00157 metaG | ecosystem: Environmental > Aquatic > Marine > Oceanic > Sediment | place: near... | reverse complement strand
CTCACCGGCGAGCTCGAGGCACTCTCGGGGGTCGTCGAATCGCTAACAACAGATGTAATTGCATTGACCCCGGAGTGGAACAAGGCAAACGAATCGCTAGGGAACGCTAAGCCACCGAGCGAAGCGCTGATCAAATTGTTGCCGCAGGTCTCGACCGCCGTGACAGACCTCGGCAAAACCATGACCGATATCGTTCTTCACGGCGGCAGTGCGAAGGACGCGCTCGTGGCGTTCGGCGAAACGATCATACGTATCGGGTCCGAAGCGATCATGGGGCTACTGCTCTCGCAGCTCTTCAAGTTGATCGGTCTACTACCGGGACTGAATAGTATCAAGGACGCACTAGGTGGAATCTTCAATTTTGCGTTTGGCGCGTTTCCTGGCTTGCCTGGAGCGACCGGCTTTCCTGGCCAAACGCCGCCCACTGTTCCCGGTGGTGGTGGCGGTGGTGGCGGCGGCGGTAGTTTTGGCGGTGCTACTGCGATCGGCACTCTGATCGCGCCTGGAATTGGGACGGCCATCGGCGCGGCGATTGACATTGGCATCCAAGCGCTCGGTCTAATTGGCGGAGCAAAACGAGAAACCACGCTCAACGCGATCGAGTTGAACACTCGAAACACGGAGCGATTCCTTGGCGGCCGCGCAGACCAGGGCATTCTAGGCGTTCAGTTCCGCATTCTCAATGAGATCGCATTCGGGACGACGAACAAGGCCGTTCTGCTAATCAAGGACAAGATCGTTGCGCACCTGCCCACGATCGAGCAACTACTATTCGACATCAGCCAAGGCGTGATAGCCATGCCCGGGGCCACGGGCGAAGCGGTCGCGACTGCGGTCGAGAGTCAAGGATTGACCGACGAAGAAACTCGACAGCTAAATACATTCGGCGGCCTTGAGTCGGCGACGACGTCCATCGATGATGTCGGGGAAGCGGCGACGAGACTGCCGCCGAGAATGCGCGGTGCCGAAGAGTCCATTGAAGATGTTGGGGAAGCGGCAACAAGACTACCGCCGAGAATGCGCGACGTTGCTAACTCCATCGATGATCTAAACGGATCTCTAGGAAGTCTGGGTGTCGATTCGTCTAGCGGTCGTTTCCAAACCGGGCCGAGACAAACCGGGCCAGATGTTCAATCTGCTGGCCTGGGTGTCTCGCCATCAACTGGTGATCGTTTTCGAACGGGTCCGAGAGAAACAGGGCCCGCGCCGTTTACCGGGAATGTAGAAGGTACATCGTGGGATTTTAGAAACACCGGCGATATTGTCGATGCCTCTCTCGACATCGCAACCACGAATGCACAGATTGCCGACAACACCGAACGCTGTTGCCAGCTAATTGCTGCTGGTCGTACGCCCTCCGTCGGGATCGGTACGCCTGTAGGATTCTCACTCCCCGATTTTACTATCGGCGATCTGCTACAAGGCAAGACACCGGGTGGGACGGGCATCTTGGCGACCGATCCCGAAATCTTCGAACAACTAGTCGACGAGGTACACGACGTACAGCTCGCGGTCGGTAAGGCTGAAATCGAGCTTATCGATCGGATCGAAGAGCTTTCAGGCTTTGCTCAGGAAGAAGTTAGCCTCGTGACAACCTTGCTCGACGTTCAACGAGAAGCGACCGCGTTCGCGGAGCAGGGTCGCGCTGAAGCTCACGAACAGCGCGCTAACATGCAGGTGCTTCTCGCGGCGATTAAGAAATCAAACGAACAGATACCCGACGAGATACGACGCCTGCGTAGCTCGATCGAGTCGCAGCGTCCTATCACCGTGCAAGTTGCGGTGAACGGCGATGATGATGCCGCGCTCAAGGTGCAGCGAGTTCTCGAGCGGCGTCTGCCGCAGGCGTTGGCGCGCGTGACACGTTCGAACCGCGGCGGTGCTCGAACGACCATACAGCGGGCAGTATAATGGGTTTTCTTGCTTATTTGAAAAAGGCCGACAACGAAGCGCTCGGCGCGTTCCTGGCGGCCAGCTCGGAGAATACGAGCTACTTGCTTGGGAATCTTCTGATTGAACCGATCGCGAAGCCGTGGCGTACTATCGACGGCCAAATCGAAACTCAAACCCTCGATGTTCACTTTCCTGCTCCGCGCGCGCTCGACGTCGCGGCCCTCGTTGGGCACAATCTAACATCGGCCGCGACGATTGTTTTGAAGGCAGACGATACTTTCCCGCCCACTACGACCGTCGCTACGCTGACGTGGCGCGCTCGCGTAACCTGGGCCGCGTTCGCCTCGACAACGAAACGCTACTGGCGCTGGGCGATCAGCGACCCGGCAAACCCTGACGGATTTCTACAGGTCGGCTATCTCTCGATGGGTGTGAAGACTCAATTGACCGAGGGTTTTCTTATCGGTTTCACGAAGCTGCGCGCGGTCGAGAATCGTCGCGTTAGAAGCGAGTTTGGGGTACCCGTTCTCGGCGCTAAGCTTGCCGACTTCACGGAATTATCTTTTAGCTTCGATGCACTCGACAACACCAAGCGTGATGAGCTCGACGACTTTCTGCGATCGCTCGATGGCGATCGCGAGCCGCTATTGTTGATTCCAGATCCAGACGCTGCGGAAGCTTTCTTCGCACGACTCTCCCCGGAGCACGAGGTTGTGCAGATCGGCTTCGGTAGCGCCGAGGTTCCCGAGGTTGTCTTTCGCGAGGACCCGCTCGGTGTGCGCCTGATCGACGCGCTACCAGACTACACCGACGGTGACACGACTGGGTTCACGTTCACTCGCGCCAGCGCCGCGCGTACGAAGAACAAGGATTTAAAACTTGTCAGCGTCGCAATCGACGTGCTGCGCTCCGGTTACTATCTCACGAAGTCAAAGCGTGGCACATTGCTCGAAGGGGCGGCGACGAACAGTGCCTTGAATAGCGAAGACGTCTCACTATGGGGGAAGTCTGGAGTTACGATCACGGTGAATAACGCCGACGCTCCCGATGGTTTGACGACGGCGGACAAGGTTGTCGAGGACACTGGCGGCGGTGCTCATCAGGTAGCAATCGTCCCCACTGGCGGCGCTGGCGCTACTACCGACGATACTTTGCAAGCGATCGCTGTCTGGGGCAAGATTGCGGAACGCACCAAGGTCATGCTACGAGCAACGGCCAAAGATGCTTCCGTCAAGACGGCCAAGATCAATCTCTCGACGGGCGTAGTCGAGACGCAGGATTCCGGGATTGAGGTAGAAGTCGAGACGTACATCAATTCTTGGTTTAGGGTTCTGTTTCAATACGACGTCAAATCTGGCGGGAGCGCCATCGCGCTAGATGTTCGATTGCTCAATGCTAGCGATCTGGAAAGTTACACCGGGGATGGCTCAAGTGGACTGTACTTGTTCGGCGGTCAATGGGAAATAGATACCGCCTGGCCTACTAGCTACATCCCGACCGGTGGCTCGGCTGCTTCGCGTTCGGAGGATGTTTTCCAGACGCCGTTCGCCTTCGGCGTGCAGACTCTAACCTCGTACGTTCGAGCGATAGAGATCGGACAGAAACATGCTGACATTTCAGGCGTCGATGCTGCGCGCTTTCGGATTGAAGATAGCGGCGTGACCGCCGAGATGCGATTCGGGGAAAGAGGTAGCCAGTGGTTCGTCGCTCACAAGGGTTCGGGAGGCGATGACAAGGTTTCGGTGATCGCGGTTGGTTCGAACTGGGCTGAGACGCAGGAATTCCTCGGGCAGGTATATCAGGACGGAGCGGTCCAGGCGCGTATCTCGATCGACGGCGCAGCGCCAGCAGCCGGCACGAAGAGCGCCGTACCAGCAAGCCAGGGCACGGATTGGGGACTTCCCGGTCCGCTGCACTCTGATTATGGTTCTTCTGGCCTACATTCGATTGGGTTGCTAGTTCAACGCTTCGAGCTACGGCGCGGCGTGACAAGCGATTTCGACTCGTTTCGCAAGAAAAGATGAGTTTCGGTGATGACAAGAGCCACTAGAATCGTCGTTACAGCGCGATACAGCGTCCCTACGACGTTTCCAGTCCAAAAGCGACGTTCTCATAGCCCGTGGCTGGAAACGTCCCGTGGAGAGCTTCGTTTCGCTATCCTTTGAAGGCAGGGCAAGAAAAGCTCATGGCCAGTATCTACAACTTCACGATTGACCAGGGATCCAAATTTCAACGCCTGATGACCTGGAAAGACGAAAACAAAGTCATTATTGATCTGACGGGGTACACGGCGCGGCTCGAGGCGAAGGTGAATGTTGGGGACACCACGAAGGTTCTAAACATGACCACGGTGAATCTTCAGATTGTGCTACTCCCTGGTTTGATCGCAGATCACATCGAACTGGTTCTAAAGGCGACCGTGACCGACGACCTCGATTTCCACGCGGCGAACTACAATCTAGAAATGATCCCGCCTTCTGGCGAAGACGATGTTACGCGCTTGCTACAGGGCCGCGTGAATCTAAACAAAGAGGTAGCGACGTCGTGACGGTAACCGTGCTCGAGACCACGCACACGGTCACGATCCAAGATCCCAACGGAGTGCAGGTTGTTTCGGTTGGGATCGTTGGGCCGCAGGGTCCGGCAACGCCTTTCCCCAAGGGAACGCTGGCGGCGCGTCCGGCAGTACCCACCGGCGGCGACGGCGAGATGTACTACGCAACCGACGTGAATCAGTTAGCGATCTACAACGATTAAGGAGAAAGTAAATCATGGCGCAATGGAACAATCTGGTCGTTGACGGCCTGCCGCAGGATAAGTTGATCGGACCGCCTGCGACGGAACTAACGATCGCCACCGGCGACGTGACGCCGACAAAGCTCATGCACCGAATCGATACCGAAGCCGATGCCGCGACAGATTTCCTAGACGGCATCGTCGCTGGGCTTGACTCGCAGCTACTCATCATCCGGGCCGAGGCTGCTGCACGAGTTCCCACCGTTCGGCACAATCAAAACGCGGCCGCGACGAAAAACATCTTGCTGGCGAACGGGGCCAACGTCGCGCTAAGCGATCCCAACATGACGCTGACCTTGAGGTATGTAGCAGAGCTCGATACTAACGGCGCCTGGGTTGAGATCGCGCGAGCCGTAGGCGCGCCAGCCGTGTTATCCACGACCGCTCCCCAGCCAGTTGACGGCACGGCAGCCGCCGCAGGATCGGGGACGGAAGCCTCGAAGGACGATCACGTACACATGTTGGGGCCGCTAACTGCAACGCTCGACGTTAGCCAGCAGCAGCTCGACGGGGCGCGCTTGGAAAACGCAGCATCAGGCCCCGATGCGGCCTCCGAGGTTGTCGGACAGGTCTACTTCGATACGGCGCTGAATCGCGCTCGTATTTGGCACGCCTGATGAACGGCGCGCTAGTAGACAAGAGAAAATTGCGGAAGGTAAGTATGCCTGAAAAAAAGAAAGCAAACGGACGATTCCGCTTGGGGGAACGCGCGAAGGAAATGGCATCCCGGCTGCTAGCAAGGCAACTAGAGAAGCTCGCGAACGAACTCGAAACCGAATGGAGAGAGCAACGCGATCAGGAAGCCGAGCAACTCTATGGTGCGATCATCGCGATTCTCACGCAGACGAAGCCCTCGACCGCTACCGTGATCTTTGTTCTAGAACAAGTCAAGGCGGTTGTACTTCAGGCAAACTTTCGTGTGAATCTTCAGACTGGTTCAAGCGTTGCGCTTTCTGAGCAGATCCCGATCCCAATGACTGGAGCGGAACAACGTGGCGGCAGCGTGGAAAAGTCTACTAGTTCTTGAAGACGTCGAGCACGCTCTTGTTATGGGAGTGGCGGGCACGCTTGCCTCGGCGACTGCTGCGGACCAGGCTGACTTCCTGATCTTCGTTCCGTTTGATATGACGTTGAAGCGGTTAAAAGCTAGCGTCAAAGTAGCGCCGTCGTCGAGCACAACGTTTCAGATTCGACGATCGACCGATAGCGGCGGTACCTTCTCGAACGCGTTCGGAACGGTCGTGATTAGCTCTTCGGCCAAGGTTGGTGTAGCGGACCCGGCTGATCTAAATGTAGACGAGGGCGATCTGTTGAACTTCTCAATTACGGTTGGCGGCGGTAGCGGGGAGAACGCGGCGATTCATGTTCTAGGGGTGCAACGATGATTGACCTAGCGGGACTTCAGGCAGAGATTCTCACCGATCCTATGGCGCTTGGCTATAGCGGCAAAACGGACCCGGAAACCGCCGCCCTCTTGAACGCGATCGGCGGGAGCGGTGAGACGATCGAACGCGACGTGGTAGACACGTGGGAGGTCATAGAAGCTACTGTTCCATCTGAATGGGTCGCACTCACCAATGCGGAAGAGTCTCGCTACAATATGTTGATCTCTGCGGGTTCTCTAAGCGTGAAAGGTGCCAACGTGCGCCAGATGTTCAAAGATATGTTTAACGCCGGCACTACGACCCGGGCAAATCTAGCAGCGCTTCAGGTTCGTTCAGCTAGTCGTGCAGAGGTTCTATTCGGCGGCGGGATGATTGTCTCGCATCTAGACGTGGCGCGAGCGTTGAGGGGTGAGTAATGTCAACTATTAAGTATGGCGCTTACGGCACGATTGCCACAGCGCTGAGCACGGAATTGAATAGCCTAGCGAACAATGCCCGTGCAATCAGTGCGGCCATCACGGGCGGGCAGGAGTTGTGGGACGATCTTGAACTTGCAGTTACCTACGGTACCGCACCTACGGCTGGATCAGTTGTCGAGATCTATCTCATTCCCTCGGTTGATGGCACGAACTACGTAGACGGCGACGCCACGATCGTGCCGCCCTTCTCTTATCTCGTTGGGTACTTCCCGCTTCGTGCTGTGACATCGGCCCAGAGAATAGGTCTACGCGGCGTGGTTCTTACGCCGGGATTGTGGAAGTATCTTGTATCAAATCTGGCAGGCCAATCGATGGCCGCCACTGGAAACACCATGAAGCGTCGCATGTATGCGATGGACTCCACGTAAGATTGTATATGCAACTAGCCCCCATCGTTGCTCGTCGTCCGCACTGGAAGCCCAGATTTGGACGTACCAGGTTGATTCCTGATCATCCAATAAATAGAGATCTGAAAACGCTGCTCTTGCTGAATGAGGGCGCTGCGTCGATAGCACACGACCTCTCGCCGCAGGGAAATCATTTCACGCTGAACAGCATGGAACCCGCGGACTGGGTAACGCGCGGCGTGAATATTGACGGCTCCCCCGAATATCTCAGCATCTCCAGTGCGGTTGTAACGGCCTATCCGTTTACGGTCTGCTGTTGGTTTGAGGCCGACGACGTAACAACGGCGACGACGCTTTTTTCCGTCAATGATTCCTCGTCCGCTAATACGCAGGCAGCAATCATGATCGGGCAAGCGGGCGGTGATCCCGTAAGCGTAATGGTTCGCACCGGCGGCGGATTCGCTCAGGCGAACACTACTACAAGCCCCGCCGTGAACAAGCATCATTTTGCGGTAGGTGTGTTTGAAAGCAACACGAGTAGACTTGCGTATCTAGACGCTGGCGGGCTTGGTACTAACTCCAGCGCCAGGGCCGTTGGGTCCTACGACACGACAGAGATTGGACGGCTCGGCGACTCTTCTCCCGGTGCTCATTTTAATGGAAGAATCGAGCAGATCCGAATTGTCAATAGAGTGCTGGCGGCAGAGGTGGTTCAACAACTCAACTACGACGAACATATCGGGTTGGAAGAAGATCTTGTTCGTAAGTACTGGTTTGCCCCCGCAGCGGCGGCCGTGGCCATTAGTCCGCCCGTGAGCGCTCAGGTCATCTAAGAGAGCAAATTGAGAAGAGATGATCCCGAAAGGATACTCGACGAAGAACTTGACGGATCGAGAACTAGATGTGGCCTTACTGCGCGCCAAGGGGTGCAGTCGAGAGGAGTGCATGGAGGTAATGGGAATCAGTCGGGGAGCTTTTGATGTCCATCAAGGGAATCTGTACGCGAAGTTTGAAATCTCGAATGGCATCCAGCTAGCGCTATGGGCCATCAAGAAAAAACTAGTGCCTGGAGGTGTGAAGACATGGCGAGAAGAATGATTGTTTTGCTTTGTTTGACCTGCTCGATTCTAGCGGCCCAAATGAGACTCGAAGCACCAAACGTCTCTGGAGCGCCGGGAGATATGGTGCCCGTGACACTAACCTTACTCTCGCCAGTGACCGACGTGACGGGTTTGCAATGGTCGATTGATCTTTCCGCGGTGCTTGACAGTATTGTTATGACTGATGGGGCGGCCGCTGTTGCAGCCACCAAAGTCGTAGAGTGCAACTTCACGATCACACCCGCAGTCTGTCTCGCGGTTGGATTGAACGAGAACGTGTGGCCTCCTGGCGTGGTTGCGGTCTACGAGGGCATTGTGAAAGCGGGTCTTCTCCCCGGCGATTATGCGATCGACTTGTCGAATCTCCTGGCCGCTTCGATAACGGCACAGAAATTGACACTAGTCGGTCTTTCAGGAATCTTCACGATCGAAGCTAGCCCTTGCGATCTAACTCTAGACGGGATCATCGATAGTAATGATTGGCAGGAAACCAAGCAGCAAGCGAAGAAACGGAATCCTTGCACCAATGGCGACGTCAACGAAGACGGTGACTGCAACGTTCAGGACGTGGCGATCGTACGAAGAGCGATACGGCAAGGAAGCTGCATTGTAAATTGAGAAAGGAAAACAAAAATGCCTGATGCCCGTGTCGTCATTCTCGAACGCGTCGAGAAGCAAGCTGATCACTACAAGTTTCTTCTTTGGGTCCCCGTCGCGAATGCGAACGCCCAGGCTTTCTTAGCCGATGTTGGATTCATCTCGGCCTATAGCGAACACGGCGACATCGCCGTCGATCATCCAACGATCCTGGCTCAGCTTCAAGCGGGAACGATGCTAGAAGTTATTGGGTCAGATACCTGGTCTAGCGTAGCCGTAGCGCAGACAGACCTCGAGGCGGTCTGGATCGACGTGGAAACGAAGCTTGCTCTCGGCTGGATGCCCGGTGACGGTAGTCAGGGTAGCGAGCTTGATCGATCCGGGGCCGTACGTAATCCGATGCAACGTTTCGGAACGAACTGGGATGGTACAACTTGGATAGTAGCAGGCCAACTATTCGAGTAAGTCATGCTAAGAATCGGATCATCTTGTAGGATCGGCGGCCTACGCCCCGAGGCGGTATTGGCGATCGCGTTGATTGCTCCGCTATTCGACGGACTCGATGCGGTTCTAACTCACGCGATCGACGGGCGGCATCGTCGAGCTTCGTTGCACTACACTGGCAATGCGTTCGACATAGATCTAACTGGAGACGTCTCGGGCGACGTCGGGACTAGTCTAGTCATGAAGATAGTAAAAGTGTTGGACCAGGACTTCGATGTGATCTGGGAGAATGATCACTGGCACATCGAGTACCAACCCAAGCAAGGAATGAACATATAAAGGAGATCGGTTGAGATGAGAAAGATCAGAGCTTTATTTTTGACGATGCTGCTTGTCGCGTTCTGTCTTCCGCTTGCGGGCGATCGTGAAGCGATGGAGAAGGACTTCGCGGCGCTAACAGCGGCTGGTCAAACGCCTGCGTTCTCTGTGAAGTTTGGCAATAGCTATCCACTTCACCACACGCTAACGGCGGCCGTTACGGGCGCACCATCAGCCTGTAGCTTCAACCTCGAAGGATCGCTCGATGCCACCGTGTGGAACGATCTGGGCTCAAATACGGACTGTCTCGCGACCACGATCATCCACGTCGTCAATAAGGCCGTTACGCACGTTCGCGGCGATCTGGTGACGCTTACTGCTGGAACTAGTCCGACGGTGACCTTCGAGTACCTGGGCGTTCGTTGAAACAATGGCCCTTGAGCTCCTAGTTGAATTGAAGCTAGACGACGCCGATCACCTTTACTCGATGGTCGGTGTCGGAACGTCGGGCGGTTTCTACGAACCGCGCGTGCTCTCGCTCGGCGATGTTGTTAGTGAGATATCGGCGCTTCCGGGAGACTTTCGTAGCTCGGAGACAACGATTGATTTTGATAATTCTGACAACCATTTCAGCACTCTTAAGGCCGCCGAAGCGATCCGTAACCGCGTGGTGAACATAAAGCTTGGTAACCTCGGCGTCGGGCTAAGTGACTTTCAAACGATCTTCTCGGGGTTGATTCGCTCATGGAGTATGGATCGCGATACTTTCAGCATTGAAGCATTCGACCCCGTTAGCCAGCGCTTTGATTCTCCGCTCAATTACCGTATCACTCCTCTACTATTTCCCAACTTGCCGGACGAGGCCGAGCTGCGGCTCATCCCGCTAGTGATGGGAAACGTCAGCTCGGTTGATGGCTCGAACCTCGGAGCGCTTCCGGCCTATCTCGTCGACCCTGCCATAGGCCAGGCGAAGTTTCGCTATCTGGCGGCGTTCGGACAAATCGCCGACGTCACGAACGTATACAAGTATGGCGTTCTCCAAGTAAGCGGCTTTACCACGACGACGATTTCCGGGCCCGGCGGCAACGATGTTACTGTGATCGACTTCACCGCGGACCCGCGCGACGCCGCGCGCCCCAACGAGCGTGAGATTACCTGGGATGGGATCGGCCTAACGGATGATGGGACTCCTACCGGCATTTCGATTTCAAATCCAGTGCGGCAGATTCGCCAACTCCTATTGCTGAACGGTTTTGTTGCTGGCGATCTCGATACCAATTTGATTGATGCTGCCGCCGTCGACGTTGGCGCTCGCGGGATCATTTCTGGTTTCTCCGAAGTTGACGAGGGCGAAACATTGCGCGATGTTCTCGACAAGTTTGCCGAAAGCTTCAACTTGGCCGTGTATCTAACACCGGCCGGAAAAGTCTCTATCTCGTTTCCACGCATTCCGCCAACGGTCACAAGCGGCCTGATCGAGATCGATGATCAGCTACACGTTGGCTCGCGCTCGGCCACTGTCGAGTCAAGCGAAGACGTCGCGAGCACGATCGACGCGAACTGGCTCCGTAACTGGAATCTCGAAGCCTGGGAACAGACCGATACTCAAACCGACACGGTGCAGGTCGGACGTCTCAACGAGGACGTCGTACGGCAGGTAAACATGTGGTACGTACGCGATCTTTCCACGCGCCGCGCCGTCGTCGAGGATCGCTTGTTCTTTCTACGCGAAGAGCGCCAGGTTGCAAGCTTCGTAGTGCAGCCCGAGCTGTTGCGTGATGTCAAGATTGGAGACGATGTTCTGGTCACGCACACGAGCGGCGTCGCGGCCGACGGCCGCGGCTGGCGCGGCGCGGTGTTTCGCGTGCTCGGAGTTGGCTTTCGAGTCGAGCGCGAGCTTGTTCTACTTGAGCTGCGGCTGGTTGATCTAATCGAGGCCGTGTTCGCAGAATCGAATGAATGGCGCGCGTTTCTTCCGCTGCAACTAATGTGGTCGAATCGGCTTGGGACGAAGCTACTAGCGCACGGCTTGCCGACGATTGTACCGCGCCCGATCCCGGCGCGACTGCGCGACGTGTCGGGGCCAGGCTTGCCCCTGGCCTAAGTGACGCGTTAGAGTCTGGAGGGACGAGAGATGCCGAAGGGAACGACAAACGGCGAAGTTCTAGGAACGAGCCTTACCACTGCGTTCACCGTGCCGACCGGGAAGCAGCTAACGTGGTGCCGCTTCTGGTTCTTGAATTTGACTACCGATGATAAAAAGATCACGCTACACTACGTCCCGAAGAGTGGCAGCGCTTCTACCGCGAACAAGATCATCGAGCAGCAGGCAAGCGCCGTGCTCAAAGGTGGCGAGAGTCAAGAGTATTTCGACTTCCCCATGTTAGGGGAAGACGCAACGGTTCAATGGAAAGCCGACGCAACCGCGTCGATCGCCGCGCGCATGGCTCATCAAACAGAGGCGAGCTCATAATGCCGGTAGACAGCAATCGCTTCGTTGAACCAGAGATCGGCGTACATCGTCCTCGAGTACCGAGCACGGCTTCACGCTCGCTCAGCGCCACCGGGACGACCACGATCGTTAGCGTTAGCGAAGCGGGGAAGCTACTAGAAATTCTTTTAAACACTACCGCCACCCCCACCGGCACACCGAGCTGCCAACTTCAAATCACGATTGACGGCGGGACGCGCGAAGACATTGTCATCTATGTCGCAGCCGCGACATGGGTCAAGTTCTGGGAACTAAATTCTCCCGATGGAAACGATGTCGGCGCGAATGGTAGCGTGGCGCGAATCTTTCTTGACGTTCGCTACGACACATCGCTACTTATCGAGCTGAACACGACCGGAGCGGGTACCGGCGGAACGCTTGCGGCTCACGTGCTACGAGCCACGAAGCAGTAAAAGTCATGACGCTATCAAGCCGCGCTATACACTCGCTTGCTCGTCTTGCTGCCCCAATTCTTGTATGGGAGCTATGCATGATCGAACGTCTTCTCAAGCTTAGTGTTCTTTGGGCGATTGTAGTTTGTTCGTCGCTTGGAATAACGCTAGTATTGGCGCAGTCCACGGATGTTTGGGCCGCTCACGAATCTAGGATCACGAGTCTAGAAAAAGCGAACGATTTTACAGGGCAGGATGTGCTGGTGTTGTGCGCTGTCAGTACTGTAGGAATGAGTGTCTTGATCGCGGGGGCGGGTTTTATTGCTAGTGCAAAAGTCTCAAAGCAACTGAACGGTCGAATCGATGGATCTATGGTAAAGATTCACGACGACATAACCCGATTGGAAGAGCGGATCGATAAAACGCTAGGGAGCTTGGCAACTAAGAGTCGCGAAAGTTCTCCTTCCTATCAGGTCGGTCCTGGATAATGCAGGGCCACTATGCAGGAGACAAAGAGAAGTCTCTTTCCTATGAACACATTGGAATACTTGTCGTTGAGCTTCAGGTCCGTATTGGAAAGCTTGAAGGTCGCGAACGGGAATCGGGAGAACGCCTAGCGGCTCTCGAAGCCATGCAAAACGGTCCGTTGACCGAAGTCGTTAAAGGCATTGCTGAGCGGGTCGAGCGAATGAGTAAGAACATGGCTCGTGCTGAGATGGTCGAAGGTCTAACAAAAGACATGGCTCGGTTTTCTCATCGTCAGTGGGGCATCGTTATATTGCTGCTAGGCGTTCTCGCGGCTGGTGTATATACGCGGCGCGGCTCCAGTCGCGATCCAGATTTTGGTAGATTGATCCAAAAGTTAGAGGGGACGGCTATTCCGCCGCACGTTCATGTTCCGCCAGTCCATGTGCCAGAAGATCATATTCACACCGAGAATTAAGAAAAGCGTAGGGGGTTCTAAATGGCAACCGAGGGTTTGGAAGTCATCGATGGAAACAACTACTGGGTAACGCGCGACGATCTAGGAGCGATCATCTCGCAGGAAGGACGCGGCCCGGTGATACCGCCGGCGCCGTTCCTCGGTAGTGACTATAGCGTGGTCAAACCGCTGCTACGAAAGTCGGCGGGCGCGTTAACGTTGAAAGATCAAAACGATCTCTTGCGCTTCGTTGTTGATCGCACTCTGACCACCGGCGAAAGCGGCGACCTTGCAACGTGACCAGCTCACCCCCACCACCGCGGATACACGATCTTAACTTCTCGAATACTCCTATATATACCAGCCACCAGATGAACGGCCACCCAGCCGATCGCTCGATTGTACTCTAGGGATTGAAGCGGCCCGTGGTGCTTTATAGTCATATCCCACACCTTCTTAGGGAACCCCGTCCTTGGACGTTTGAGCCATGTTTGGTTCTTGCGACGATGCATGGTTAATCCCGTGTCTCTATCGTCTCCAACTCCGCTCCCGGCCCGTAGTGGCGCAGCAGATCATCGGCCCAGATCCAGCCGGCTCGCTCTTGCTTGCCTCTGAGCGATAAGGGAAGTCCTATAGCCCGCGCCGCCCAGCCGCGCCCAAAGGCAATCTCAGGGCACGGGATGTAGTAGAGCGTCTTTGTAGCCAAAATCGAAACCTCCGCTCCCGTCAGTAGCGGGTAACTAAGGCCAGACAAGTGCTGCGAACCAAGGACCG
>Ga0114923_10002005_pt1 | contig 13944 bp, 35 predicted proteins | sample SumtaG_FD_89578 | JGI IMG/M metagenome (GOLD analysis project Ga0114923, IMG submission 89578) | Deep subsurface microbial communities from Indian Ocean to uncover new lineages of life (NeLLi) - Sumatra_00157 metaG | ecosystem: Environmental > Aquatic > Marine > Oceanic > Sediment | place: near... | reverse complement strand
TGTAGTAAGGTGGGCACGTAAAGCAAAGGTCAAACTTTCCTTCTGGTTCATAAGTTGAGCTGTCGCTTTTAATCCATTTTGCGCTGTCAAGATCCTGGCACAAAATGTTGTTTGCGTCGCACTGGTTCTGCCTGATTTCGCTTGCGATGTATTCATAACCGTATGACCCGGTGACAAACCCAAACTGAACCCCGCCGCCGAAAGGATTATAAACCCGCTTTCCCTCTGTCGGCATGAAAAAGCGTAGTATTACTTCACACGCTAACGGGTCAAGTACAGAAGCATTACCGTTGAATGACTTCCCTTTTTTGTGTACGATCTTTCCGTCTTCAATGACATTGCTTGATAAAATAACATTTGAATACCCGTTTGACCCTTGCCAGCAACCATCCCTTGATGCAAATTTTGGGTTTGGAATATCGTGTTTTTCTCCTGCCTCCTCAATTTTTGCGTTCCATTCCTTTTTCATTTTCAGCCAATCAGAGCGGGTGGTTGTCCATGCGTTTGTCATGGTTGCGTGTGCCAGTCGTTTCATTCTGACTTGATCAAGCGTACCGTAAACCATGTAAGCAAACCCGCTCAGGTTCAAATATAGATGAAAACCGAGCTTTTCAAATACTTTGGGGTTTTCCAAATCATGCTTGAGACTGACAGTCATGATCATCGGATAACCGAAAGTGTTTTGTTCGATTATCTTATTAACCATTCCGCTGTAAATCTCTTTGTCTTTCCGGTCAAGTTCCATGGCTGACTGAAGCAAGCAGAATTCTTTTGCATCATGGTTTACTTGGTATGTCATAAACCCGCTGAATTCACCATTGATTTTCAGGATAATGGCCGAATGGATTTGCATGTTTTTTCTAGCTGCCCTGTACGCAATCTTGTCTCTGATTGCCAAGTCTGCCACCGGAACCTCGTATCCTGACCCTATAACGCTGTCAATCTGGATGAACTCTATATCTTGATTTGCTTTCTTGGTCCTCTTTGTCGGCGGTTCTTTTTCGCCTAGTGCGTCAAATATGGTTAGTTGTTTTTCCATGGTTTCCTGTTTTTAGATTTTAAGAAGATGTTACGTAGTGAAATTTTTATTACGTCAAGTTGGTATATTATTGTCCACTTTCACAATAATTCAAAATCATATTATCCTGCCGAAATGCCGGCATAGCCAAGTCAATATCTTTTTGAGATACATTTACCGACTTGATCTTTTTGGATGATGCCACAATCAATCTTCCCCGTTCTAAATTATACTGAACCACGTTCATTCCTTCCAAAATCTTGACGTTTATCTTGTCCTGTAAATGTCCCATTTTTCATCTCCGGTTTGGGGTTAGTGTTAATGTGATCATAGAATAAATTAATACTTTATATTATGTCAAGCATTATTTTATTTAATTTCCATAGCGAAGATTATTCCATTTCTTAATTGCATCTTCTTTGTCTTCGCCATACGGTCCTTTTAGTCCGCAGTTGTCACACCAAATATAATGATTTTCGAGCTTTATATCCACAGAGCTTGAATACTTAACTCGACATGCTCCTTTATGCTTTTCAGATCTATTGCAGACTGGGCAGTTATTTATTTTCATTTCTTCACTCATCCCCCTTATGGAATCGGTTGAAATTATTAATCACTTTTTGTTACCGCTGAAAGTTCAATACCATCTGAGATAACCAGGACCCTGCCTTTTAGTGAGTGTCCGGATTCCTTTAGACCTTCTAAAAACGTGTCAATGTGTTCCTTTCCTGATGAAAAGGCGTTGTGATTATTCGACACCTTCATAACAAGGATTTCGTTTGGCTTAAGAACGACTCTTTTAATATCTTCAATTTCTATTTTCATCTTTCCCCCGTTTTTAATATTGACACTCGATACCCAAATGGAAGCGGTAATGATTTTCTTCGGCCTATTCTTTCCCCAAACAGCTTAGGCGTGTTTCTGATGTTTAACCCGTACCCGCGAATCCTGAACCATAATCCGCCTTTGTGGATGTAGTAAGAGAATACTCTCATTGTTTATCCTTTGCATTTTATTGGCCTTGATGGGCTACTATGATATTGACCGCCTTCAAATATCTGAGTGATAGCAACACCGTTATTCCCAGGCACCTTGGCGACGGCAAACAGATACCCAGACACGCAAGCAGTCTTTACCTTGACTCCTCCCCACTTCGTATATTGATCAAATTCTACTTTCACTTCCTGCCCATAACACACTGAGCTTATCAGGATAAATGCTATTGTTATTAGAGTTTTCATGGTTTTCTGCCCGTTGCCTGTTTAAAATTAGCCATAACTTCACTAAGAACAGCATTATGAGATACGACCCACTCATACAGGCCGTCGTATTTCTCTTTGTTGAGTACCATTTTTGCCTGCATTCTTATGAACTCTTCACGCCTCATTTGTATCCAATTCTCGAAGCTTTCCAAGTCAATCACGGCAGTGTTAGCTATGAACGCGCCAAGCGGAATTCTTTCTAGCATTTCACCAACTGGCATCATCCCTGCGTCGGCCATTCTTTTATCTAAATCGCTCATAAATACCTCTTAATTAAATTAAAATCACTCTCAGTTAATGAATGGCCTTGGCTCACTCTGGATTGAATTGACTTAATTGACTCTTTTTCTTTTTCCAGGCGTGAGATTGTTTGTTGTGCAGTTTCTTGGAATTCTGTACCCTCAAGTCTTGACGAACTTTGGTAATATTTCTGGTTTATTTTTATTGTATTATCAAGAGATTCGATCTCTACCTGACATGCAAATAATACTTTCTCTGTTGGTATGTTTATTGTTGTCATGGTCTCTCTGTTGGTGGTTTTGTTTTTGGCTCAGGCCGATCAATTACTTTTGTTGATGAACCGCTTTTTCCTGCTATATAACCGATAAACAAGCACAAATACACGACCATGAATAAATGTTCATTGCTTAGTTCCATTCACTCCTCTGTATAATCATTGCAGATCATGAATAGCGGGTTTTCTTGTACGAAATCGTGCTTTAAGCATTTATGAGGTTCTGACGTTCTGCCAGCCCATTCTTGCGATGTTCCTGAAAAATAAAATATAAACTCTTCGCAACTCATACAACACCTATGGACTGGTTTAAAATGATTTGGTTTCATCTATGCCTCAAAACTGATAGCGGGATTGCAAACGGTAACCATAAAGGAGCAAGGAGGACTGACCATTTCATCATGAAAAATGCAAAATAGAACGTGGCAGGCATAAGGGCCCAATAATAAATCCAGCCCTGAGAGAATACTTCCACATCATATTGAAACGCTGACCATAATAGTCCGAAATAGTTTTGATATAACTCTGTAAATGTCATCCAAAAACCTCCCTTAAATTATCTTCATCAACAATTATATTTAAACGACCTTTCATTGCGGTAGCTGCCTTCCCATAAACGTGAGATATTCCTTTTTTGAAATCCTTCTCAGTAACCTCAAAGTTAAAATCAATCAGTCTCATCTCTATTGGGGTATTTAACAGTAGAGACGCTTTTATTGTTTCTGTTTTCATTATTATAGTGATTTAAAATGGAACCTGATTCCCGCAATTAGAACACTTATCTTCTTTGATCGGATTCCACGACTCACCGCAATCTATGCATAGAAATGGATCTGTTTTTGCGGCTTTTAGTGCTTCGTCTTTTACCCTGGTCAGTCCGACAACTTTCGGCGGTTCGACTTCAACAACATCACCTTCCCTCGGAACTCCAAATTCCCTTGAATCAATTGTTATCCAGGTTGTATTGTCAGGCAAAAAAGAGATGTCGTATTTTACTTCACCGCATTTTTTTATTTTGCCAATGACCGCTTTTATTGTACCCATCTTAAGCCTCTATTTTTCAATTAACTCCAAAGACGGAACAAGCGACTTGCCTATCAATTCAGAGAAAGATTCAACCGCTTTTTTCGCCATGTAATACCCTTCATGATAATCAATCCCATCATCAACACACTTTTTCAACTGCCTTGCAACGATTCTGTCAGCATTGGCGATTGTTTCCAGTTGGTGCCCTTCAAGCGCGTCTCTTAAATTTGGGAATTTTTGTTCGAGGAAAAACAGTGCTTTGTTTTCCATTTTGGAGATTATGGTATAATACTTGACCGCGTTTTTACTTCCTTGTGATTTGGCATAATCAACATAGAGTTTAATCGCGTCAGTTTCCTCAAGTCTTGATGCCTTGCCTCTGTTTCTCTTTTCCAGCCATGCTTCATTCCTCTGGTTTAATGCCATTTCCATCAAAGCAGACTTCATCCTCATAAACTCTTTTGTCAGTTTCTTTTTGAACTCGACAACAATTTTAGAGTTTTTCATCAGAGTGACTAGAAATATCGCTTGTTCTTCATTTAGCCATGTTATTTCGACAGGTCTTCCGCCAGTGGCTTTCGACATTTCAAATGTCATAAGACTGAAATCATTGAGATCTTCTTTATATTTCCTAACCAGCGACATTACTGCCCTGTGCTCTAATTCAACACCCTTCGCAATTGTGAGAGTTGAGGAAAGCAATTTTTTACCTTTCATTTCGACTAAAGTCATAATTTTTCCTGTTTTAATGTTTATGCTTATACTTTAAACAGGTTTAAGCAGTATGTCAAGTACAATCTTCAATTTCCTTTAGTGTGATAATCGTTTTCTCATCTTCGGTTTTTGGGATTTTGGATTGTTTATGCCTGACTTCTTTGACGTACTTGGTCTTATCGTCGATAAGTAATCCTGAATCGACGATTGCATCAATGTGGTATTTAGCGCAGAGTCCGTCTGGATCGGCTTCTCTATGGCGGAACGAATGCACGGTGATGATAACTCTTTTATCAAACGCTTGGTCCTCATACGGTTTTTTAATTTCATCGCAAGCAGAGCATTCCAGGTCGGGAGTGGATGATTGAACGTTATTTCTATTGATCTTGACATGGCCTTTTTTAAGTATGTTTTGTAGTTCTAGTTCTGATAGGTGAAGTCCCATTAAAATTTGCCGTTCATCTTCTGCTTAAACATCTCTTTTAAAGCATCCTGGCCGTGTCCAAGTTTAGTCAATGCCTGTGCAATATCTACCGTATAATTACTTCCAGTAACATATACAAGGCAGATCAAAGCCAGTTGGTTAATGAATTCTGATTGTTTTTCGAGAGACTTCATTGTGGTGTGAAGTTGTTTTCTGAGATTTTCTTCTGAAGGATTTTCAAGAACAGAATCTTTTACTTTGCCGATCCCGTTTTGAATTTTAGCTGTGCTTTCAATTCCTTTTGCAAGTGCGATAATGACATCCTTTTTGCCGCTCATCATTCCTTTGAGAAGTGATACTATTTCATTTTGATTCATCCCATGTCCTCAAATATTTCGATTTTCTTTCTAATCACATCAGCGGTTGATTCATTGCCGAATCGTACAGTTGACATTAATTTGACGTTCAAAAACTGCCTGATGTATTCTAGTTTTTCTTTGTGCATTTGGTCGAGCGTTTCAGGGTCAAGTTTAAGTACGTCTATATCCTGGTACTGTTTGGTTTGGGTGTATATTTCATTCAGGATGATAGCTAGTTCGGTTTGTTTTTCGTTCACTCCTCATCCTCCCAACATAAACAACGAACACCGCAAATAGGACATTCGCCGTCATCCCTTGAATCAAATTCAAGTCTTAAAAATATGAGATCATTCTCAGTTGTCCATGCATTCCAGTTTTGATGATCATGGGCATGCTCGTCAAGATACCCGATAGTTCCGATTTGCTTATCGACAGATCTAAGTTGATCAAGATTGATTATATTGCTGTATTTATCAGTATTCGCGACTACATGAGATTCTACTAGATTTATCTCGCATAGTTGATCGCTTGATATTTCGCGTTTGTTTCTTCGGTCGTAGAATATTGCTTTCATTCGCCTCTCTCATTCTTTGTGTGTTCTTTGGAGTTATGCAGACGTTTTTGGGATACAACCTTGCCGTCTTTTAATGTCTCAATTCCATGCTGAAACACTGGCTTAACATTGGTTAATGTTAATTCACCGTCCATGTATACCCAATTACCGACTTTAAATTCTGATGTATCTATGCCCTTTACAATGTGTTCTGGTCTTACTCTTGCGTCCATTACCGTTTTCCACTTATACGGCCTGTTCACCCAATAATGCAGAAGAGATGTCAGAGCGAAGTAGATCAGGAATGTGATTATTGTTTGCATTTCTCTCCTTGATATTTACCGCAATAGCCCTGTTCTCTTAATGGCTTAGACTCGCCAGTTCCGATATTCGTTATCGTGCCTTTATTTTGATTAACCCACGCCCCACAGTCCGACGCGATACAAGAGTGATCAGATAGTCTGGTGAAGTGCCGATCTGGACACCATTTTTTACGGGCCTCGCTTTCTGTTATTGGGTTCATTTTTTTGGCCCATAATGCTTTTCTAAGCGTTTCAAAGCGTGGCATATTCCGGCCCTTGAGTAACTCATATCCGTATAGTAAAGCATGGCTACCACGCGGTTAGCATCTTCAAAATTGGTAAAATCCCCAGTTGAAATAGATGTGAAAATAGTGTCCGAATCTTTCATTTGTTGTTCGTGTGTTTCTTCCATCTCATCCTCTCAATAGTGTTGTGTTGGTTAAAACCTTGAAAACTTACCGGACTTCCAGATATAAGACTCTGTTCTATTTTTGTAGTCTTCAATGCTGACAAATGGATGAAAACCACCGTAGCTGCTTGTGTTGTCAGTAAAGCTACCGTTAGTCACATTGCAGTGAACAGAAAAACTAGTATCGAATCTTGGGTCTTTAGAATGATATCTGTAATGACCGGTGCATACAGATTCTTGTCCTTTGGAACAATCCCACACCTTTTCATTTATCTGGAACTCTGCGAAATAATGCATGTTTTCGTCAAGGAATCCTTTTCTGACAGCTATTACTTTTTCAACTTCGATATTTAACTCTTTTAGTCTGCTTTCAAGTTCTTCTTTCTTGGCGCTCATCTCACCTCCTTAAAATAGTGTTAAGTACCAACTAAAACCCTCTTTAAAATCCTTCCATTAACATCTTCGATACAGATATCATCGTGAATATAGAATGCCTTTTTAACCATCCCCCGTCCATGGAGTTGCTGTATTTCATCTGTGAACTTTTCAAGCTCTAGATGTTTTCCGGTTTCTGGGAGAGGTATTGTATCTGTGTAGTCTTTCATGGTTGTGTTCTTTGTTGGGTTGGTTAAGGTTCGTCAAACTTATCAAGTAGTGACCCGCTAAAACATGATTTATAATCCCACTTCTTTGACCTCCAACCGGCAGAACAATCTTTTTCTCCGTTTCCGCCTCTCTTGCATTCGCAACATGCTACCGTCAAGTGTCCTCTTGAGTCTTTTTCGCTGTGTTTTGGTTTCATCATTCCCCCTTCTCAGTGTTTACGTTTTGAATTGCCTCGGTAAGTTCGTTGATTGATACACAATCAAAGAACCCTTGATTTATAATTGAGCACTCTTTGGTTATTTGAATATCTACCGCTATCTTTGTGATGTTCTCTTGATTCATAAGCAGCGTAACGATAGCCGCAATTTTTAATTCGTTTGATGAGTCTTTATATAGATCTAATGCAGTCAACATTATACGCGCTCTTTCTTCCATTGATTTCATTGGGTTTCCTCTATGTATTCATACGTGATCACTTCGCCAAACGGCTCTACCCTGATATCAACTTCTTGATGCAACATTACCCCATCCCATTTTAACGGGCCGTAATTTATTATTCTTATATCCGGGTCGCCAACTTTAGCCGATCCGGCGAATTCAATCAGCGGTTTTAGATTTGGCAGTAAAGGAGACACTGATATTAAGCCAAGTCCCTTGATAAAATTTCTTCTTTCCATTTTTATCCAATTATAACAATATACAAGCAATTTGCCATTTTTGGCTTTTGGGCATTTCTTAAGCCAAACTGTTTTATTTAATCATGCCTTATTAATTTATATTCTGTCAAGTCAAATTCACGTAAGTGTCAGTTTTTTAAAATCAAGGCTTGATCTAGTCTTGATCTACCCATGGACAAGCCTAGCGCTACCCTTGATTAAGCTAGTAATGATCTTAACCCCTCCCCAACCTTATTTCCAGTTCAAACCATCCCCGTGTATCTATTTCATATAGCTACATACAAGACTTTTTACCACTCTCATTAGTTCTGTTTTCGCATTTTCCGTGCAATTTGGAAATTTCTGCTTGACTTGCCTGTTTTTGGGTAATACTATTAAAGTCATAATATTCATATACGTTTTTTCCAAACGAGCCAAAAGACGAAACGTATCCAAAAAGGTGATTTTCACGGTTGTCTAAACGTACCAAAAATGGCTGAGACAAAACAAGCCGCCCGGGACCATCTTTTAAAAAACGCTTTACTTATATAATCCAGAAACGGTCGCTAACATGTAATCATAGAACCGTATGCGGCTAAGATCATAATGCTTATCTTTAAAGTACCCCATGAAAAAACTAACTCCTGAAGAAAGAGAGAGTTGTAGAAAAGGCCGTAAAGCACAGATACTAATCGCCCTTGAACATGAAGTGAGGTTGAAATCTGGTCAGCTTTCCGAAGTGGCATGTGTCAGCAACCAGAATTTGACTAAATACACTCATAGGCTACGTGATAATGGCCTTATCACGATCTATGATGAGTCCAAGTTCAAGCGCAAAGAAGAGGTGAACTATAAGTTTCATTATCATTCTATTACTGATCTTGGCCGGGAATTGATTGCTGATTTGGGTCGGTAAAATCCCTACTTTTGACACCCTTTCATGTGTTGCAGTAGGGATTCAAGTTGTTGTGATGTAACCTCTTTTCCGTGTATTAGGATTGATTTACAGAGATACCCGGGCCTGTAAAATATACCCATTTCTTTATCGTATAGATTACCAGGCTGTGAAGAATCTCCGTAAAATTCTTTTGACTGATCTTCAAGTTCTTTTATCCATTCTTTCATTGCTGGATTTTCACTATAAAATGATTCCACAAGTTTCAGTAATTTTTCGCTATTTCTAGCGGTTGGTCGCTCAAATGTTCGTATTTCTTCCTTGCATTGAGCGATTAATTCTTTTACTTTTTCACTCATCTTAATATACTCCTTAGTTGAGGTTATTCAGGTGGATTGTATAACAATTCTCTAATTCTATACGACATTCGGTCGAACCCTTCGAGTCCAAGTTCGTTCATTTTCTGCTCGATTTTCTCATCCTCTCCGGCTTTTAAAATCTCATCTTCATTCGGTGGATCGACATCCTCTTCTATTAATTCGATAGTAACGCGGTACTTGCTTATCCCGTACTTTGTCTTGTTCTGGTATATATCGTGACAATTTGATGACCTAGCACTATTTACTGAGCTAAAATCATATTGATCATAGTTGCCCCTCTGGTAAACCCCTTCTGGATCTCCAGTTTTTTTATTAATTACCCGGTATATATCACCTGAAACTATTTTCATTATCTCCTCTTTGGTTATAGGTTAAGCTTTTGACTTCTGTTTTTGTCTCATCTTCCAGACATTGAATTTGGCTCTTTTACGTGCCAATTTGTAGAGTCGTTGCTCTTCTTTATCAAGGAGATTTCTACACACCATACAGATACCTCGTTGGCGTTTTCCGGTATCATCTCCACATATCATGCAGAGAACTTTTACCTCAAATTTTGGCATTGGCTATCTCATATCAAAAAGGTTTAAAAACTCTTCATAATCATCCCTTGGTTCAGGATGAAAACAATCATTACAAATACAAAGGCCGTTCATTTCAAAGCCGATATCCCCTGGCTCTATTTCTTTTTCGCACTCTTCACAGGTTCTTTTTGACATTAAGAGCAACCTTGTGAGGTACTGCAATTGAGACAGACAAAACACGTTCCAGTTCTTAGAAATTCTGTGCTGCCACATTTACCATCAAGACCCATACACGGTGCATGATCTGTTGATATAACAGTCTTTGGCTTATTGTGCTCAATATAAATGTTTCGTAAAGTTTCAAGGTTTTCCAGGATCGATTCTTTTGTTGGCTGATGTCTCCTTTTTACGTCCTTGTGGATAATAAGCTCAATATCAAGATCAGACAAAGAAGGAACACCATCAATCAACTTCGCTTCATATGAATATGTTTCGATTTCTTCAGTCATTGTTTACCTTCTATTGGTTTGGTATATATATTGCAGATCACTTCAATATCTTTGAATTCAAATTCTCCTTGGTGCACTATATTGGATATTGTCCCTCTAAAACCAAAACACCCGTCCTCAAATAAAACTGTTCTTACCACATCATCCTTGCATTTGCATCTATCACCCTCGCATATTTCAGCGCCGTTTTTATCTTTAATACCGGCGTACTGCATAATATGTAAAACATCAAGCGGCCAGCAACCGTCGTCTGGTTCCAAAATTGCAGTTGCTTCGCCTCGTCTTATTGAAACACCGGCAAAATCAATGCACAATACATCATGCATCTCTCTTCCATCCCATGCTCTGAATTGAATCATTCTATCACCTGTCTATGTGTGTTTGTTGGTTATGTTTCAGAAGCAGAGAAAACTGGTTCGTGTTCCATTTCTACCTCAAAGACACCGTAGTCCTCGTCATCTTCTGTCCATATTTGGAATGATTGCGGCCATGAAGATTCCCACCCATCATGATTTTCAAAATAGTCCTCAGCTGCGTCCTCTGCAATATATTCAGCTGAATCCTTACCGACCCAGGCACTCTCAAATTCCATCGCATTTTTTAGAGTAGAACCATGCCCAGTCCTTACGTATTTATAAATCATCCTATCCCCTGTGTTATAGATGTGTTTTAAATTGCCTTTGTGTTCATGATTGCTGAGTGAGCTCTTGATTGGTACTCATTTATTGTCATTCCTAAAAACTTAACGACCTTGCCATTATTATCAGCGCAGGCATGGCGGGTGATTTTGTCTTGATCTGCCCGGATTTCTTGTTCGTGCCTTTTGATAATGCTTATAATAACTTTCTCAACGTCATCGTTCACCACACTGCATAGAAAACAAATACTATCAATTGCCTTTGGCGTTGGCGGTAAGTCCAAGTTTAATTCTTTTTCCATCTCATCCCCTGTATAAGGTTGTGTTTGTTCATTGTTCCTGCCTAGATAGGTTAGATGATTTTTTCTCTTCGCGCTTCAACATCCTGGAAACAAATTTATTAGCTGACTCCATATTAAGAGCTGTATGGCAATATCCTGTAGACCGTCCGGTAAGTTTTGAAATCTGTTTAATAGTTAACCGCTCTTTTCCGACTGGGAATCTTCTTCCGCCTTCCATTTTTATCCCTAATTAAACATTTGTTTATAGCAATGATCACAGATATCTTCTAATTCATCCTCCGGGACATCTGGAAAGTTTTCCTGCGCTTCAATATCCGCTTCTTCATCTGTGCAACCTTTTTCATAAATATTTCCACAGTGGCCGCACTGGTATTCATTCTCTTTTAAACACATTCTATTCCTCTAATAATTCTGCCATATATGAAGTTACAATGGCGTTCACGCCGATCATCACTGTTGATCTTTCCGTATCATTAGACTTGATATACTCAGTTATTCTTTTCCTTACCTCATCTTTGTAAGAATCTTCTTTAATTACTAATTGATACGGACCATAGCCTTTAATGGCTTTAAGAACAATTTTTAATTTTTGATCTACGGTTGCTAGAAAATACTGCTCATTTTCTTCTTTTTCTTTTTTTATAAGAAGTTGATGGTCTTCAATGTTTTCTGATTCGGTGGAATTTTTTGATTTTTTGGGGGCAATCTCTTCCGCTTTCATTAACAATTTTTCCCGGTGTTTCGGTTTTAGAATATATTCAATTGTTAAATTCTTTACTTCAAACTCATCACTTGCGGCCCCTTTAATCATTTTAAGTAGGATTTCTTTCTCGACCCCACCGAAAAGCCAGTTGCTGATAAGGCTTTCTATTTCTGCCTTTCCAGGTTCAAGTAATGATCCCCGGGCCTCTCTTAATGATATTATTACTTCAATTGCATCTTGTTTGAGTTCTAGTTCTGGAAATTGTTCTAGGTATTGCCATGTTTGGATCATTCCTTCTTTGAGACTTTGAAGGAGACGGGATTTTTTTTCGCTCTCTTTATCCAGATCCATATCTTTATCCAACTCTTTATCTTTATCCTTAGAGGCATTCAAGCCCCTTGTAAGCCCCTTATTATATTCTTCAAAAAGATTGTATTTTTCAAGAAGTTTAATAACAGAGTTATGAGCTTTATTTTTTGGGTTAAGTTTCCCATATTGAAAATCTACAAATCCAGGAATGAACCATTTCTCTTTTTTGGAAAACTCTATAATTCTTTGCTCATCAGAATTAAAATACTCAAGGGCGGACTTTTTATCGACTGGCATATCAGAGCCAAGATATATTTGAGCAATTTCAAAATCAACTATCCAGATACCGGCATGATCACAGTCATGGTAGAGGTAATCCCAAAGGAGCTTATAAGCCCCTTGCAAGCCCCTTGTAAATGGTTTTTTGTACTTTTCAGTATCAGTGAATCTTTTCGCCATCAGTCTCTTCCATAAATTTAACGAGAAGTGCTTTTATTTCTGGTGATAAATCCGAAGTGTACCCGTTAAGTTGAGCAGTGAACCCACTATAACCAATGTCCACATTGCCTTTTACCTTCGTATCATAAAACCATTTTATAGAGCGCCCGCCTTCTTTAAGGCATTGTTTGAAACCGCCAACAATCATTTATCCCCTTTTTGTATTGTCTTATTGTAATTTACAACAAGAATATTAATAAATCAACCCCTTTTTAAAAATAAATGCGCATATTCTTTACACGCTTACTCTTTTCTAACTCACAAGCGGATTTCTAAAATCAAGCCTTGCTTATGTCTTGAGCTACCCTTAAGTTAGTCTTGTTGATGTATTGATCTAGGGTAGGCCATGCCTTGATTAATGGTTTTGGCAAAACAATTTTACCATCTGCCAACTTCTTTTGAAGACTGGCAGACTTCTTTATCAACTCTTCAATCAAATTGCCGTTATGCTCCCAATATCCATCCCAAACAGGTGATCTCTTTGTAGTCTTATAATCATTTACAACAGCTGAAACAACATTGCAAGGGTTTTTGTTTACCGAGTTATGCTTGAGGTAATTCTTTACCCATATGATGTGATTTTTGGGATCGTAGACTATCTTTTTATGATTGGTGATTATCTCTTTGACATCGCTTTTAGATACTCCAGTCTTATCGAAAATATCCTTGTATGTTAATTGATAAACACCGCTTTGAGTTGCTTTTTCGTTTGTGAATAGGAATAGAAAAACAAGCTTCTCTGTTATGGTGTACTCTTGGAAATGTGGGTCATTCCATATTTGTATTAGGATAGCTCTTGATCTTGCCATTAAATTTCCTTAAAAAGACTTGGCTTAAACATCTTCACCTTCGATATCAAGATTTTCAATTATTTTTGAAAGAGTTTCTTTATGCTTCTTTTCAAGATCGACAGTCTCATCCCAAATATCATGATCAATAAATAAATCTACAGTATCGGAAATCAAGTCCCGGATAACTCTTGGCTCTAAAGCGTCAAGTTCCCAACTTGATTCATATCCATAATTTTTTGACCTTGAATCTGTCTCTTTTGTGGGATTTGGAGGTGGGTCGTACTCTTCAATCTGATCATAGTTGAGGGCTATTCTTCTCACATCGACAGAACAATCAAGAGTATGTTTAACAATGAATATTTCATTCCTGTCATCAATATCCCTTGTCATATCTATTCCAGAAGGGTCATGGTCCCCAAGATGAATAATAACCGGCTGCTTACCTTCATCTATTTTATCATTCATTCTCATAGCACCACGCCACATTTCAGACTGTGAATTATACCCTTTGCAAGCAAAATAAGGAACATCAAGAGACCGGCATATCTTATCTATT
>Ga0114923_10002003_pt1 | contig 13956 bp, 9 predicted proteins | sample SumtaG_FD_89578 | JGI IMG/M metagenome (GOLD analysis project Ga0114923, IMG submission 89578) | Deep subsurface microbial communities from Indian Ocean to uncover new lineages of life (NeLLi) - Sumatra_00157 metaG | ecosystem: Environmental > Aquatic > Marine > Oceanic > Sediment | place: near... | reverse complement strand
GACTCCGGCGGCGGATGGTTCGTGAAATCAGGAAAAAGCTGGTACGTCGCTGGTATAACTCGGGCCGTCGAGCATTCAGGAGAAACTTGGTATCGTAATGGTGCAGACCCAAGCACTCTCGACCCCGATATATTCGATGCCGTCAGAGTCAGCTCATATTACGATGATATAGTTTCCGCCATGCAGCCGGTACCAGAACCCGCTACAATCGTACTGCTGGGACTCGGCTTGTTCTGTTTGAGGAAAAAGCGGTATTTACGTCATCCTGCATAATTAAAATAATAAACTAAGTTGGGAACAGGAAAACTTGCCGTCCAACGAAGGATTGGGCTTTAGAAGTTGGACGGCGAAAAAAGCGCAGAGTGAGAAGAATGAAAAGATGCGGAGAACAAAAGCACATTAGATATGCTGTGTTTACGGCAGCGGTATGTTTATTTATTGGGCTCTCTGGACAGACTACACAAGGTGCCTACATCGATGTCATAGATGCCCTTGGTCCCCTTGGGCATTGGCGCCTGGGTGAATCCTCCGGTTCAATAGCTGCTGACCGTTCCAATGGCCATAGTGGAACATACTCCGGTGCAACATTAGGAGCACCTGGGGTTCTGGCCGGCGATTCTGACACCGCCGTCGATTTTGACGGCATCAGCGACATTGTAACTATTGGGCCCTCTGCGGATTTGTTGCTCACCGGAAACTTGAGTGTATCCTTCTGGTTCAACGCTGATTCCTTCCCCGTAAGCGTTATACCCGAGCCTTTGTTTACGCTCACAGCCGATGCTGCAGCCAATGGTACCGCAAAGCTGGCTGAACTGGCCCTCGATAAAAACAACGACATCGTCTATACACATGAGTACGGAAACCAGGGCTCAAGTGAACAGACATATACTTTCTCAACCGCTAACCTGTCCGAAGATACCTGGTACAACATCGCACTGATAAGAGACTCATCGGCAAAGGAGGTCTCTCTTTACATCAACGACAGCCTGCTCGACACCTATTCATACACCACCCAGGCCGAAGGATACACCGAGGGTACACTGAGGATGGGAGGTTATGGGGGGCCCAGGTTCGACGGCACCATTGACGAGTTTACCATATTTGGCTCGATCCTCACCGGCCAGAACGTCTCGGACATCTATGACGCCGCACTCGTACCCGAGCCGGCAACGGGACTGCTGCTTGTACTCGGGGCCATGCCGCTGGTTTTTCGCGGCAGACGCTCATAGCTTGTTTATTGCCCCTTACAACAATTGCGCATGCTCAATCGCGTGGTTTAGTTTGTTACCCCCCTACTCTTTTTTTAGATAAAGTGTCTGGCTCGGGAAGGCAAATTCAATCTTTTGAGCTTCGAACCGCTTCATAATTTCAAGATTGACCCGCTCGTTGACTTCATGATACAGCCAATAGTCCGGCGGTTTTACCCAGTAGCTCATGTAAATATTCAGTGACCAGTCGTTAAAATCACTAAAGTAAACTCTCGGCGGTTTCTCAGGGTCGGTGTTTATCTGGGGCACTTCGGCCAGGATTTCTTTGATTATCTCGACGGCTTTTTTTGTCTTTTTACTGGCCGAATCATAGGTTATCGTAAGATTGGACGTTCTGCGAATATAGGGCCGCTTGCCCACGTTTTCGACGACCGAATTGGCAATGACGCTGTTCGGCACCGCTACGAGATGGCCTTCGAGCGTTTTGATGCGCGAACTTCTAAAGCCGACATCTTCCACCGTCCCTAAGTGGCCTTCGATTTTAACGAGGTCGTCAATCTGAAAAGGTCTGTCGGCAAAAATTGTTATAGAGCCGAAGAAATTCGCTATTGTATCTTTGGCCGCCAGGGCTACGGCGATGCCGCCGACGCCGGCACTTAGCAAAATTGCTCTGATATTGTAATCCAAGATGCCGTCCACTATCCAAAGCGCCGCTATTATCGCAATTGTTGTCCGGAGCGACTTGCGTATTACCGGCACGAGCATATCGTCGAGCTTTGTTTTGGTTTTACTTGTCAGTCGAACCATATAATACTCGACAATGTCCACCAGACGATAAATCGCGTACGCTATAGCGATGGCGCCTACCGCCTGGGCGATTTTTGTCCAGTGCTCTCCGATTTTCGGGCTGATACCCTCTTCACTGAAAACCAGTGCCGCTTTGCATATGGACAGACCAATCGCGAAAAAAGCCACCGAAATCGGTTTGTACAAACATCTCAGGAAAAGCGTTATGACCGCTGCTTTGCCTTTTTTGTCTCTGCGCGCACAGTAACTGTTTATGAAAAACTGCGCAATCCGTCCGGCCGACATTACCACGAGTATCACAAGCAAAACGAGGCCGTATCGCCAAAATTCATTGCCCACAATTTCGTAATTGATGGTTTTCGACCACCAATCACCTGAGCCGATTACTTGCGTTAGTGCCGATATCGTCATATCTTATCTCCCTGACAAAATATCATCCCCCCTGCTGTTATATTTTTTATACTGCTTTCGACGTCAAAACAACCATTTTTTTACATAAATTTTGCTTTATGTGCCGCCGCATCTGTGCGACAATACTTACCTGAAATGAAAAAGTTAAGCGGTTTTGTGTTCTCCGCGCATAATATCCGGGGTAATTTTAACATTTAAGGGGAAATAAAATGAGACGTCAGACAATCCTTTTAGCTCTAATTGGCACAGCGGTTTGCTCGTGTGTTTTGGCCGGTTCGGTAAAGTCGGCTGAGCAATCGACCTCTCTGACAATCTACAATGACAACTTCGGCGTCGTGAGACAGGCCCGGCAGATGTCGTTTCAAAAAGGCCTCAATACGGTTAAATTCACCGATGTCGCCTCGGCCATCGACCCGACCAGCGTGAATTTCAAGTGTCTCTCGGCCCCCGGTGCCGTATCTATTCTCGAACAAAACTACGAATACGACCTTGTCAACTCCGACAGCCTGCTAAAACGCTACATCGACAGGAATGTTACAATTGCGCTAAAGGGAAGCGGCGCCGATACGGGCAGGGAACTGAGCGGCACGCTTTTGGCCGCGATGGGCAGTGACCTGATATTGAAAAGTCAGGCGGATAACATCGAGATTATACACAGGGCCAACGTCGAGGAAATTTCATTGAAGGAACTGCCCGATGATTTGGTCACCAGGCCCACGTTGGTCTGGCTGGCAGATGCTGAAAAGGCAAGCGACCAGCTCTGCCAGGTAACATATACCACCAGCCAAATAGGTTGGAATGCCGACTACTCGGCGCTGCTGAACGCCGATGAAACCCGGATAGATTTTTCAGGCTGGGTCACAATCGACAACAAAAGCGGCGCCACTTATAAAGAGGCAACCATAAAGCTGATTGCCGGAGACGTCAGAAGGGTTGTTGAGTTGCCGCGTCCTGGTATTATGAGGAAGGGCGTTATGATGGAAGCGGCAGGAGCTGCTTTTGAAGAAAAACCGTTTATGGAATACCACCTTTATACGCTGGGCCGGAAAAGCACAATCAACAACAACCAGGTAAAACAAATTGAATTCATCACCCCTGCACTCGGCGTGCCAATAAAGAAACTATATATCTATGAGCGCGGCTCAAGGCCGATATACGGCCGGGGTCGACAACCAGACAAGATACAGATAAAACTCGAATTTGAAAACACCAGTGAACATAAACTCGGCATCGCCCTGCCCAAAGGCAAGGTGCGCGTGTTCAAAAAAGACCCCGCGGACGGGAGTCTCGAATTTGTCGGCGAGGACACAATCGACCATACACCGAGGAAGGAAAAGCTCTCGCTTTATATCGGTAACGCCTTCGACATTGTGGCTGAATATACCCTCGTTGACAGTCAGGTGAGCCGGAGAAGACGCGTTGAAACGCACAAGGTCGAACTGCGAAACAGAAAAGACGAGGTGATAACGGTCTTCATCGATGAAAAGTTACCTGCGTATGTAAACTGGAAAATTGACAGGTCGACGCATAAATATAAGAAGCGGGACGCCCGAACCGCCCGGTTCGAAGTCGAACTCGCCGCCGATTCGGTGGTTGAAGTTCAATATACCGTTACCCAAACTTGGTGAGCTGCTGCGGTTGATTTTCCGCCGAATCTTTGTCTAAAATGGTAATGTTATGAAACGCAGTACGTTGAATTTTATTGTGGATTTGGCCGCGTTTTTAGACCTGCTTGGGATTATCTTTATCGGCTTTATTATGGAATATATCCTTCCGCCGGGCACGGGCGGCTGCGGGCAGGAAATTTCCGGCGGGCGCGGAAGAGAGCATATAAAGGACTTCTGGTCGATGACACGCCACGAATGGGGCGATGTGCATTTTATCCTGGCCCTTTTGTTTATTGTCCTGATAACGGCACATGTTCTTTTGCATTGGGCTTGGATATGCAATTACTGCAGAACGCTCTTTTCGAAAAAAACAGCTGATTGAGTTTGAATCAGAAACTAATGGAGGTGTGCTATTTTAGTTCCACAGACCAGTATGCGTGGTCGAGGAACTGTTTCCAGCTTTGGTACCGCTGGTGCCCGAGATGGATATGTATAAGCGGATTGCGCTTTGGTTTTACAGGTTTTTTAATCAGGGTAAGGCCCGCTTGCTTCGGGGTCCTGCCTCCTTTTTTGACGTTGCATCTGACACATGCGCAAACTATATTTGACCAAACCGCATCGCCGCCCATACTTCGCGGAATAATGTGGTCGAGTGACAACTCGCTTGTCGAGTGGCGCTTGCCGCAGTACTGGCAGCAGTTTTTGTCCCGTGCAAAAATATTCCTTCGGTTGAACTTGACCTCGTTTCGCGGCAGGCGGTCATAAAACAAAAGCCGGATAATTCGTGGAACCGCAATATGGAAATTCACCGTTGCCACCCAGTCGTGCCCATCGGGTTCGAAGTCGCGTTTGAAGCGGCTCACATCGCACCAGCTCTGGAGGTTGTAGTTCGCATAATTTCCTTCCTCGAAGGAGACAACTTCGGCAAGCTCCCGAAAGAGCAGAGAAAAAGCCCGCCTTGCCCTGACTATGCGGATAGCCATATAGTGCTTGTTCAGAACAAGAACACTGCAATCAAGCCCGGATTTAAGCTCGGTGGAAATCATTATCACCAACTACCAGATTCAGCCTACAGGCTGTTTAATAAATCGAATACCTAAATAACAGAAAGTCCTATAATTTTCAAGTAAAAATCACAAACCTTCTGCCAAAGCCTGAATTTGGATAATAAAACCCGAAATGGCAGTGAAAAATGCTGCATCCGGTTTGTGTGCATTAGCTGGTTGAGATACCCGACAAGAATGCGAAGCCCGGAACTTCGTAGATGTTATAACCACTTAACCGACGAATAGAACGGTCGGGAAAAAATGCAATAACTCCCATTAGCCTGTGTGCTTGCCGAAACAACAAACCAAAAAACCGCCCGTTATATCTTCTTCAATTCCGAAGCGGTTTTATTCCTCTTTTTTTTCTTCGTCCGGCATTGACAATGGTACTACATTCTCGGCTCTTGTACCCTTTTCACCCTCCACCAGGTCAAAACTAACCGCATCACCTTCAACAAGGGTTTTGTATCCATCACCTGTTATATTTGAGTAATGGACGAAAACATCGGTTCCGTCTTCGGTACAGAGAAAACCATAACCTTTCCGTGTGTTAAACCATTTGACTTTTCCCTCTGACATAAAAAGCTCCTTTGAAGAACTCCACCGCAATAAAATTAACTTTTCTCTCCCTTTCACAGATTGCTAAAATTCATTTCGCTTCTGTTTAGTAAAGGGGTGCGCAACTTTTTACTCTCTAAATTACTTGGCTTCGGCCGATTCAGGCGCCGGTGCAGAAAGATTCTTTCTCATCAGTCGGCCCATTTTAAATTTAACCGTCCGCTTTGGAGGAACCTCAACACGCTCCAGAGTTTTGGGGTTCTGCGCAATCCTCGCTGCTCTTGTTCTTGTCTCAAAAACACCGAAGTCCCGAAATTCCAAACGGTTGTTCTTACACAGCTCGGAAGTGACTTCGTCAAGGAACGCCTGGGTTATACGCTTGACCAAAACCCTTTTTGCCTGCGTACGTTCTGCTATCCTGTCAATAAGTTCTTTCTTCGTAATTGTTGCCATGGGCTACCTCGCTATAAAAGAAAAAGCGATTTGGGAATTGGATTCTGCTTATATTTAGAGTGGTTGTACGGCAAATTAAGTTTTTTAATTGACCACCAACTCATTGTAAACCTCTGCGAAGTTTAAGGCCGCTCAGATAATTACTCTTAGTCGCGGTTTTTCAGGATTTTGCCGCTTTCGAAGTCTGTTTCAAACGATACGTGTAATCGACAAAATCAAAATCAAAAATACTGCAAATCACTATACTACAAAGACTTCTAAACGGCAAGCAATTTTTATCCAAAAAATTTTCCGTCATATAAAAAATCTAAAGGTGCTTTTTTAGTGGTTTTTTGCGTGTTCGGCTTCAAGCCGGAATCTTCCATCAGTTGCGAAAACTATGGCAGGTTTACAAAACAGCAAAGCGCACAAATCGACTCTGTATACGTCAAAAAACAGAGATAAGTCCATATCCTATAAGTAGTTACCCAAAAAGCTACGTCAGTACAATATAGCTGACCCGTTTTTTTACCAAACAAATTCGGTTTTTGACTATAATATTGAATGACAAGCTCTGTTGTAGGCCGTTTTCAAAATGCGTTTGTTTGTTGTGTTAAGTGGTCGTTTGACCTTTTAGACATTTCAAAATAACTTCAACTGCAAATACTTTGTTGACCGAAAGGGTGGTTATCCGGATAATTACTACTTCTGTGTTTATTGGGGCCCTTTAAGGCCATGTGCTGAGGACAACTATGCCCGAAATTGATAACAAAAAGGGTGATTTTAGATACCCTGTAAAAAAAGACAGGGTAGCAGAGGTTGCAAACACTCTGGAATGGCTCATTACGGCCCTTATTCTGGCCTTTGTGTTCCGGGCCTTTATTATGGAGGCATACCGTATACCGACCGGAAGCATGGCTGACACCCTTATGGGTGAGCACTTTCGAATGCGATGTACACAATGCGGCTATAGATACAATTACGGAAGCAGAAATTACAGAAGACCAGGACGCCCTAACCCCAGAAGCGGTTCACCCACAGAACTGACCCGTTGTCCAAGTTGTGGGTATGAACAGGTCGCAGGAGGCACTATGCCGGTCGCAAAAGGCGACAGAATACTTGTTCTAAAGTGTATCTATCAGTTTCTTGAGCCTAAACAATGGGATGTAATAGTTTTCAAAAACCCCGGAGATCCTGCCGAAAATTATATCAAAAGACTCGTCGGACGTCCGGGCGAGACGGTCGAGATAATCGATGGGGATATTTACATTGACGGGCAAATCAGCCCAAAGCCGCCGAAGGTACAAAAAGAGCTTTGGATGTCCGTTTATGACAACGACTATCGGCCGGCGAGACCCACACAAGGGCGGTTTAATGGACACCCATGGCAGCAGCCGTTTAGAAACCTCGGTGATTCGAACTGGTCGGTCGATTCGGACAGCCCGACAAAATTTCGACTGGACAGCCCTGCAGGACAGCTCAACACTCTGATTTATGATACGAGTATCGGCAACGACTTCAGGGCCACATACGCTTACGATGATGTCAGGCAGCATGATAATATGCCCTACTGTAGCGACCTTAAGGTTCGTTTTTATTCGACTTCGGGCCTTGAAAAAGGGCGTGTCGGTGCCACTTTGACCAAGTACGAAAATGAATACAGCGCCTGGGTTGATTTTGAGGGCGAGATGGTAATAGTCGCTGAGAATGTAAAAGAGACCGTGGAGTTGGCACGCAGAAAAATTACCCCTCCTGCTGCGGGTAAACCTGTTTCGGTTAAGTTCGCAAATGTGGATCATCGTCTGATTTTTGAGTACGGCAAAGAGAAACTGAGCTGGGACCTTGGGCGCGGGACCGATGACCTGGGGGCGAGAATGCCCGGGGTGCCGCCGGTGGTTAAAATTTTTGGTGCAGGGGACTTGACGCTGTCGCATGTTGCCGTTTTCCGTGATATTCATTATCTTGCAACGAAATTCGGCGGCAATTCCCGAACGGGCAGGGCGACCGAGGGCAGGCCTTTTACTCTTGATAAGGATGAGTTTTTTGTTCTCGGTGATAACAGCCCGAGCAGTGAGGACGGCAGGTGGTGGGGACAGAAGGGGAAAGGTAATAACGGTCATTTCTATCGTGCGGGGATTGTTCCACGCGATTATCTGGTAGGAAAGGCGCTTTTTGTGTATTGGCCGAGCGGGTTCAGGGTCTCGGAGAAGCTGCCCCTTCGAATCATTCCGAACATTGGGCAGATGCGATTTATCTATAGCGGGTCGGAGAGGGAGCTGTAAGAGGTTGGTTGGGGGTTGCGCAAATTGGTAGGTTTTGCGCGCGAATGCGTCAGAAAAATGGTGAAAAATTGGTATTTTTTTGTATTTTTTTGTAAAAAGCGCGCACTTTTTGTCATTTTTTGGTAAAAATTCGTATTTTTTGCGCTTTCTATGACAATTTTGGGCAGTTTTGGGGTGGTCGTTACATGAGGGGTTAGTAATTGGACACTTAGTTATGTGGGACTTTTTAGCGTTTTCTTTTGTCGGCTACTGCGTTGTACGCCTGCCAGCCAATCCTCAATGTGCAAATGCACGCCTCCGGTTAGCTGTTGGCTAAGCCTTGTATCCGAGAAAAGCTCCGCGCTAAAAAGAATAGCAGAAGGTTTATTTTTCGGGGCCTGCTGGCGTGCTGCCGTTTGTCTGCTGACAAACCGGGGGTATTATAACATATTTTTGACCACCAGTCAATAAAAAAGGGCTAAAAAACGGCCGAAAAGGCGGTTTTGTTTTGACTTTGTTTTGAAAAAGGGGTATAATTATTATCAGAGCGGACGGCGGTCCGGGAAACTCTTTCGTATTTAGCAAGTTCCTTCGCTTTCGCTCTGGATAAACTTCATTTGTAATTTGTAGAAAATGAGAAAAGAATATTTAGCCACAGAGGACACAGAGTAGAAAAAAGTTGTGATGAAAGGGGAAAAATGCGAAAGGAAATTTCAATAATTTTGATGATGTTGCTGTTTTTGATGCCGGTTTTGTGCCAAGCAACAATATTTACAGAAGACGGCACTATTAGTGGCGGGACATATAGCGATGTCACAATAGAGAGCACCGCCACTGTTAGCATGACAGCAGGTAATGTCGAATCTATGCTAATATCTCAAATGGGTACGTTAAATCACTATGGTGGTACTATTGGACAGGAAATTTATCTGCAAAACTCTGGTACGTTGAACCTCGAAGGAGCCACTTTTCAAGGCACTCAAGGAATGTCAATGTTCAACGACAGCGTGTTCAACTTAAATACTGGTTACTTATCAACAAGTATGGAATTGAATGATTATGTCGAGGCCAACATAAACAACGGCCAAATTACGGATAGCTCTTTAAATTTAAATTCTTATGCTGTCACAAATATTTATGATGGCGACACAGATTGGGATAATGTAATGATTGGTCAGTTTAGCACTCTAAATATTCGTGGTGGAAGTGCTGTTTGGGATAGTATCTCAATTTCTCAGAATGCCATATTGAACATTTATGGCGGAGAACTAACATTCACACAAGGTTTCAATCTTCAGGATGAGGGTGAAATAAACGTTTATTACTCAAGTATTATCTACCATGAATATGACCCCATCATAGTTGGCTATCGTTTGTTGGACAATAGAGAGTTCATGCTTGACCAGTTTAGCCAATCAGAGATTGATCAAATTAATTTTATCCCAGAGCCAACCACGTTTCTTTTATTAGGCTTGGGGACGATTATGCTGAGGAAGAGAAAAGCAAATCCCTCTTAAGGCTATACTGGATTTTGTTATAAAATTTTGGTTAAGCCTGTCTGCTCACGGCGGTTGTGTGCATAGGGAACTCACCTCATTAATGCTAAGGAAATGTGTACAGATTAAATTGAATTTTTTTTAAGGGAGTAAACAATGAAAATAACAAAGAACTTAATAATGGGATTATTTTGTTTAATAATTCTTGTTTCAGCTACTGCAAAAGGAAAATCTTTATACACGATAGTTGACACAGGATCATCAAAGGTCTGGGCTTATGAAATTGATGCAAATAGTTTAACTTACCCAACTGAATATGACTCTCCTTATGGTAGTGCTGTAGGTCTTGCACTTGACGGCGACTATATGTTTTTGACCTTTGAAACTGGTGATGATGTTGAAGTTGCGAGTGCAAAAACTATGACCAGCGTTCAATTAATAAATGCCCCAGGTTCATCCAACTTAGCAGGAATAGCTGCCGATCACAGCAAACAGAAAGTTTATGTTGTAGATAGGACCGGCACTAGTGTATATATTTATGACTGGAATCCTCGCATACCTGAATTGACCTTAGATGATGAAATAGAACTCCAAGACCTGCAATCCGGTGAGGGTACTTGGGGATTGGCCCTTGATGAGGATAACGGGAAGCTTTATGTGACTTTGAATGCAAACACAGTCAGATGCTATGATACTAACTATTGGTCACATTTGTCTAATGACGACATTACTGTCACACACGATGCGGTAGGAATAGCTATTGATGTACCCAATCAAATAATATATACCGGTTCACCTTACGACCAAAGTTTACTTAGCAAGTTTGATATAGATGCTAATAGCGAAACAACTATAGATGTAACAGAAATTGACGGCAATAGCCCCTCTGATCACATTCTTGGGCTGGCTGTAGACCAAGACACGGGGCTAATCTATGCAACAATTGGAAATACTGGTATCGGTGGTTCAGAGAGGGTTGTTGTTTTTGATCCCAATTTGACACTTCATTGGAGTTCTAGTGATGTCGGGGACCCAGCAGGAATAGCTGTCGCTGAAGTCTCATATAAAGAGCCTTTATTGGATATAGTCAAGGATGATAATGATGTCAATTGTGTTTACCCTTTGATTAGTGAGGCAGAGCACGATCTTCTTGGCACTCCTTACAACTGGCTATATTACAATATTAGCTATGACATGGACGGTCATGCTGACACAAACGTAGTGGTTACAGATTATTTACCATTTGAAGTTGATTTCGATTCTTGTTCAACAGGTGGAGCATATGATGCTAATGAGCATACCGTTACTTGGGAACTTGGAGATTTAGGTAGCTCAGCTTCAGGTAGCCTTGAAATTCGTGTAGGTGTTAATTATTATGCCAAACCTGGTGGAACCATTACAAATGTATGTGAAATTGAAGGTGATGCATACGCTAGTCTTTATGCTGTTGTAGATAGCAATGTCTGTGCTTACGGAAGCGAAATCATCTACGTTGACGAAGATGCAAATGGTTATAATAACGGCACTTCTTGGGATGATGCATACACTGACCTACAAGACGGTTTCACCGGTGCTCGAAACTGCGGAGCTTCAGTCACAGCTATATGGGTGGCCGCTGGAACATACAAGCCCACGCAGCTTACTAATGATCAAAGTATTAGTTTTGAACTAGTTGAGGATGTTGGAGTTTTCGGACACTTTGGCGGCGTTGGCACATATGAAACCAGTACATCTCAACGTGATTTTGATGATGCAAATAATACAACGATTTTGACAGGCACTATTGGAGATGCCTACGGAGAACAAGTTTACAGAGTTATTTATGGACAGAACATTGAAGATGCTATTGTAGATGGATTTACATTGACAGGAGCCTCGCAAGATGGAATCTATTTTGATGACTGTGACGGCTCAGTTGTAAACTGTAAATTAAAAGATAATGACAGGTATGGAATTTATTGCTATAACTACTCCTACCCAGACGTCCACAATTGTCTATTTACTGATAACTCAAGCGGTGGCTTATACATAACGAGTTATTGCTGGCCGGAAATATCTTATTGCACTTTTGATGGCAACGACACAACATATGATGGCGTTTATATCGGTAATTCTGTAGTTGTCGTAGAAAATTCTGTATTTGAAGATCACACCGATAATGGTATCGAAGGTTCAAACGGCACACTGACTGTAACTAATTGTGATTTCAGCGGTGATAATGATAATGCCATACAGATATCAGATATTACTACAACTGTCACTAACTGCTCGATTAAGGATTGTGGTGATGATGGCATTTATGCTAATGACAGCGATCTGACAATCGATCACACTGTTATCAGCGGTAGTTATGATAATGCCTTGTACACAACAGGAGGATGTAATCTGACCTTAAAAAACAGTGTTGTTCGTCATAGTGGTGAAAGCGGCCTTGAGCTAAATGGCAATTATGCAACAACAATCAAAAACAACTGGATACATGATAATGGAACAGACCGGTCAGCCAATTATGGTGGATCTGGAATCTGGTTTACAAATCAGGTATCTGTGCCTTTGATACGGAATAACACTATTTACAAAAATTACACCTATGGAATTGAATCGAGTGAGAATGGTGCAGATCCGAATGTTATCAACTGTATAATTTACGGCAATGACAGTAATGACTTCTATAGAGAAAACGACACCTTTGACACAGTAAATTATTGCAACTTGCAGAATTCACATTCTGGGACAGGAAACATTACAGGTGATCCAGGATTCAAGAACATTGGAACAGACCCCAATGATTTGCATCTTGATGAAACTTCACAGTGTAAAAATGCGGGTGACCCCAATGGCAGTTATGGTGATGAAACGGACATTGATGGCGAAAATCGGATATACTACGGTCGGGTTGACATGGGTGCTGATGAATACTACCGGAGTCCTGCCGACTTCGATGAAGATGGCTATGTCAACTTCATTGATTATGCCATGTTTGCCGACTTCTGGCGTATGAACCCCACCGAGAACCCGAATGATTACAATGACCTCTACGACCTCAGAGACAATAACTCTATCGACAACAATGACCTTGACCGGTTCTGTGACGACTGGCTGTGGAAAAAGGCCTGGGATGAAGGCTGGATGATGGCTATGGGCAGAGGTGGTGGAAGCACCCTCATGAGCAGCATGATGATGGAGAGTAGTTTCTTTAGTCTTGAAGCACCTTCTATTGCTCCACCGGCTGATGACCTTATGCTTTCTGCCACTGAAAGCATAGCTTCACGGCCTGAAAGATTAAGGGCAAAGAGCCAGAAGTTCTATGATATTACACCTGAAACAACGATATCGGCCAGACAGAAACAATTGGATATTATGAAAGTAGATATCAAAGTTAACATCAAGGAAATACTGCAATGGCTTGATAAAATCTGGCTTAGTGGCGAACTGAAGGAAACTATGACTGAAGAGCAATACCTGAAATTCAGGAAAGCTATTGAAGATTTCATCAATTTCTAATCGCTGGTAGAATGTGATTATAAAGGGTCAGCTTTAAACGGCTGGCTTCGTGAGAACGGTTATATTCAGCGTGCGAGCAGCACATCGATAATGGGGGATCCGTCTTCGCCAAGGCTGCGCCGCGGCAGTACCCGCCTTCGCTAAAGCTACGCCGCGGCAAGCAGGCTTTCGCAGGGATTCGGGGGGGTTAAATTTGGGGGAGTTTTTGTCATATTTTGGTGGGAATTTTGTTGTCATTTAGTAGCTGGTAATTCTTGACTTTTTTGTGGATTGGGGTTAATTTATTGTTTGGAATTCAGGGCTTTATTTTGCTAAGGACAGCAGAGGATTTATGGCTGAATCAGAGAAAGTTCAAGAACGTTTCGAGGACAGGCGGATCCTCGACGAGTTGAAGAATTCATACCTTAATTACGCGATGAGCGTTATCGTTTCACGTGCCCTGCCGGACGTACGGGACGGGCTGAAACCCTCCCAGCGGAGGATTCTCGTTGCGATGAACGATTTGAATCTCGGGCCGAGGAGCAGACACCGCAAGTGTGCGAAAATCGTCGGCGATACGGGCGGTAACTACCATCCGCACGGCGACCAGGCGACGTATGGGACGCTGGTACGTCTTGGTCAGGACT
>Ga0114923_10002001_pt1 | contig 13967 bp, 15 predicted proteins | sample SumtaG_FD_89578 | JGI IMG/M metagenome (GOLD analysis project Ga0114923, IMG submission 89578) | Deep subsurface microbial communities from Indian Ocean to uncover new lineages of life (NeLLi) - Sumatra_00157 metaG | ecosystem: Environmental > Aquatic > Marine > Oceanic > Sediment | place: near... | reverse complement strand
TTTTATTTTATTTTATTTTTTTTATTATTATTTGATAAGTTAAAAAAACAACAAAATCAAATTTAGAAATTTTTTTATATTGAGTTTGTATTAATTGTTAAATATGGAATCCTCTTCAAAAGACAAAATCGAAAAGATTATTTTTAAATTGCTTTACGAGCTTAAATCAATAAAATCCACTAATATTCTAGTGGAAAAAATTCTTGAAAAAACGCTAGAAGAGAAAATAACCATCTCTGAAAAGAACATAAAGTTAATCATCGATGAATTGAAAAATGAGAAAAAAATACAATTTAACCAAAAAGATGGATGGAAAATGCTATTCTAGCACAAAAATTTATATCAAGCAGTTTGCTCATTCTGTTATTCCACACTCTCTAATAGCGAATACTGCTTCTCCTTCTGGGAGATTTGGGGCGTCCACAATCTTAGCCACCCTTTGTTCTCCTTTTCCTTTTCTTAAATATACTCTAATTGTGGAGCCGTGGGCCACAATATGTCCACCTGTGGCGACTGTCGGATTCCCATAAAACGTATCGGGTTTAGATGACACTTGATTAGTAAACATAACGGCAAGATCTGGATAGATATCACATAGTCTAAGAAGATCATGAAGGTGCTTATTTATTAGTTGTTGTCGATTCGCTAACGTGCCTCTACCAATGTATTCACTTCGAAAATGACCGATTAAGCTGTCTACGATAATTAATTTAATATTTTTTTCTTTGATGATATTAGTAGCTTCTTTAACTAATAAAATTTGATGATCAGAATTATAGGCCCGTCCGTAGCAGATATTCTTTAAAACTTTTTTATAATCTAAATCTAACCCTTCTGACATTTGTATTATTCTTTCTGGCCTAAATGTTCCTTCAGTATCAATATATAAAGCATTGCCTCCAAGACCTCCTTGCTCCTTATCTAATTGGACATTAACACATAATTGATGAGCAATCTGTGTTTTGCCTGTTCTAAATTCTCCGAAAAACTCAACCAAACTACCGGTTTCTACGCCACCGCCTAAAAGATCATCTAGCTCTTTATTCCCCGTTGTAATGCGAGCAATATTTTTCCTAACTTCCCATATCTCTTCTCCGGATTTGAAGCCAATTCCTAACCTGTCCATTGAAGCTTTAATTAATTTAGCTGTGGTTTTTTCACCTATCCCAGATTCATCGCTTATGATACTTGGGGGGGTGTAAGCGATTGCCTCAAGACTTGAAAACCCCGACTTTATGAGTTTATTTAATGTAGCTTCACCTACTCCTGGAAGACTTTTCACTGCTTTGATACAATCATCTACGCTTGTAATACTATTCATTTCTTCTAATTCATCAATTTTATTAACATCTTCACCATTTTCTTCGTCATTTTCCTCATATATTGAATCGTCAATTTCGGATTCTGATTCTAAATCCTCTAAATCCTCCAATTCTTCAATTTCCTCATCTTCCAATTCGTCGATTAAAGAATCGTCATTTTCTAAAATTAATTGAACCAAATCAGCTTTACGGATTTTGGGAGTAAAGTCAATTTCACGTTCGGTAGCATAATCTTTTAAATCCTTAACAGTCATAGAGTTAAAATCTAAGTTACTTTCTACAATACTATCTTCATTTTCCATTTCTACTGCTTTAGCCATATTTTATCACATTAATAATAATTTTTAGTGTAATTTTTATACACACATCTTATTAAGATATAAAGGCAAAATTCATTATTTTAATAGAAATAGAGTTATGGTTTTTAAATTTTTAAACAATTTAATAAGCGGTTAATAGAGGTATCTCTTTATTAATCTTTAAGTAATAGTTGTAATTCTAAGGATTTTAAGCATATTATGATAAGTTAAGAAAATTAACTTAATCATTCCATGATATTTTTGATATTTTGTGATATTTTCCTCATCTCTATAAAACATGTATCCATTCGGGCATCCACATCCAAACAGACAGCAACGATTAGCTCCTTACCAGCCTCCATTACAACAAAGTGGCCTTCATCAGCACTTAAAATACAGACGTCTAAAATACCCGATTTTAATTCTATTAAGACCCTCTCAGCGACAGATAAAATCGTAGCAGTCATTGCAGCAAGTTTTATATCTGAAATATCTTCTTCCAAAATTGATTGAACAATCAAACCCTCAGCCGATACTATCGCTCCAGATCTAAAACCGTCGATTGAATCCTTAAGGGTTTGCAACAAGAAAAGAAGCTGCTCATCGCTCATTTGAAGACACCAAATTAATTCATTTAAATATTATATATTTAAAATAACAATAGTTATTTCTAAATAAAAATTATTTGATATGAAAATTATATCCTATGTCTATAAAATAATAGAAGTATTATAAAAATCTTGGTGAATAATAATTATCTATTTTAAATGCTTTTATTTGTAAAATATGATTCTAAAAAACTATATTTTAATGTGAAGAAAAAATATTAAAATGTATATCCTTATAGATAAGTTAATAATTTTTTAAAGGTGAGATTTATTTGAATTTAGGTTTGAATATTGAATATTATCCAAGAATTAAGAACACAAATTTAGAGGAATCAATAGAAACTATTAAAGATAATAAGTTAAAATGGGATCCTCCCTTTTTTAGTGATACAAAATCCTATATAAATATCGAAAATATTCAGCAAACATGTGAACCATTTATAAATGATGTGATACGCAATATTATAGTTTTAGGAACAGGTGGCTCAATTCAAACATTACTTGCAATAAAACATTTAGCTAAGAAGAAAATATTTCCTGTGCCAAGCTCGAGAGCTGTGGAATTGAAAGGCTGCTTAGATAAGACGAGTCCGGAAAATTCTGTGGTAATCCCTATTTCTAGAGGAGGTGAAACTTTAGATGTAAATTCTACTATAGGAATTTTCTTGAAAAAAGGCTATAAGTTTTTAGGATTGTCCTCGAAGGGAAAGATGCATGAAATTTTGTCTGAAATCAATTGTCCTATTTTAAAAGTACCTGATCTATCAGGTCGTTTTGCGGGCTCCATTACTAATGTAGGATTAGTTCCTGCTTATCTTGCGGGGATTAATATTAAAGATCTTATAACTGGGCTGGAAGAAGGATATAATATATACATGAATCTTGAAAGAAATCCATCAATAGAATTTGCCATATTTCTATTTCAACTATATAATCAAGGTTACAGAATAGTATTTTCTATGCCTTATTCTAAAAATCTTGAAGGAAGTGTAGGGTTGTTTGTACAAGAGATCTCTGAAAGCACCGGAAAGGAGAGCAAAGGATTAATGGGAGCATATCAATCGGCACCTCTATGCCAACATTCTGTTCTAGAATATCTTTTAGGAGGTACGAAGGGAGCAGTTATTCCAATAATATGGAATATTGATAATGAAGCTCCTGACTTTAATTTGGAATCTTCAATTGATTATGTGAATGGTCAAACTGCGCAAACTATTATAAACTATCAAGCAGATGCTACCTTTCAAGCTTTGATTGAGCAAAGTGTACCCTGTGCCAAATTTTCTATTGATAATCCAAATGAAATTAATACAGGACAACTAATTGCTTTTATTCAATCAACAGTATATTATCTTTGTTTATTATTAAACGTTAATTGGGCAAATAATCCGATGGTTGTTATCGGAAAAAAGATATGTAATGAAGCATTAAGAAACAAAATTCCTCCAGACGTAAGAAAGAAAACAAGAGAAGATTTAGCAAAAGATAAATATTAGAAATTCGTAGTTAGAATTTATTTTTGGTTTATAAACGCATCGTATAATACATTTACCGCTTTTTTACAATCCTTTCTTTCAACAATGATAGTTATATTTAGTTCACTAGATCCTTGAGCAATAGCTCTTACATTTATTTTATTATTTCCTAGAGTAGTAAAAATTTTCCCAGCGATCCCCGGTGTGTGAAGCATACCAGCTCCAATCACTGCTATTAAGGAGATATCATGATCAATTTTAATATTGAACCATTGTTTTCCAAATAAATCTGAATTTCTAAGTAAAAAGCTCACTTTCATTGCATCTTCAATATCTATCCCAAATGTGATATTATTCTCAGAGGAGCTCTGAGATATAAACTTGATATTAATATTATCATCACCTAATAGTGAAAATAATTTAGATACAGTTCCTGGTAATGATATCATTGTACCACTTTCGATGGTTACCATTGAAAGTCTTTCTATTGAGGTTATTGCTTTAATTATTTTTTCATCTTTAATAATTTCTTTTGTAATAGTTGTAAATTCCTTCGATTCAGGATTTTTGAAAGGTCTAATCTCGGATGGAATACTTCTTTTTTCATTTACATCAAGACAAACTGGATGTAGCACTTTAGAACCAAAAAAAGCAAGTTCTTTGGCTTCAATATATGATATATTCTTTAATAGTGCCGTTTTTTTCGATATTCTAGGGTCTGCATTTAAAAATCCTTGGACATCTTTCCAATATATAACTTTTGTATTAAATTTGGATTTTAAACAATAAGCAACAATGGCTGCGGTTAAGTCTGTCCCACCTCTACCCAATGTAGTAATTTTTTTATCTTTCGTTGAGCCATAAAATCCTGTAATACAGATCAAATCGATCTTATCAGATTCTAGAATAGGAATTACATTAGAAACAAATTTTTCTTCGGTCTCATCTAATAAGGGAAGTGCTCTTCCAAAATTATCATCTGTTATAATTAATTCATCAGAGGAGATAAATTGTGATTTAATTCCAAAATCTTGAGAATTTAAATATTGAGAAACAATGAAAGTGCTTAATTTCTCTCCATAGGACACAATAATATCTTGGATGTCCATACTAGGTCTTAATAATCGTACAATTCTCCCTAATTGACTCAATTCATCTATATTTTCCTCTAAAAAATCCATAGTGTTTCTATATTCAGGCGTATTATCTTCTATGATTTCTTCAACCAAGTTTCGATGAATATAAAAAATATTTTCAATAATTAAATCACATTCCGGAGCTTCTTCACATGAATTCTTGTAAAAATTTACTAGTTTATCAGTAATCCCTTTTAAAGCAGATGTTACTATTATAAGTTTAGAGTCCTTAGCATATGTTCTAACTATATTAGCGGTTTGTTTGAAGGAATTAGCATCTTGTAAGCACGATCCACCAAATTTCATTACTATTAGGTCTTTCTTTTCTTCAGTCAATAACATCACCTAAAGAGAATTTATTTGTATTTCTTGAATGGATAAAATGAATTAAAATTAATAGATTTTTTCAAAATTCATAGATATTTAGGATTTAATTCCAGTGGAATTTATAATTTATAATAATAATACATAAGTTTTTTTTCATTATCTCCCGATTAGAGGCTAATTTTATTAATTTATAAAGATAATATTTATTATTCTTCTGATTTGTTTATAATACAGAAAACAAAACTATGTAACATCCTTTCTATAAAAATATAAATGAAAGAGGTTGATTGATGTGAGTGAAGATAAAGACATAAAAGTTGATGAAGAATTAGATGCAAGAGGATTATTCTGTCCTGAGCCATTGTTTGAAACAAGAAATCTTTCTGAAACGCTAGAACCTGGCCAAATATTAAAAGTATTAGCTGATGATCCTGCAGCTGATGAAGACTTGCATAGGTGGGCAAAGCGTACAAATACAGAAATATTAGATTTTAGAAAGGACGGAGATGATTTAATCTTTTATTTTAAAATAACTTAAAGCAAATAGAGGAGGAAAAAGTGAGTGTATATCTAGATTATCAGGCAGCTAAACCAGTAGATCAAAGAGTTTTAGACGAAATGTTACCCTATTTTAACAGAAAATTCGCTAATCCTTCATCTCTCCATGGTGATGGGGATATTGCTACGGAAACGTTAGTAAAATCTCGTGAAAAGGTTGCAAATTTTATAAATGCTCCAAATTCTGAAGACATTTTATTTACTTCAAGTGCGACTGAATCTAACAACTTAGCCTTAATAGGTTCAGCGATGAGAAATAAAAAGAAAGGAGACCATATAATAATTTCTGAAATTGAACATATATCTATTCTTAACTTAGGTAAATATCTAGAAAGACAAGGATTTAGAGTAAGTCGAGTTTCAGTTGATCGCTTTGGGATTATTAACTTCGAAAAATTAAAACGACATATTACTGATAAAACAATTTTAATCTCCATTGCTACAGCAAGTAACGAGGTCGGTTCTCTTCAGCCAATAGAAGAAATAAGCGAAATTGCCAGTGAAAAAAACATTTTATTTCATACAGATGCCGTTGCGAGTGAAGCTGTTATCCCTATAGATGTACAGAAAGTACCAATTGACCTAATAAGTTTGTCTTCAAATGATATCTATGGTCCTAAAGGTCTTGGAGCACTCTACTTGAAAAAAGGAGTACGTCTGAATCCTGTAATTATTGGTGGAGGTCAGGAAAGAGGGATGAGATCTGGCACTGAAAATATGCCCGGTATAGTCGGATTTGCTAAAGCGGCAGAAGTAATGAAAGATGAAATTCATGACGAAGCGGCTCGTTTAAAAATTATGCGGGACAAATTAATTAGGGAAGTACTTGATTCAGTTCCAAAATCATATCTTAATGGTCACCCTGAAAAACGCCTTCCACATAATGCTCATTTTAGATTTGCCTATATTGAGGGAGAATCCTTGATATTATCATTAAGAGATCAAAATGTCTGTGGAGCTACTGGTTCTGCATGCTCTTCAAAAACCTTAGAAGCATCACATACTTTAATTTCAATGGGATTATTGCATGAAGAAGCCCATGGAAGCCTATTGTTTTCCCTGGGTAGGTTTACTAAAGAAGCAGATATTGATAAAAGTATAGCTGTGTTGCCAGATATTGTAAAAAGATTACGAATTTTATCTCCATTAACTCCTCCAGATTTATTAAAACAATATAATGAGGGAAATTAAAAAAATGAAATCAACAGATTATAGTGATAAAGTGTTAGAACACTTCCGAAATCCTCGAAACGTTGGTGTAATTGAAAACCCTGATGGATACGGTAAAGTGGGAAATCCTGTTTGTGGTGATCTAATGGAAATGTTCATCAAAGTGGGAAAAAATGATAAAAACGAAGAGATCATAGCTGAAATTAAATTTAGAACCTTTGGATGTGGTTCAGCAGTTTCCACCTCCTCAATGGTTACAGAAATGGCAAAGGGTAGAACTCTAGATGATGCATTTAAAATTTCAAGACAAGACGTTGCTGACGAGCTAGATGGTTTACCCCCTATTAAAATGCACTGCTCTAACTTAGCTGCTGATGCTCTTCAAGCAGCAATAAATAATTATAGGGAAGGAACAAAACCAGAAGTCGAAGTAGTTACATCTTGCCAGCTTGATGTAAAAATTATCTTAGGAATTGAGGATTTTCTTGGAAAAGGAGTGTACAAAGAAGTAAGTGACCTAAACGAGTTTAAAGACAAAAGAATATTAGTAGTCGATTCAGGAGATGAGTCTTTAAAACTTGCATTAGAATTAACCAAGTATACAGGAAGAGTAATTGTTATAACTTCAGCTAAAGAAATCCCAGGAACAGTAGAGCTCAGAAAAGAATTAAAGCATTCTGAGGTTAAACTCCTACATCAATCTGAGCTTTTAGAAATTAAGGGAGAACTCGATGAAGTTGAGAAAGTTGTCATCCATGACTGGGATGAGGGCGAAAATTACGAATTATTCGTAGATGTGGTTATATTTCTAGACTATAGAAGTTAGATATTTTCTTTTTTTTCTTTTTTTTTAATGGTAACTTTAATTATAGTATTTATTATCAAAACAGTATAATAATGATGTTTTTAAGACGAATTAAATTAATCTAACTTAATTAATAATGATTTTAAGATAACTTATAAATAATTAATTGTGAAGATTTAAAATGGAAAAAGTAGTGATTGTTGGAGGGGTTGCTGGAGGTGCTTCTACTGCAGCGCGCTTAAGAAGAATGAGAGAAGATATAGAGATCATAATGTTAGATAAAGGGCCTTACGTCTCATTTGCAAATTGTGGACTCCCTTACTATGTAGGTAATGTCATTAAAGAAAAGAGATCACTTGAATTGTTTACTCCAAGACGCTTTAAGAGCTGGTTTAACATAGATGTGAGAGTAAACAACGAAGTTATTTCTATTAATCATGAAAAAAAACAAGTTCTGGTAAGAGATTTAACTAAGCTAGAAGAATATACTCTTGAATATGATTATTTAGTGCTATCTACAGGGTCTTCACCAATAATTCCGCCATTTAATGGTCTTGACGATGTACCTCATTATTCAATATGGACAATTCCAGATGCTGTAAAAATCAAAGATTTCATTGATAACAATAAAATAAAACATGCAGTGGTTGTCGGTGGAGGTTTTATAGGACTAGAGATGGCTGAAAATCTAGTAGAAAAAGGAGTTAAAGTAAAGATCATAGAGATGTTAGACCAAGTAATGGCCCCAATTGATAAAGAAATGGCTCATTTTATTCATCAGGAATTGATCCTCAATGGAGTGTGCTTGGTTCTAGAAGATGCAGTTGATTCATTCGGAAGAACCGAGGATAATAAACCTTTTGTCAAAACTAAAAGTGGACGCATAATAGAAACAGATTTGGTTATTTTATCAGTAGGGATTAGACCTCAGAATAAGCTAGCAAAAGAGGCTGGATTAGAACTGGGTGAACGAGGACATATTATTGTAAATGAAAACATGGTAACCTCAGATTCAAATATTTATGCTGTGGGGGATGTTGTACAGACATTACATTATCAAACTAAAAACCAAATAGCAATAGCTTTAGCAGGTCCTGCTAATAAACAGGGTAGAATAGCTGCAGATAATATTGCTGGAAGAAAAATTGGGTATAAAGGGATTCTTGGAGCTTCTGTTGTAAAAGTTTTTGATATTACAGTAGCAAATGTGGGGCTAACTGAAAAAATGTTAAAAAGGACTAATATAAAATATAACAAAGTTTATGTTCATCCAAATAACCATGCAGGATATTATCCTGATGCCGCACCTTTAGCGCTTAAATTAATGTTTGAAGAGCCCTCAGGGAAAGTTTTAGGTACTCAAATTGTAGGAGGTTTTGGAGCTGAAAAACGAGCAGATGTTATATCTACGATAATTAAAATGGGAGGGACGGTATTTGACTTAGAAGAGTTAGACCTCACATATGCTCCACCCTATGGTTCCGCAAAAGATCCTGTAAATATGGCTGGATTTGTTGCTTCTAATTATTTACGAGGAGATATAAAGATTAAGCAATGGCATGACATTGAAGAGTTTAAGAATAACAATGGGATTATATTAGATGTGAGAACTAAAGGGGAACACGAGGCACGAAAAATTGAAGGTAGCTTGAATATTCCTTTGAATGAGTTAAGAAATAGACTTAAAGAGTTGTCCAAAGAAAGCTCTATTGCGGTTTATTGTGAAGTGGGTTATAGAAGCTATTTAGCAACAAGAATTTTAATGCAACATGGATTTAATGAAGTTTATGAGCTCACAGGAGGATTTAAACTATATGAAATGGCAAATTCAAAAACTGAGGATTTAGTAGCAGCATGTGGTGGCTCTGCACCAATAATGGAAGAATTTGTGAAACAAAAAGCAACAGAAAGTAAAGAATTTGTCCAAGTAGATTGTAGTGGGTTGGCATGCCCGGGACCCCTCAACGCCATGATTAAAGCGCTTGAAACTTTGCCTGAAAATAAAAAGTTAAAAATATACGCCACAGATCCAGGATTTAAATCAAGTGTAGAAGCTTATGCCAAGTTAAATGAAGCAGTGCATTTAATTTCATTAGGCAAAGAAGAAGGAAAACTAGTTGCTACGTTAGAAAAGGGCAAAATTCCCATGATTGAAGTTGAAGTCCCCACCGCTGTTAAGAAAAAGTCAAGAAAAGAAATGAGAGGATCAAATGCACATCCATTATCTGATATTAGTGCTGAAGAATTGTATGAAAGGCTTGACTCAGATGATCCTCCTGCGATATTAGTTGATGTTAGAACACCTCAAGAGTATCATGGACAACATGGCCATATTAAATCTGCCCAATTAAAGCCTTTAGGAGAATTAATGAATAATTTAAGTGCCCTGGATGAATATAAGGATGATGAAATCGTTGTAATATGTCATAGTGGAGCCCGTTCAATGATGGCAGCTAGACTCTTAGCTCAAGCGGGTTATCAAGATGTCAGAAATTTGACTGGTGGAATGATGATGTGGTCTCGGAGAAAAAGATATCCTATTACTCGGAAATAATACTTTATCTTAATTCCTATTTTTAACTATTTTACCATATCTCACTATTATTTAAGCGGTGAATATGGTAATAGATATATACTTGTTATACGTTCCTTTGGCGCAAGTTCTCGAAGTGGCCGATAAAATTGTTCGTCAAAATTTTTATTAGCAGGTTGGTAAGCCTCCTGAGGAAATTTCATATTCCAGAGGTCAATCACTTCAGAAGGACTTCCTCCGATTGGACGCCAACTTGCTAATATTGGAGAATTACGACCTGATCCTAATTTTAAGAATTCAAGAAATGCAGGCATTTTATCCGGAGCAACCTCTAGAGTGGCTATGAAGCAAACTCCAATTGGTTTTTTTTGACTAAGTTCAATAGCTCTATGTAACCTTTTAGGCTGTATAGGCCCTAATGGTTCTAAAAGTCTGGTTTTCCTTTCAGGAGCGATTTCTTCCAGCTGCGCCATATACTCTCCCCATTTTGTGTTTTGACTTGAATTAATACGGAATCTCTTCAGTGCCTCTAAATCATCAAACTCCATTACTTGGGTAACTTGAGAAAACCACTCGCCATAACTATACCATGCTGCTATAAGACGAGTGCCTAGGCTTTCACAAATTGGAACATTTTTTTCAGCAAAATCTATAAATTTATCAAGAGTTACCGGACTGGCCGGTATGAGATTAAACTTTTCTTCTAAATAAATCATGATACCAATTCTCTTTCTTAATTTTAATTATTAAATATAATATTAAAAATAAATTTTGATTTACAAATACATCTAAAGAAATAATTGTATAAAAGAATTGTTGATAGTTTCATCAAAATTTGAATTTACCATTAAAATAAAATAATAATAAAAAAAATATAAGGTTCGATAACAATTGTAAAAAGAGAATTTTACTAAATATTATTTACTACCCATGTTATTAATTTTTGTTGATTTTTTACAATCCATAATTTTATATACGGTTTGTTCGGCTTCCGCCGACACTGAATGAATTAATATCGTGTTCTAGGTGCCCTTTCGGTAACAACAACATTGCTCGCTTGAGGCCCTTTTTGACCTTCAGTAACATCGAATTCAACCTTGTCATTTTCATTTAAAGTTGCGAATTCATCACCCTCTTTCTTAATAGATGAGTAATGAACAAAAACATCGTTTCCATCATCAGTACTTATAAATCCATAGCCTTTTCGGCCATTAAACCATTTTACTGTTCCACTTGCCAATTTAAAAACCTTTTTTTTAATTTTAATTTTTTTTTCGTTCTAAAAGAACTAATTAAGAACAATTCTTAAAGAATTAATTATGAAAAGAATCTAAATTTAATAAATATTGGCTTTTTTAGGGTTTTAGAAGAAGGAGAATTTCAAATTACAATACATTGAATACTATAATTGTATAAAACAGATTTCTCACGAAAAAATCCTCCTTTCTATTAATTAAAAAAAAAAAATTAATTAAGGACACAAAAAAATATAACCTAAACTGTAATTACATTTTTTGATATTCAATAAGTAAAAGAAAAAAGGTATTTAAAATGAAAGAAACCCCAAAAAAATTATATACTGCATTTGTAGGTGAGTCTCAGGCCAGAAATAGGTACACGTTCTGGTCTAAGATCGCTAAAAAAGAAGGAAATGTGTTAGCAACTAAAGTATTTCTAGAAACTGCAGATCAAGAGCAACAACATGGAAGCTGGTTCTACAAGATGCTCCAAGACTTCAAGAAGGAAGAGAAATTTGATGAAATGAAAGTTCTGCCTGATGCATCGTTTCCTACAACTTATGGTTCAACTGTAGAAAATCTAAAATCTGCTATGATGGGAGAAGATTTGGAATGGCAAAAACTTTATCCCGATATTGCCGACACTGCGGAAAAAGAAGGATATCCTAAGATTGCCGCCCGGGTTCGAGCTATTATGAAAGCAGAAAAGCATCACTCAGAGAGATATGAAAAACTCTTAAAGTTAATTGGAGATGACATTTTCTTCAAGCGAGGTAAGAAAGTTGTGTGGATCTGCATGGAATGTGGCTATGAAGTAGAAATGGATAGTTTACCTGAAGACTGGAAATGCCCCTCGTGTGATCATCCACGCCCTTATTTCAGAAAAAAAAGTGAAGACTACTGATTGGCACTAAAATCTAGAATTTATAAAAACAACTATTAAATATTAGAGTATTGTTAATAAATCCTAACAAAATAGAAATTTTGTGAACATAATGCAAAGAAAGGAAATATGGAAATGTAATGTATGTGGAAAAACTTTAGAAATCTTGAATCCCGGAGCACCAACGCAAATTTGTTGTGGTCAGGATATGCAATTGATGGAAGAGAAAACCGCCGATTGGAAAGGAGAGAAGCATGTTCCTAAGATTAACATTGACGGTAATAAAGTTACCGTAGATGTTGGAATTTCAATGGGAACTCCACACCCTATGACAGATGAGCATTGGATAATGTGGATTGAGTTACAGTGTAAAGATGATTGCTATAAAAGAAAATTTTTAAAATCCGGAGACGAGCCAAAAGCAGTTTTCGTAGTAGCTGATACTTCTGGCCTTAAGGCGCGAGAATATTGTAATCTACATGGTCTATGGGCAGGAACTGACTGAATATTTTTTACGTCTTAAAATTAACAAACAACTTTTTTATTTTTTTTTCTAAATTAAATAAATAATAAATTAAAATCACAATGAAAATGATGATAATATGAGTGAAATGAAAGAAATAAGCGTATTGGTTTGTAGAGGAAAACATTGCTCAAATAAAGGTTCTGAGAACATATGTAATATGTTGGAAAAAACACTAAAAGAAAAAAATCTTAATGTAAAAGTTTCAGTAGACTACGGAAGCTGCCAACACCTTCACATGTTTGGACCAATCATAATTATAAAACCAGATAACATTCTCTATGTAGAGGTAACTCCGAATGATATTGAAGAAATAATTAATGAACACATTATTAATAATAGGATAATAGAGAGACTTCTATTAAGAAATCCAAAGACAGATGAAATCATAAAAGATTATGAAGATGCCCAGAAAATTGTAAAAACATATAAGAAAGAAATGAAAGCTAAATCTGAGTAAATTACTTTATAACCCATTTTTTTTAATTCATGAATATTTATAGCACAAATTTAATTATAATTTTTTAATACTCTTGTTTAGAAACATATTTTTATCTTTTTTTTTGTTACTGGATTATAAACATAATTAATTTAATATCCAAAAACAACTTTTCCTTATTAATAACTAATTTGTGATTAATGTATGGTAAAAAATGTTTATAAATGTAATAAATGTGGGACGGTATTGTTTGCTACTGCTGATTATATAGAATGTTGTAAGCAAGAAATGGAGTTATTAGAACCAAAAACAGCAGATTGGCAAGGTGAAAAACACGTTCCAAAAATTACAATTGATGGTAATAAGGTGACCGTAGATGTTGGAATTTCAGCAAATATGCCTCATCCTATGACAGAAGAACACTCGATTAAATGGATTAACTTAATAGGTAAAGACTTCTACGAAAAGGTAAATTTAAAACCAGGGGATGAGCCAAGAGCTACATTTGTAGTAGCAGATTCAGAAGGACTATGGGCGAGAGATTTTTGTAACCTCCATGGGTTATGGAAATCATCATAAAACATTTAAAAAAAATCTTAATCCTAATAAATTCATTTATTACGTTATTTTTTTTTTAAATCATGAATATTT
>Ga0114923_10002000_pt1 | contig 13969 bp, 15 predicted proteins | sample SumtaG_FD_89578 | JGI IMG/M metagenome (GOLD analysis project Ga0114923, IMG submission 89578) | Deep subsurface microbial communities from Indian Ocean to uncover new lineages of life (NeLLi) - Sumatra_00157 metaG | ecosystem: Environmental > Aquatic > Marine > Oceanic > Sediment | place: near... | reverse complement strand
TGCGAAAGGTATAAACATTTATTATACTACGACATTTACATTCAAAAATTTATTGAGTGTGATGGCTTTGAAAGAAAGATTTACGTAATAGGAGACAAAACGTTTGGGATTATAAGAGAAAATCCGATTTATATATATTTGAAAAAAAAGCCCGATAATATCGATGTTGATACAATCAAAAGAAAAGAATTTAAAATAACTAAAGAAATTCATAATCTAGCCCAAATCCTTTCAAAAGAAATGAATTTAAAAATATTTGGGTTCGACTTGATTCAGCCCGTCAATAGCAATAAGTATTATTTCATAGATCTTAACGATTTTCCAGGATTTCGAGGAATAAAGAATATTGAAAGTATATTGAGTGATTACTTAATCAATTTTATCAAAACAAGTTAGAAAATTTCATGAATATTTTCTTAAACCTTTATCCAAACATCTTTTTATCTCGTCCCGAGCTTTGCGAAAACCTTCAAGTCCTTTCATTGAAGGGTCTTCAATATCCCCATGTTCTCCCGCAAATTCTCTTAGAGTGTAAATCTCCTTATTATCTGAGTTAGTAAAGACACTAATTTCTTTTTTATGTTTATCAGTTAGCGTGAGGATTAAATCTGCTCGTTGGATTAATTTCGGTCGTTTTTTTAAATCAATCGAGACAGAATCTTCTGGTAGGTCTATAAAAAATTCTTTCATAACAAATTTCGCGTCAAGAGATATAAGCATTCCATCTCTAGCGTTCGAAGAAATTCCACCAGAATACACTTCTACTTTCATATTATTACGAGCAAAGAAATCTTTTAAAAATCCTTCTGTCATTGGACTTCTTGCTGTATTTACACTACAAGCTACTAAAATTTTGCTGTGTGGAAAATTCTTTAGTTTGCCATTCGTCGAGGACTTCATGATTTTAACCCTTATTCAAAACTTTCCTTTGTTACGAATTTAATATCCTTATTTCTCATATTCTTTAAAGAGCTAGAGATGTTTCCTGGGGGCAAATCTATGCCTTTAGTTAAATTTACTAAAAAGTAAACCTCAAAACCAAAATCGATACCATCAATCGCAGTAAAATAGCAACAATAGTCTAACGCTAATCCACAAATAAAGATTCTTTTAATATTCAATGATTTCAAAAGTCCCGCCAAACCTGTTTCTGAATTTTTATCGTTTTCAATAAATCCAGAATAACTATCTACATTCAGATTGTATCCCTTACGAATGATAGCATAAGCTAAATCTGTTTTTAATTTTTCGTGAAATTTTGCACCATGTGTGCCTTGAACGCAATGATCTGGCCAAAGAACAGGGCCAATTCCTTCAGATTGGAACTCATCTCCAGGATTCTTTCCGAGATAGTTGCTTGCAAATGACTTATGATTTTTTGGATGCCAATCCTGTGTTAATACAATTATTCCATTGCTATTTTTAAAAACTTCAGCGACTGCATTAATATCATCTATTATCTGATCGCCTTCTTCGACAGGTAAAGCTCCCCCTGGCATAAAATCATACTGCATATCAATTATGAGTAGTGAATCATTCTTATTTATCGTAATTTTTTTTTGAAAAGTTAAATTCTCAATTTTCATAACAAATAATAAAAATACAAGGAAAATAAAATTTCGTAGAGGATTATCTAGTTTCTTCTTCTTCTCCTTCTTCTTATATCTAAAAAAATTTTTATTGTAACCTTATTTAGGAAATGTGTTTGTTCGTTAATTTGATATGAAAATTGATATTTTCAATATCAATACAATAAATAAAAAAAATTTATTTACAAAATATCATTAATAATTATTAATTTTCTATATTTTTGCGCTTGTAGTATAGTGGTAATATGCTGGCTTCCCAAGTCAGCGTCCCGGGTTCAATTCCCGGCAGGCGCATTTTATAAAATTAATTCCTCAATAAAAAACATCTATACTCATATTAGTTTAAACCTCTTCAAACTAATACCAGCCCTCAGTTTCCAAGTATTCAATATAATATATGGCTTTAGAAAGTTTTCTACATTTTTTACAATAGTACGGAATCTTGAGGTAATTACCTTTGATAAATTCCTTTTTCGGAGTTATTTCTGCTGATTGGCAATAAGGACAAATATTTGGAGTATAAATAATCTTTTTTTTCATTTTCATATTCACATTCATATTCATATTCATTATTTTTATCACATCTCAAACTTTTTTTATCAAAATTTTTTTTCTTTCATCCAAAATGTTTTTTAATTAATGATTCAAGATTTTCCCAATTATCCGATATAGAACAAGAATCTTCTATATCTTCAACAAGTTCTTTATAAGTTTTATCAAATTCTTCAATGAGAGAGGTAAACTTTCGTTGAAAAATAGTTAAATTTTCTTTTGCAATTAAGGCAAAAATAATTTCGTTTGTTTTATTCTTTTCAAATATTATCTTACGATCTCCATGATCTATAATCTTAATAAACTTTTCACCTTGAACTACCTCTTTTAAGATAGCCATCATTCCGACTAAACTACCAGAGATTAAAATGGAATCACCTTTTTTTACGGTTTCTACAAATGGATAATCATAGAGTAGAATTCCTGATTGATAAAAAATATAAATATGAAGTAATGAAACTCTCCAGTTTATAATTGGTAATCTTATAATAAATCTTGATCCTTCATTTTTTCTCTCAGATTCAATAAGAATTTGACCTCCATGTAAATCGACAATTTCTTTTGAAAGATATAATCCGAGAAAAGAAATTCTTGGATTTAATTTACTTTTAGACGAAAATAGAATCTTTTTTTCTTTTTCTTTTAAACTTATGCCTTTATATTTTATTATAATTTCTGCAAAATTGTCATTTTTTTGTAAATGTATAGAAATTTCACTTTTTTTAGAAGTGTTTTTAATAATATGTAGCAAGATATCTTTGATTACTTGCTTTATTCTAAGTTTATCAACTTCAGAGTACAAATCCTCAACCAAATCTAAATTTAATGTAAAATTTAGCTTTTTTATTTTTACCATTGTCTCATCTACAGATTCACTAATAATTTCAATTAGACTCTCAATTTGCTTTTTTAACGTTATTTTTTCAGTTTCTATCCTAGAAATGTCGACTATTCGCCCAACTAAGTTCATAGATTTTTTTCCTCCTTTTTTTATCATTTCTAGAAGTTTTATAGCGTTTTGGTCTAATTTGTCTTTATATGAATCTAAAAGTGCCTGTGATGCATCAAACATATCATTTAATGGTGCTTTCATTTCTTCTGATGTTTGAACGGTTAATTGTTTTTTCATATCATCAATTTTCCTTAACCGTTCGTTCTCCTCTTTAATGATATTGTCTACCAATTTCCTTTCAGTTATATCTTTCATAAAAACCTGAACAAATTTCTCGTTCCTAAATTTTATAGAGGAGAAAATAACTTCAATAACAGAACTATTAGCTTTATTATCTATAAATTCAAATTCTATAATTTCACTCAAGTCAAAGTTAATAACATTATAAATCAACTCATCACACGAATCTATGACTTCTTTGGTTTTTGGGAATAGATCAAAAAAATTCTCTCCTATAAATTCTTCTTTTGATCTTTTTAGATATAATTCAGCGGTAGTATTACAATCATAAATATTCTTATTTGCTTTAAGTAAAAATATCGAAAATTGAAGATTTTCAATTAAATTTCTAAATAATTCTTCTGAATCTTTAAAGGAATGTTCAATTTTTTTTCTATCAGTAATGTCTCTAAAAATATCTATTATTGCGGGCTGTCCATTAAAAGAAAAAACAGAAGCATTACTGTATTCAAAAAACTTTTCTTCCGTCCCATATGGGTTAGTATGTGGAGTTTCAAATTTACTTCCTGTATTAAAATTTATTTTATTAAAACAACAAGATTCACAAATAGTATCTTTATTCATCATAACCTCAAAACAAATATTTCCAATCTGATTATTTCCAAATTCCTCCTCAGCTTTCTTATTCATATATAATATTTTCATATCTTTTGAGATAATAACAATTAGATCATTAACATTTGATAAGATAAAATTTAATAACTCCTCAGATTCTTTTATTTTATTCTCTTGTTTCTTAATTCTAGTGATGTCCCCCTCTATATGTTCTTTCAGCATTCCATTCTCCAACATAATTATTGTGTAATATTTAAATCTAGTCCATTCATTAGTTCACTAATATTTGGAGGCTCAGCAAATTCAAACAAAATTATGAATTTACTTCCTTTAGTATAATCTCCTTCAATTTTATTTTCTAAACTAATATATCCATTATATTTTTCTACAATTTTCTTTACTAATGATAGCCCTAAACCCATTCCACGTGCGTTTTTTTCTGTTTTTTCCGTTCTTAGAAAAATATCTTTTTTAATTTCGTTTGGTATACCTCTTGCGTTATCTATGAATTCAATTTTAAGATATTCATTCCCGTACCTTCGCACTTTTGAGAATATTATTGAAATCTCAATAATTGGGTGATCATTATGTAACACCGCGTTTATTAGAATATTATCAAAAACTTCTTGTAAGAATTCGTTAGCCTGGATATATATAGGTCTTTCTAAATGTAAAACTTCGATTTTAAATCTCTTATTCTGAAATCCATTAGTAATATATTGTATAGATGTTCCTAATACATCTCTAACATCTATTGCTGTCAGGTATATTCCAGTGTCTTCAATTTCAGAAATTCGTCTAACATTAAAAGTTAGTTTTGCTGCTCTTTTAACTTGTTCTTTAGCAATATTAACTAATTCCTTAATTGTACTCTTAAAATTAATCTCATTTAAATTAAGAGCTATTAATTCAAGAGAAGAATTGATTATCTGAAGAATATTATTAATATCATGGGTAAATAGGTCTTTATAGAAATTTGCTCGTTTGTAGGCTTCCTGATATTTCCTTTCTGATTTTTTCAGACTTTTTTCTGCTTTTTTTCTAAATGTTATATCTCTTATGACATCAATGATAGCTGGTTCACCCTTAAAATTTAAAATTGGGGAACAATTATAATCAAAATATTTTATTTCATTTTTCTTAGTATTCGGAAAGAGTTTTTCAAATCTAACATTAGTATTATAATTATTTATTAATTTAGTAAAAGTACAATGATCGCAAATTCGATCTCTTTTCATTAAAACCTCATAGCAAATATCTCCTATATTGCATTTTCCAAAATGTTCTTCCGCTTTTTTATTCATGTATAAAATTTTTAGTTCTTTCGAAATAACAAAAACAGAATCATCTATATTTGACAATATTAGATTTAACTGTTCTTCCGATTCTTTAATTTCTAATTTTATTTTTTCTTGTTCAGTGATATCTCTACCAATTTTTACAATTTGCTCAATCTTTCCTTCATTTGTTCTGATTGGATATGCTATCAACTCTAGAAATATTTCCTTTCCATTTCTATAATGAGTGTGGACGGATTTGCTGATTTTTCCTGTTTTTAAAACATCTTCTAAAGGACACTTACATTCTGGAGGCTTACAAATATGATTCAACCTATGTGTTAATTTATAACATTTCTTCCCAATAACATTTTCTTTAGAAACTTTGTAATTCTCACAAAAAGTCTGATTTACATCAACTATATTATAATTCATGTCTAAAACAGTTATTTCCTCAAAAATCGAATCTATTATTAATCTTAGATCCTCAATTTTGTAATTAATTTCTATTTCACTCATGAGCTTATCATGTTTAATTAGAAGTAATTAATCTTATATTTTGTAAAAACTCTTTATATCTTGAACGAAGAGTAACTTCCGTTACTCCAACTACTTTTGCTATTTCTTTTTGACTGATACCTAAGTTTTTGATCTTGCAAGCAAAATATAGAGCTCCTGCACAAAAACCTTTCGGATCTTTACCGCAAAAAAGATTTTTATTTTTCATAGGTATTAATATTTTACGAGCTATAATTTCTATATCAAAGCCCAAATTTAATTCGACAGCAAATCTAGAAACATATGTCATTGGATTTGTATTTAACACTTTTAAATTTAACTCACGTACTAAGCTGTTATAGCATTTTTTTACAATTTTTTCAGAGATCGGTGTTTCAGATAAAATCTCGTGAAAAGTCCTTGGTATACTCCTATTTTTACAAGAATAATAAATACATGCAGTGATCATCCCAATTATTGACCTACCCTTTAACATCTTAGTTTTAAAAGCTTTCTTATAAAGAAAAAATGCATCTTCCAAAATGAACCTAGGAAGGTTTAAATTATGTCCTATTCTTTTTAATTCTTTACTAGCAATTGATAAATTCCGACTCCTCCACGTTAAATGAGAATCTCTTCTTACAGCCCGTTTAAGTTCAGTGTTACATATATAATTTTTATCAATATATGTACATAATATAATATCTGGGATCAGAGGTGAAATTGGAGTCCCTAACCTTTCTTTTTTGTTACTATCTTCTTTATTATATATTCTTCTATCATTATGAGATAAATCTAATTGCCTTTCATAAATAATTAGACCACATTGATAACAAACAGTTTCACCTTTTTCTTTAATTAAAATGATGTTACCATTACATTCTGGACACGTCTCTAATTCATTGCTATATTCGGTTATTGAAGTCATTTTGTTATTCCTCCTCTTTCTTTTATGAATTACTAATTTATATTTAAATTCAAATTATAAATTTTTTTTATTACATCCTTAAGGATTAAGTCTCCCATCCCTAAACGGACTGATTTTGAAAAAATAAAAACAACTATTAATGAGGTATTATTAATTTGAATAAATTGAGAAAAGATCTTTTGTCCATTTTCTAAGACTAAATAATATTTTTTTACCATAACTAAGTTTTTCTCATTTCTTGTTTCGAATTCTCTGATTGTATTAAATAATGCCTCTAAAGATAAAGATGAATAAAGAACTCTCCCATCCACTGTAAAGAGAGAACTTCCAAGGACTTGATCGTTATCCACAGTATTTCTGAGAAGATTTATTATTTCTTGAGAACATTTTAATGATTTAAAATTTGTCTCTAGTATTTCTTTGGTCCCTGAGGATTCTATTATTTCTTCAAAAAATTCAATTTTTGATAATTCAAAATCAACCTTTTGATACGCTCTAACTTTAAAATTTTTATCTATAAAAGCTTGAAAGTTATGCCCACAAATTAAATCTAAAGGTATAGAGACCGTAGTCAATTGTTTACTTTGATTGATAATTTTAACAGGGATTTTTATTAATTTTTTAGCTTGACAACTTGGACATTGGATAAGAACATTTTTAATATAATCTTCATAAATCTCAACATTTTCCTGAATCAACTTATATCACACTCATCAATTTCTATTCATGGATTTTGTTTTATAACACATTTTAAATCAAGGAATTTCTTCTCGTTAAATATCTCCTTCTCTTTTACGTAATACCTACAACTTTGCTTTTCTAATCCGGTTACATAAATCATTTTCTTATTACACCAATAAAGTCCCGTCGGATTTGGATTGAAGGCAAATTTACAATCTGAAGGAATAAATTCTTTTTTTTCCTCTCTCCAGATAAAATAATCAAATAATCTTTGGCATAATTTTTCAGAATTTTCATTAAATGGATAACACATTATACAGTGCGTTCCAACTTCTGTCTTTCTTAACTTTACAGGGACAAACCCTAAAGTGCTAAAAAATTTTAGTTTATATTGCTCACATTTCGCCACCAACAAGAAAACTATGAAATCTTTATGCTTTTCAAGTTCATTTTTGATCATAAAATTAGTTAAATGCGTGCCTAATCTTCTTCTTCTATAACCTTTTTTAATTTCAATGGTATCCCAGTAAAAAAGATAAGTTCCTTGATATATTGATAAAAAAATTAAATTTAAACACCCAGCTATCTTATTAAACCCATTTAAAATATAATGAGTTTTATTTAAATAACCGTAATGCCATTCGTAGGAATCTTTAATATTATCAAAAATTCTTGATGATAACTCTTCCTTACGATAGATTTTATGTTCATAATCTTTTAAAAGATATCTCCAATGTGGTGAGAATTTATTTAAAAGTTTCTCATAATGATCTTTCAAAAACCAAACTGGATTTAAATATTTTTTAATTAAAGGGTTCAATGCTCTTTTATCTCCTATTTTTCCTAAAGAAAAAGACGCATAATCTTGTAACCCTGAATACTCATCACTTAATATTTGAATAAGGGTGTCTACAGCTTTTTTATCACCAATCTCTCCTAAAGCAATTACAATATTTTTTTTAATCTCAAATTTTAAATTTTTTATGTTTAACATATCTATTAATATGTCAACAGCCTTGTTTTCACCAATTATTCCAAGAGCCCATATTATGTCCTTCTTAACCCATTCTTCTTCTATTTCTAAAAGGTTTAGTAGAATATCAACAGAATGTCTATCTTTTATAAAACCATTTGCCAAAATAACGCTTTTCCTAATATAAATATTTTCATCTTCTAATAATTCATTTAATTCGGCTAAGATACTCCCATCTCTCATCCTGCCTAATCCTTCTATGGCATATTTTCGGACTCTTATGTTCAAATCTTTATTTGCAGCAATCTTTAGAATTTTATACTTGATTTCTTTCCCAATTTTTCCAATTATTTTTGGAATCAAATAGGAACACCCATCAAAGTAGGAATTTAATAGAGGAATAACCATATCTGAATTATTTTCTTTTTCTAAAGCTAATCCTTCTTGTTTCGTGATTCTTGAGATTTTTTGGTTCAAATTCTCAAATGGAACTTCACACTTAATTTCACTCTTAAATTTCTCAGTGTCATAGCATACATTTTCCATTTTTTGAAAACCTCCTTACGATATCACCAACTTCTTTTTACATCCTAAATGAAAAGAATTGTAAATCTGTGATTATTTATGGTAAAGTACTTATACCATTCAAATTTTCAACTTGACCAAATTCTATGAAATGCGTAGATAATTTTTGGATCGTCTGGTTTAATTCAAATTGAATTACACCTAAATTTAGAAATAACGGAAACATAATTGCGAGCCTTATATCCTCAGTCACTGATTCAAGTTGAATCATAAAAGAATCATTATCAAGCTGATCTCCTGCCTGAATAGAAATTTGTTTAATAAAATTATCTTCTCTAATTATTTCGATACTATTTTCTGCTAGGGCAACAATACCTGCACATATCGCACACATACTCTGGAAATATTCATCATCTTCATTAATTTTAGCTTTTTCTATTGCTATAATAAAGCCATCTTCGTTAAACAAAGAAGAACATATTATACCGGTTCTTTCTCTAAATGATTTCAAAATGTTTTGAATTTCACTTTCCCTTAAACTAGCCATTCTGAACAATCCCCTCCTTATTAACTATATTATTTTCGTTTGTTCCATTTAAAATAATTTTACATACATGAATAATAGCGTCTTTTATCCCAATATTACATTTGGCAGAAGTTGAATATACTTGCTCGCCCATCATATTTGTAATCATTTCACAACCACAATAATCGTCTCTATCTGATTTATTAGCAATTATCCTTAATGGGACATTTTGCCCTAAAATGGCACGAGTTTCTTGTAAAATTACCAAACCATTTCCTATATTCACCAGATCACAACCATCTATCAAGAGAATTACTCCATCATTTCCTTTTGCTAGAATCTTTCGAACTGCAGAAAATTGCATCTGCCCAGGACACCCCTTTAACTCTAAATTTAACGCATGCCATCCCGAATATTCACTCTTATCTCTTAAATATTCAGTTTTATTCATAATCACGCCTTCTGTTTTAAAATCCAAATTAGGCCTAGCCCAAATTAACCTTGCTAAATCAAATCCCGTAGTAGTATGTGTTTTTTCATCATTATATGCTTGAGCTAATTTTTTCTCAACAGATATGGCTTTATCATCAAGAGTATGAATCAATGTTGTTTTACCCGAATTAAAAAAACCTGTTATAAAAATTTTAATTTTATTATTCTTCAATTTAAATTACCTCTTCCCTTTTTGGTAAAAATTTACATTTTTTTTTACACACAACTAATAATTTGTGGTTTTCGTAAAAAACATTATTTCTTTTAGTATTTTTATTACTAATAATATTTTTTTTAGTATATTTAAATTTATGCTAAAATTTTATTTGTGTTTATACTAAGTATCTAATTTAAATAATAAACAGAGTACAACTAAAATTTAATAAGTCTAATTAATATCAATTTTATTAACTAAAAAATAAAATATTAGTAGAATTTATTATAATTATTAATTCTTTTTTGTGATAAAAACATTTAAATATAAATTACTTTATAATATTTTTGTAAAAAATTTGACTTAAAACATAAAAATTATCATAAATAAAATAAAAAATAAAAAAATAAAAAAATATAAAAGGAAATGTAAAAAAAATGCCAAACTATAAACAATTGTTAGATATGTCAAACGCAACTTTAGTAGCAATGGGATCGGCGATGATGAATATGGGATTAAATATTCCCTTAGTATGGAACGAAATAGCAAGTGTGTTTGGAGATGGTGCTAAACACATGCTAGAGGATCTTGGTTTGAAACCTGAAGGCTCAGATGTGAAATCGATTACTGAAGATTTTGCTGCCAAAATTACGAAACTTGGTTTTTGCCAAAGAGCAATTATTATGGAAGCTACAGACAACAAAATTGTAATAGATCTTGGAGAATGCATCTTTGGCTCTGCAACAAAGGTGTTTCGGGGTGATGATCTAAATTTCATACCTCCATGTCCGATGATGTCAATTTTATATAGTGCTGTTGAAGCACAAACAGGTAAAAAAGGATTTATTGAATCTTGTCTGTGGGTACCTGAAAAAAATACAAGTGTATTTACTGTTAGTTTAGAATAAGGAGGATTGAGAAAAAAAATGGCAAAATCAGATTGTAAATTTGCTGGAGACGAGAATTCGGACGGATTAGTATGGTGCGAGAAAAAAAACATCTATGTTTCGGCGAAAGAAAAGGATACATGTCCTGATTATGATAAAAAAGAATAATAAAAAGAGGTAAATGAGAATGAGCGCAAAAGCAGAAAAAATAAGAGACATTTTATCCGAACTAGAAAGGAATTCAGAAGTTACCAATAGTGCTTTAGTCTCGTTAAAAGGACAAATGATGGCGAGTGCTTTGCATAAAGATATTGACGAAAGAGCGGTCGCTGCGATGACTGCTGCTTTAACATCTGTAGGGTCTAGAGTTTCTGATACATTAAAGTCAGGTAAAACAGGATCTATCGTAATAAGCGGAACCGATAAATTAATCGTATTACAGCAATTATCCCAAGCAGTGCTAATATCCTTAGCTCCTGCTGATGCTAAAATTGGATTAATTGATTTCGAAATAAATGCGGCTATAGACAAAATAAAAATGGTTCTAGGATAAAGATAAGAATTAAATTATAATTTTTTTTTAAATTTTATATTTCATACCAGGAAAAAGATAAAAAAATAAAGAAATAAAGAAATAAAGAAAAAAAGAAAAAAATAAAGATTATTATAAAATTAATTGTTGTAAAAGGTGAGAGTATCTTGTCAGAAATTACGGATGATTTAATAGGATTATTAGATGATTTTATTACGTCCACTAAGGTCAGTAGTTCTAGTTTAATAACTGAAGATGGGCTAGTTATTGCAGTTAATAGTGAACAAGACGAAAAGGAAGAGGAGATTAATTATAATTTTGCTGCTATATCTGCTAGTATTTTATCAATGGCAGAAAGAGGAATTGAAATCATTAATACAAATAAAATGCTAGAACAAATTAAAATTGACGCAGGTTTAAATCAAAACCTTGATGCTGATTTTACAATTTTAATTACAAGGGTTTATTCTAATGTATTATTACTAATAATTTTTCCAAAAAGAATAAACACGGGACTAATTCATTTTGAAACTAATAAATTCATAAAGCAAATTAAAGAAATTATCCACAAAGATACATCTAGATCGCTTTTTACAAGTTTAGGATCTTTGACATAAAAATAAATAATTTGAATATTGAAAAATTTAATAGAAATTTTGAAGGGGTTTAAAATTGCCAAATAATGAAGATAATAAAGATGATACAATTAAAGAACAAGATAAAAGTGGTAAGGTTTATCAAGATCCAGATGAAAATTCGTTAGACTTAAAACAAGAGGAGAAATCTGATAAAGAAGAAAATAATAGTTCCAACATTGAACATGTTTTTGATGATATATTTGCAGATATTACAACTGGTGATAAAGTAGACGAGGAATTGATAGATAAAGTGGAAACAAGAGAATTAGAAAATGCATCTTTGGATGTTAGTAAAGAGGATAATGATGCTTATGAGCATAAAGTAAAACTAACAAGAGAATTGGAACTTTTTCATGAGAGTAGAATAAAAGAATTAGAAGAAAAAATTAAAGAATATAACAAAAAATATCAAAATTTAGAGGACAAGATTGACGAATACCAAGAAAAAAACCAAGCTTTAATAGATAAGAGATTAGAATTAGAAGACGTAGTGAAAAATTTTGAAGAAAAAACAGATCTAATAGAAGTAAGTAGAAAGGAATATAGAGAACGGAATCAAGAATTACAGGGAAGTAAAGAAGAGTTCACCGATCGTAGTATGAAATTACAAGAAGCTAGAGTACAATTTATGAATTTAAGTAAACAAATGGAAGAGAAAAAAATAGATTTAGAGAAAAGAGAAAATAACTATGAAAAAAGGCAAAGGATTTTTAACAGGGAAAAATTTGACCTTGAAAAAAATAAAATAGAATTCGAACAAATTAAATTAGACTATGAAATGGAAAAAGCGGATTTAGAAATCGATTTACAAAAGTTAGATATCAAAAGTTATGAAAAAGAATCCAAAGATGAAGAATATAAAGAAATTATCGTAGAAAAAGAGAAAAAAGTAACGGGCAAAGCAGAAATTTTAGAAGATTTATTAAAGCTACTATTGAATGAAGGTGGATTTAATTCCTGTTATTTAATTGATGGGAAGGGAATGTTAATTTCTGAATATTCTAAAACTAAGTTTGATACAGTGGCAATCGGGGCAATGTTTTCATTGATGAGTACAAATTTGTTAAGGACAGTAAACAGTTTAGACTTGCTAGAATTAAAACATTTTAAGTTTTCTTCAGCAAATGGGGAATTCATGCTTAAAAATATTAGTATTATGAATTATGAGAGAGACTTTATACTTTTAGCATATTATGACGAATCTAACACGGTTATACCTAAACTTGAACAGAGTTTTGATAGAAAAACTATGAAAAGAATTGTAAAAAGTGTGAAAAAAGATTTTTATAGCTTTGGAAGTGGAAAAAAAATTTCTTGGATACTTGATAATTTAGTAGAAAAGGTTAATTTTCTAAAACAACAAAATCAAATGATTGAAAGAGATATTGAAGCCATAAGGTTAGATGCTTTAAACACTACTTCAAATAAAATAAAAGGATTATTTGAAATTTAATTAGTTGAATAAAATAAGATTTTATAAACTAAATTTTTTTCAATAGAAAAAATTATTTGTTTAATTAGGTTTCATATTCCAATAATATATTTTAAAATTTATCTATGTTTTGGTGAATAAAATTACAGGGAACGGGAAATTGACAGAAGAAATGATGAAATTTGAAAATGAGACTGGAAAAAAGGCCATATGGAAAGGTGTGGTAACTGAAAAATTTAAAAAATGGCAAAGAGGAGAAAAAATCTATAATCAAGATAAAGAACGGATTGGGATACTTGTTTCTGAAAAAACTAAAACTAGATGGCAAGATTTTGCCAGTAATAATAAAATTACAACTGTTTCTAAGTTAATTAGAATGGCTGTTGACTTTTATATAGATTATACTTTAAAAACACCATCACAAAGAGATTTTGCCCAACTTTCTTATGATCTAAAAGAATCATTAACAACAATTAAAGGATTTTTCCAGTTAATAATAGAAAAGTTTTCTAATAAACTAGATCCAGATGTCTTAATG
>Ga0114923_10001999_pt1 | contig 13971 bp, 14 predicted proteins | sample SumtaG_FD_89578 | JGI IMG/M metagenome (GOLD analysis project Ga0114923, IMG submission 89578) | Deep subsurface microbial communities from Indian Ocean to uncover new lineages of life (NeLLi) - Sumatra_00157 metaG | ecosystem: Environmental > Aquatic > Marine > Oceanic > Sediment | place: near... | reverse complement strand
TCTGAATTAAATCCAATACCAGCAAAATTCCCGACAAGAACAGGAGCACCAGAACCATTTGAAAATAAAAGCTCCTTGACATCTTTAACTTGATGATTAAGCATATCAAGTTTATAGACAGTTGCTGCAGCTTCTATAAATTTTGCAACCTCTACACCACCAGTATAGAAACTGTGTTTCTCTAATGCTGGAACATTATATGATAATTCTGCTGCTGCACTTTTGATATTTTTATCTGGATCATCATCAAAAAATCGTAATTCCTTAATTCCTTCTATTAGACCAGCATCATCTAAATCAATTGAAGTAACACCAGTTAATGCACCAACATTTGAAATCCCCTGAGCTAACCAGTCTTTATTTATATCAATAGTTAAACCAGAAAGATTACTAGTTCCACCTCCTCCAGCAGAAACCCTATTTCCAGTTTCAAGAAATGCGTAAAATGTACCAAAAGACCATTTGATTACTATACCTGTTTCCTCATTTGGTCCTTGTAGTATTCCATTCTCTACAATTTCCTTGTTTACTGTTCCTGCAGGTAGTGTAACTGTGCGACCTCCTGTATTGTCCTGTACTAATGTAATACTCGAAAATGCTGTTTTATCTACTGGAGGACTAAGAAAAGCAAAGGTCGAGTTTTTATTTAGTGTGTAATGTCTTGAATGTCTATCTGAATTAGAAAATGTGATGTTTTGTGTCGTATTTACATTTGAGGCAGGTCTTTCTGGAAAGTCAATAGGAAATTCTATTCCACCACCACCACCAGAACTTACAGAAAAAACTCTCCAAGAACCACCTGAATTTTCTCCAATAATTAATGCCTCATCAAAAATGAATGATATAATCTGCAAGTCTCCAACTATCAAATCTTCACCATCACCAGTTTGGATATTGCCACCATTTGCTAATGTCCCCTGAGAAATTGTAACTGGACTAGGTGCAAATGTTCTTAGAAATAATAGTTGACCATCAAAGGCAGCACCAGCAATTATATTTAAAACAAAACCATTTGGTTGAATACTATCAAGCTGTATGTTACTTGTGTATTGGGCATTGTCATCTAGTGGACCAATATTAATTGTATTATTTGCATCAATTTCTATTGTAAAATCAAGTGGTGGATTTAATGCAAATGGACCTGACATTTTATCACCTAATCTTGATAGATAATTACCACTTGGATCTTGTGGTGAGTTGTTTATTTCCCCTTCAGTTGATCCAAGTCCTGAAAGTGTAGATGTATTTGCAAAAACTCTTAGTGATTGGATAAACTGAGATTCATTATTAATTAATCCCTTTATGATTCTCTTATTTGGATCATTTGGTTCTCTAACTCCTGTACTGCTCAAGTTGGCCAAACCCTCCTGATTAATTCTACAGTCTTTTTAATTCCGGCAGGACCATTTTTTGTTTTTGACAATGATAGAGTAATTTTGTTTGCTACTACTTTAACAGTATTACCTATTGTATCATCTGTATCATTGATTGCCTCTACATCTGTAAGATATACAGAATCACCAAAATCAATCTTTCTGCCATTAGTCACTTCTGTAGTGAATGAACGTCTATCAAAGTTTAGGAATTGCTCTAATCCAAGTATGTAGTTTTTTAGTTGCGCATAACTTGTAATTGCTGATTTATCAATTTTTAGAGTCTCAATGTTTACTTTTGGTTTATTATTTGACTCATCTACATTAGTAGCTACTAGTGGCTTTATGAATCGAAATGCGTCAATTGACATTTTCATCTGATTTTTTGTTTTAAATCTAGAACGTAATCCCAAGTATCTGCCTTGCGTATCAAAGGAATCTCTTGTGTATATTGCACCAAGTATTACTTCAGTAGTATCAAATGCAACTGTAGGATTTGGTTCCTCTGCTGCAAAAAATGTAGATACACCTGGCACACCTTTGTATGTTTTGAGTTTTCCCATATCTGCCTGCCAAGGTAATGTTCTTGCATTTCGAGATATTGGAAATTCTACAACCATAGAGTTGTCTTGAAAATCTGCAAGCCATAATCCAATAGTAAAATCACCATCAAGTTCATCCAAGAACCCAAATACAGAATCATTAATTGCCAGATTCATCCATCCAGCAATTGCTTGAAATGGGAAATATTCTTCTGCTAGTGGTCCAAACCATTCTGATGTTGCCTTTCGTGTTAGATCCATATTATCCAAATCTAACGTTGGTAACTTTACAAGCTCTCCTGCAGTTGCTCCACCAAACGGAATTGAATTAGATGTTAATGGCCAAAGACTCCAAAAGTTAAATCCAACATAAAACGGATTTTGATCTGTTCCTCCCTGAGCCAGTGTAGGTTCAGATTTTATGAATACTGCAGAATTATTATCTACATCAATATCTGTGATTTTTTCATTTCCAATATCTACTCTGTCATTTAATGAATCCCATTTTACAGAGTGAGCACATTCAAACTGTTTATTATCAATAAATATTCCAGCTTTCCCGAATAGTGGAATCTCAGATAACGCATAACTACCAAGTCTCCAATCATTATTTCTTGATCCTGAAATACATACACCATCTCCATCAACATGACCTCCTTCACATGGTTCTTTAATCCAAGGTAATCCTTCATCCCAATCAAATACTTCTTGATCCTGTAGAGTTTGCTTTCCCTTGAATACTACCCAAATTCCTGTTCCATCAAAATCAGGATCTAGATACTGTACAATATTTCCAGCAAACGGAATATTATTTTGATCATTTCCTGCCCAATCTCCAAATCCAACTTCTATTCCTATACCAGATATAAGATTCACTGAAAGAACTAGTGCCTTGTAGCCATGTGGAATATTTCCATTAACTAAGTGGTCTGATGGAATACCAAGTGGTGTATCTCCAACAAATCTAACATAGGTTCTAGGGTGTAATGGATCATCAATAATTACATTAGGATCAATCATTTGTGTTTGTCCATTATTAGTTGCTGCATATTTTGCACCAGCTAGAGCATTAATGAAATATTGAGCTCTATTTTTTGTAAATGGTGAATAGTCAGTTGTCGGAATAAAGAAAACTCTAATCCAATCATCAGGTGATATTCCTGGCTCATTATTTTGATTTGAAGCAGTTAGACTTTTGTATGCTATGTCTTGGAATCGTACTAGTTCATTTTTTGCATATATTGTTGCTGCACTATACAAATCAGGTTTTGTAAATGTACGAACAATCCAAACTGAGGGATTTGGTGGAACAATATTTAGATTTGCACCTATACATTCGTAAGTAACTCCTTCAAATTTTATTAAATGTCCTACCTTGTAATTTGCAGTAATGCTATGTTGTTTTGCAGAATTAAAAACATCTTGAGCACCAACAAATAACATCCAATCCCTCAACCAAGAACCTGATGCCTTGTCTCCAATCACTATTAGGTTGGTTCCCTGTTCTGGATCTTCATCTGAATCAAGTGATAAAATATTTGGTCTATCACCTGAACCCAATTTTGGATGAATTAGTGTAATGTTTGGAATGTTTGTAAAATTACTTGCTCCATCATCTTGAAATCCCTGCTCAAATGCTGATAGCAATACAGTGTCCAAAAATGAACCAGTAGTATGATCATATTTTGATACAAATCTAACATACATTGGCTCAAATGAACCTCCTCCCTCTACTGGCTGTTTTTCAATATCCTTTATTTCATCAATTGCAGAATCTACTTTGGCTGCATCAAAAAAGTAATTGTTTGATGTATTCTCATCTAGTCTATTTCCTGTTTTAGTTACAGAATCAAATGTTGGGATCTCAATAGTTGGATCATCTGCTGCCTTGTTTGCATTAATGTCTGATACGATTATTTCTAGTGCTCTATTTCCAGAAATTCTTTTACCTCGTCTTTTAAATGACACAGTTTTTTTCCATAGATTTTCTGACTGGTGAGGACAAATTACCTGTAATGATAATCCTTTTCCTTTTCCTCTAACTCTTTTTATGGTCCTAACATGGAACACATCTTTTGTAATGTTTCCATTTTTTTCTGTAATCTCTACATAGATTCTATCACGTTTTTTTATAATTGGAATCTTTGTAAGAAATCTTCCAGCTCGTGCATTGAATGTTATTTTTACTCCCTGTGGTTGTGCGTTCTCATATTCTATAACTGACCATTTATTTGATAAATCAAAATTACCATTACCATCAGCTCCTAAATCTCCTGAATGGTCTTTTAGTATTACTAGTACCTCGTTTATCTCACCAAATTTTCCCAACTAACTTCCATCCCCACGATTAATTCTAAAGTAAAGTGTAAACATCTTTCTATTTCCTTTAAAATCTGTAGTCCATTCTATTCTTTCCCAGAGTAAACCAACTTGGTTTGCACCTATTCTTACAGGAGTTAAATCATCTGTTGTATCATCTGCATCAGCATAACCAAATCTACCTAATTCCCAGTTATCATTTATCTTAGGATCATTTTTCCATTCCTTCATTGTTGCAAGAAATGTATTTGCTCCAGAATCAGCATTTCTTTGTGAAATAAATCCCGTAATTTTTATAATATCTTCTACTAATCCTAATGCCTGTTGATCACCTAGATCCTGTTCTGCTCCCTGATTATTTCCTACACCATCAGTAGGATTAAATTTTACTTCTGTAATGAACGCATTTTTTGTTTTAGTTGTTGTATTTTTATTAAATTCAATTGTATCAGTTGATTCTACACTAACAATGGTATCAGTTTCTTCTGTAAATCTAAATATTTTAATTATTCCCAAATTAATCGACTCCTGATTTATTAGTCATTTGAAATCTTTGCTCCAAGTCTGCCCGATTATTATTAAATTCATCAAAAGTATTATACGCATATCTTGGCTCTGTACTTCCAGAAGCTGTAGTGATAATTCTTTGTACCAGTCCAGCTTGGATATCTGCCTGTTGTTGTAATGTACGAAATACATCAATTCTTTTATCTACCTCATCAATGAATACTTTGAGAAATTTATCTAACTTTACAATCTCATCTATAATAAAATCTGCAATATCTTTTGCAGCAAGTACACCACCCAATATTGGTAATGCCTTCATAATTCCAAACATAAATGATTTTGGATTCTTAGCCATTGAGATTATATCTCCTGCAGCTCTTTTTCCTAGAATCTTATCGAGTAGGGTTTCCTTATTTCCTATCTGTTTTACCTCATCTTTTTTTATTTTTTTCTCTAGTTTTCTTAATTTCTTTTCTATCTTTTTATCCTGTTTTGATAGTATAGCAATATCTTTTGGTGCGCCTGATCCAATTGGTACGTCTGCTTGTGGAAATGCACCACCAGCTTCCTCTCTAACTTTTGCAGCTTTATCTAAATTCTTTTGAGTCTTTAGCAGTTCCTTGTTTCTTTTCTCAAGTGCTTTTTGTGCTTTAGCTGCTGCTTTATCTAGTTCATCAAATGTTTTCTCATCAGTTCCAAGATCAATATCTGCAACTTCTTCAACTGGCAACTGATATTCCCTCCAAGTTTTTCTCGTACCAAATATTTTGTTGTCTGTTGTATTCGTCTTGTAATGGTCCAGTCATTTGTTTTACTGTTTGTGCCACAATGAATAATGCAAGCATACCATCAACCCAATGTCCTTTTGAAAAGAATGGCCATTTTGTACCACCATGTAATGATTTTGGACCATCATCTGTATTATTTTTAATTCGTAATGGTTCAATAAAATGCCTGTCTGTTCCCTCCTCTCTTGCTAGTGCCACATCAAACCCAGTCTCTGCAAAATACTCTGATCTAAAAAATAGTCTTACTTTTTTTCTTCCTAACAGTTCTATATTATCAAGAAATGTACCTTCGATAATTTTCTCAGAGAATCCAGCATCTCGCATATTTTGATGTATTTTATCTACGATTATGATATTGCCAAATTTTCTTATAGTACCTGATTGAAACTGAAATAACTGAATCTTTAATCCAGTAATTTTTTGTCTAAATCTTTTGATATCATTAATAGTTCTCAATACTATAGTAAATGGCATATCTTAAACTGGTGCATCTCTTACTGCAGATGTGAAAATTGTTATCTCTCCTGTAACATTTACGTCCTCAATTGCATTATCAACTGCCATTAATATTTCGGGAGTCATTATTCTACCTGTAAATGTGATTCTGCCTTCATTTTCACTTGTAGCTTTTGGAGCATTAATTGTTTGAATAAAAACAACTTCTGCAGGTGTAAAATCTTTTATTTTTTGCATCCAAAGTGTTACTGATTTATCAACTGCTGTATTAGTAGTAGTTTCATAAAGATCTATTGTGTTTTTTAAGCTAAATGAAAAAGAACCAATTACATCACCATTTTGAGTAAATATACTTGTGCCAGTTCCTATAGAATCTCTTTGTAGTACTGTCGCATCAACTGTTATTGTTATTCCCTGAACAAATACCGCAAATATACCATCAATAGATAAACTCCCATTTATACGAAAAGTACGATCTACTGCTTGATTATACGACATTGATAATATTTCTTATAATCTCTAATTAGGAATTATTTCTAAATGTAGTATGGTTCTCTCTATACTATCAAATTGTGCTGTGGGATTAATACTGATATATTTGATATGATAAACTTTATCTCCACTGGCAGTAGTAATTGTAATATCCTCCTCATCACCAAACTTTTCACGAAATAAATCATCTTGTGTAACTGTTGATTCATACTCTAAATCAAGAGATCCAAAATCACCATTCTCAGTTATTACACGATTAGGAAATTTCTGTTCTTTATCATCTGAGAATACTATGCCCTCTATTGCATTTGGTTTTGATAGTAATATGAGATCCCCAATAACAGGAAAATTTGCAGAATATGCAACGCCTATTGTCGCAGTTAATACAAAAGTTATTGATGTAATTAATTTGCCTTTATTTTCCTTATCCCAAGGAGTTTGATTTACTACAGATCGTGAAAATATCGGATCAGTACCAGGATTTGGCAAGTTATTAGGAATTTCAAATCTAGGACTGCCTTCAAATAATAATTCCAAATTTTTCATTAAAGAGTATAGTTGTTTTTGTGACTCTGAGGTTTTAGCACTTGATACTGCCAATAATACAATGTTATACTGAACTGTTATCTGACTTCGATTATCAGGTAAGCTATATCCAAAGTTATATCGAGTTGATTGGATATTATCATTTGTAGTGATATATACTGCCGGTTTTTGTTTTATGGCGTTTTTAATATTATTGTCTGGATCTCCAAAAATTACTTCCCTTAATAGTCCAGGAGTTTCACCATTATCAAAAACTGTAGAATCATCTTTTATTACATCAATTATTCTCTGAATATTCTTGTTGTGATCTATAACTACCAATCACTTCACCCAAAATACAAATCTCTCTGATGTTTCAAATTCATCAGTATTACTATTTATTGTTACTTTTGCTGAATACTCCCATTTACCAATTAAATCTAGTATAGATTCTGTATCAACAAGATCTGAATTTGTATATGTAACAAAAAAATTTCCAGTTGATGGAGGAAATTCTACTAACTGTGCAGTTTTTTCAAATCTTGTTCCATCTGGCTTGTAAAATATTATAAACTGATCTTCAAAATCGTTTTGATCAATATTAGCATTAGAAACACAATCTACAAGTTTTACTTGAAACGTTGCGCCAAAATGATTTAATGCAAAAGATGTTGCCATTATACACACAAATCCTCTTTTACTGATTTATTTATACATAGATTCTTTTTAATTGATACAGTTACACATAGATTTTCTTTAATTGACTCATTAACACATAATTCATTTTGTATTGACTCATTAACACATAAATTATTTTTAATACCATCTATTACGCAAAGATCCGTAGTTACTGTCTTAATTGCTGGTATAGTTATTGGTATTCCTGCACCATGAAAGTTTGAACCATAATTTCCTCCAAATGCACCCATATCAATTCATTATTAACAAATTATAAAAGTCTCAACATACATCATATTCAAATATAGTATTATTTTGACGTCCCATAATATACAATTTTGAACCGTCATTATTCCATGCTATTCCTTGACCACTATTGTCATCAAATAGTATATCAGATTGTGTAGAAAATGATGCAGTTCCGATATCAAATGGTGTTGTAAGAGTATATTGGTATATCCTATCATTAGAAATACCTATTACAAACATTTTTGATCCAGTATCATTAAATACCAAATCTCTAACGCTAATATCTTGAGATACTACAAATTCTTGTGATAATAGTGCCGATGCTGATAAAACATCAAACGGTATTACAAGATCAAATTCAACAATACGACTAGTAGCAGATCCTGCTACAAACATTTTTGAACCGTCATTGTTAAATTGCACTCCCCATAAATTTCCAAAATTAGGTATGACAATAGATCGTGCAAAAAATACTCTAGTTCCAACACTAAACGGTACTGATAAATCATATTCATATACTCTTTTGTTTGAACGTCCTGCTACAAACATTTTTGAACCGTCATTGTTAAATGCCATTCCTTCAGGAGTACTATCTTCACTAATACCAACTATTCCACTTGATGTTACTGTTGAAACACTAAATGGTGTTGAAAGATCAAATTGAGATACTCCAGCATTACTAATTCCTGCTGCATACATTTTTGATCCATCATTGTTAAATGCTATTCCTTGACCATCAATATCGATTACTATAGGAAATTGGTCAACTAGTTTAATATTTGTAATATCAAAAGTTTTGATACCACCAAAACTGATAAACGAATTTCCGTGATTACCCATGATTCATCACTTTGCAGTTGCGTGGCATATTAGCTCTACTTTAGCACCACGAGCAGTTTCATTGTCATCTAATGTATCAATGGATAATTGTAATCTTGTTCCCTTTTCCCAAATAGTTGTACTCAAAACATGTGAAGATGAAGCAGTTGTACTTGTAAATTGACCAGCATTAATTGTTATTAAAGTTGAAAATATACTAGTAAATGAATTAGAATTAACTGTATTTTCCTTTAGAATATCTATAGTAAATAATGCTGTACCAGTTCCAGCTACTGTAAGACCTGCTATGGCATCCTCGATTACCATATCGTATGGTGCAGGATCTGTGACATATTTTATTCCTGTAAATGGTGGAGTGTCTTCATCAGTAAGTGGCCAAGCCCATGTTTCTCTTGTGCCATAAAATGTTCCAGCACCTTTAGGAATGAATTTAAAACTAACATCAGTATCATCCCCTATTGCAGATAATTCTATATCATTACCTGCATCAGAATTACTAAATTGTGCATGATTAATAGCAGTACTAGTATTGGCAAATGATACTATTTCATTACCGTTTAGATCTCCAATGAATGGTACTTTTATCAGAGCAACATCATTAAAGTCAATTTGATCTAGTGAATCCTTGTTAATTGTAATGTATGATTTAAGAGCACCACCAGAAGCTGCACTAAAGTTAATTTGACCTTCTTCAGTATCTATATCTATATTTTCAGCGATAAACTCAATTTTAGTAAAAAGAGGATCAGTAGTTGTATTATTTGATTTTATTTCTCCTATTAATCCAGTACTAGGGACTCCTGTGTCCCTAAATTCTATGTCAGTAGGATTAGTAGTAGATGTTAATACAATTCTTCGTGGATCGAATATAATAGATTCATAAAAATGCACTGACCCAGAACTTATTCTCATATTAGGGATTGCAGCAATATTAAATAGAAAATTTTTATTTGCTGGAACATTAAATATCATCTCCTCAACACCGGGAAAATCAGGGTCATCTGTAAACATGATAAATGGTATAGTATTAGCTGGAATCTCAGTATTAGGTAACACTGCAAAAGATACTACACCAAGATCATCCAAATTTTTACTATCTGCATTGATATTTGTATTCCAAGGAGTTTGTGGATTTACAAAAGTTCCATCATCTCGTAGAAAATTAATTTCTGTTGGAGAGGCAATTCCTAAATGAGTTAAAGGTACTTTGATATCACTATCTAAAGGAGCATATCCATTTGCTATTCCTTTGTTAGCTGGATTCTCTGGTATGAATCCTAAATTATCTTCTTTAAGATCTAGTGCTGTTTGAACAGCTAGTGTTGTGGGATATAATGTGTTGTCTGGTGCAGAAAAATCAGTAGCTTTATTTGTTAAATCCTCTTTTAAATCTAATTCAGTTTTAACAGCTTGTGTGGTTGGGTATTTTACATTGTCTAGTACAAGAAAATCAATAGCTTTGTTTGCTAAATTTTCTTTAAGATCTAATTGGGTTTTAACAGCTTGTGTTGTGGGATATTTTGTATTATCTGGTAATAGTAAATTAATTGCTTTATTTGCTAAATCTTCTTTTAAAATTAATTCATTTTGAACAGCTTGTGTTGTGGGATATTTTATGTTGTCTGGTGCAGTAAAATTAGTAGCTTTGTTTGCAGAATCCTCTTTTGCTGCTAGATCTGTTGCAAGATTATTAATTGCTGATTGTGGAATAAAATTACCTACGACATCACCTGAGAGGTAATCTATTATTTTATTATGTTGTAGTGTTGTGATTAGTGTGGTTCCATCAGGAATTACTTGAGGAGATACTAGCGTATCAGTTGCAGGAGGATCAGGATCTTTTACTAATCCTAGTAGTGGAGCCATAAAATTACTTAGTTATTTAACTTTTGAGAATTATTATCATTTCCAAATCTCAGTTAATGCTCTAAAGTTACAATTGTTTCTATTCATATTATTTTGAATTGGATCTTTACAGGTGTATTTTTCTATAATAATTTCCTCAATAATTGGTGGATTTGGATCAATTACTGTTATACCATCATTAAAGAAATGGTCAAATGTAGCATTTCCATAATCCCAAGAGTTTACAGCTAGTACAGGAGATATTGGAACTTTGGCATAGTTGTATGTAATTTCAACTAGTAAACAATCTAAAATTAGATGCTGTACATCTGGATTGAAAATATCTTCACTGTAAACCTCATCAATACAAGATGTTAGATCTAAAGTGACATTATATTCCCCTATAATTCCGTCTGGATCTTTGATGTTTATTTTCTCAATTACTGGATTGTAAATATCATCTTTGAAATGGCCTAGTTTAACTTCAATTAGTGCTTGAGATTCATTAATTGAACTTCCTACCTGTAAAACTCCCAAGCCTAGCTGAAAGTGTTTGATATTGTGTGGTCCATTATTCTCATAAATTTTAAATGATAGAGTATTGTTTTTTCCAATCTCGGTGTACTGCATTGGCATTTCAGTGTAAAAATAATCTACTTGTATAGTTTCACCGTTGATTTGTACTCCATCATCCACCATTCTTTTACCGTTACTGTTTATTCCCAAAGTTGGAGGAGTACAGTCATTACAGCCACCACCTTTTTTCTTTAGTTCTTCTTTAACAATTATTGGATCTTCTTCAACAGACGTAATAACATATCTTAATGTATAATGAACTGTATCTGATTTATCACCTGAATCATTTTTGGCGAATATACTAATATTGTAATATTCTTGATTACAACTAAGATCAATTGGTGTCGACCAATGACCAAGTCCATTAGACATGGTTTCTATAAGTGGATTGCATTCCATTTCTATAATTATCTTAACATTAGCTTTAGCACTACCCTCTAGTTCATTATATGATACTTGACTCAAGGGATAATCACTTGCTGGTGTCCAAAGGTTAGGTGTTCTAAGTTTTCCTTCATCTGGATCTGTAAATTGATTACCTTTACCTGAAGGTGAATCTGAGTCATCATCTCTTGTGATTGTTATATGCACAGTAAGTATATCTCTAATTTCTTCCTCTACTGGTTCAGGTTGAGATTTAATTACACAAAATAATGTAGATGATGATTGTGTATTAGATTCACATGTTTTTGAATCATGTAAAATTATTTCAAAAGGATTGGTGTGATATGCCAAAATCAGAACATCAAAGTTATCATCTATCAAAGTTGTTGAAGTAAATGTTACATCCCAATGACCATCTTGTGGGAAATCAATTTTCATAGTGGATTCACCATTTAATCCTAGGGATATAGTAGGATTTCTGGTGAAATCAACATTACTAGGATCAATAAATCCAAAAAGATCTACTTCATAAGTTGTAGCAAAACTAGAAGGAACAAAAGAAATTGCCACTAGAACAACTAATAGTATAATGATTTTCATCATTTTTTATCCATCTCCTTTTTTGCTTCCTTTACAGATTCATTAATTATGTAGGATCTGGATGGTGCTTTTCTCTTTTTTATTAGCTTATCAAGCCATTTTACAATATCAGAATCTAATGTTATTGTAATCTTGTCTTTTGTTATTCCCGTTACTTTAGGCATTAAAAGTAATACTTTTTAATAGAATATATACTTTATAGTATAATTTAGTAATAAAATTTAAATTCTTTGTATTATTCGTTATTAGGATATAAAATATCATCTAATATTTTTAGTGCTTCTTTAGTTTCTTTATGATGTACAATATCTATGCCCAGATTTAACACCTTATTTGCTATAGTATATGCCTTTGATTCTTCTTCTGGTGTTGGTTCAACTATAATTCTAAGTACATTAAATTCAACAGCTTTATCTTTTATTTCCTGTTCTACCTTGTCAATATCTTCATTAACAACAGTTTCAAAATATCGTATTAGAACGTGTAAATCATTAACCATATATTATCACTTTATCGCCATTGTTCCTACTGTTATTTGTAAGTTTGTTGTTCCATCACCATTAGCACCATTAATTTTAATTTTATCTAGTGGATCTAACTTGAATGTCACACTGTTAGATAATGGCATACCCTCTGAGCCGTTAATTGTTTCAAGATATAATCTAGATTCTACTATTTCTGCTTTAACTCCAGCATCAGGGGTTCGCATTAGTGATAGATAGATGTGATCAAATTGGTTTGTTACTCCCATAGTTGCAGCATAATGTATTGTAAATATTCTAGCTGTTGTTCCATCATATCTTATCTCTCCTGTGTCAGCATCTACTAGTGTAAATAATGGATGATCAGCACCAATATTCCATCCACCTACAACTGTAAGATCTGTTAGTTCATCTTGTGTAGTTATAGTAATTACTGCAGGTGTATCATGTCCTTGATCTGTAAGAAATACAGTAGCTAATGCAGGAACTGCTGTACCTAATGCTGCAATTATACTATCAATAGACATCATGTTAAAAAATTCATCTTGAACTTGTGTAATTTGTGGGCCAGTCATTGATACAGTTGGATCAACATCAATTGACATTATTCTTCCAATAGTATCTTGGCCAATACTTAGAGATTTACCTGTTAAATCAATTCCTAATGTAGTATCGAAAAAGGCTCTAACATCTGCATCAAAATTATTAGTAGCTGAAAAAACTGTAGGATCAGGATTTGTAATAACTGTCATGTCTTACTCCCATAAATTACAACTCTTGAATTAGTGGACAATGCACCTATCGTAGTTTCAATGTTTAATTCATCTACTCTTGCGCCTAATGCTTCTGCCCAAATACCATCAATAATTTGTGTCTCAGGTAAAGTGCCTGCTGTACTACCATCTTGTCCTATTGACCTTTGCATAAATGATGGATCAACTCCTGCTTGATTAAAAACAAGTAATGTAGCATACAAATCAATTCCTGGAGTGCCAGCATCTAATTGAACTCTGGATTGATTTGTGTTTGTAGTGATAGTGCCATAATTTTCATCTCGTCTATAGGTGTATTGTGATCCAACTGTTTGATTAAAAACATACTGAGCATTAAGACTGCTTCCTCCATTTTCTTCTAGATATATTACAATGTATAAAAATTCTCTAATTGGGATAGTAACATCAAAGAAAGCACTAACTGCTCCAAGTGTTTCATCTGCAATTTTTTCAAATCCTCCCTCGATAAATGCTAATCCTCCAGGGGCAGAAGCTAAGGCTGATAAAACTTGGCCATCTAACCCTACAGGTAATCGTACTTC
>Ga0114923_10001998_pt1 | contig 13974 bp, 19 predicted proteins | sample SumtaG_FD_89578 | JGI IMG/M metagenome (GOLD analysis project Ga0114923, IMG submission 89578) | Deep subsurface microbial communities from Indian Ocean to uncover new lineages of life (NeLLi) - Sumatra_00157 metaG | ecosystem: Environmental > Aquatic > Marine > Oceanic > Sediment | place: near... | reverse complement strand
TAAAGGCTGGACTCCGGATCGGTTCCTTTCACCCCCACCTCAATCCTCCCCCCTCGATAGGGGGAGGAAGATTTAGGAAGTGGGACTATTTTATGCCGGAGTGACGAGAGTGGGATGGCACTTCGTCCGGAGTGACGAGAGTGGGAGGGCACTTCGTCCGGGGTGACGAGAGTGGTTTGAGCACGGCACCCAAAATAATGGAATTTGCAGCTTGTTGTGCTGTGTTTATCCTTTTCGCCAGGTCGCCAAGTCGCCGTTTCGTATTTTCCTCGACACCTGGATACCTCGACACTTCGATACCGCTCTTCCCCCGCGTCCCCGTGTCCCCGCGTCAGGCGACTGTGATTTCAAAAAACTCTCCCCCCCTCGCGAAGGAAACGAACATCCCACTCAACCGGGATGTTTGTTGACCGGAATCCTCCCGCCAACGATCTGGCCGAGGACGGTGCTGGTTAGGAAGAGAGGGATGTACCAGTAGGAGAAACCTCCCCATCGGCGCATGAGGAAGATGAAGGGGATTACCAAGTGGATGGCCAGCCACCACTTAACCGTAAACTTCCTGCACGTCGCCCGCCACGCTCCAAAGGGGAGGGTAAGGACGAAGGTGGTCGCCAGGAGCGCTGCCAGCAGAATGGGGCTGTGGTTGGAAAAATCCATCCGGGAGTTTGTAACAGAGGGGAGGATTTTATGCAATGGGACGCGGGGACGCGGAGAGGGGGCGAGGGGGAATGAGCGGCCCCGGGCTACTGGCCCATGTAACGAAGTATCGAGGTATCGAGGTAACGAAGTAACGGCAAAACGAAGAGAGACCGTTTGACGCGGTGGAGCGGGGGCGAGTGGGCGAGTGGGCGAGAGGGGGAGTGGGGGTTAACCCCGAGCCCGAACCCGAGACCGAGCCCGTCATTCCGGCAAAAGCGATCCAACCACTCTCGTCATTCCGGAAATCACCGCCTGGTGCGGGATTATCCGGAATCCAGCCTGAAACATTAGTTTCTATTAAATCGGCGTATTTCACCACTGCTTGTCGCGGCGAAGTTCGACTTGTGAGGGCATCTTGTCACGCCATAGCTCGAAGAGCGACGGCGGAAGCCACCAGCGACGCCCCAAGAACGAAGACGGAAGCTCACTGAGAACACTGAGAAGGTCTTAGACTGGGGGAAAACCGCTCAGCATTTCGAGTAAGGCTGATCCCAAGTATTTAAGTGTATCACTATCGAGGTGAAAACCCGGAACCTGGAACCCTCCTTCGGCCCTTCGACCAAGCTCAGGGTGGTGAGCCTGCCGAACCACAAGCTCAGGATCGTGAGCCTGTCGAACCACCACCAGGGGCAGGGGTTGGGCGTTGGGCTGGTAGTCCGGACCAGAGACAGTGTGGAAAAACATTTGGATCGAAAGGGCTGTGGGGTCGAAAGAACTGTTTTTTTCACTGAATCCAGCGAGCAGCTTCAACTATATTGACTACTTCTCCCGGTTTTCTTTCTATAGTAATAGTCCAGGTTCGAGGGTCAAGTCTGTAAGTCAGATAGCAATGCATTCTCGGGTCGCTTAAAACCTCTATTTTAAAGAAGACAACATTGATGCCTTCGCAGCGAGCTGAAGGAGCCATAATTCCAGGATGTCCTTCACTGCTGAGCCGTTTGCCGATTGGCTGAGTGAAGCTGTATTCATTGGCCAAAAGCTGCGAGAAAGAGCTTCGCTTGTTGGTCAAATCGATAAGAACGGCCCTTCCATGAATCAGGTAGACTGCTCGATCCCTAACGATAATTTCATCAATCCCCTCTGATTGAGATTCAAATTTGGCCATGTGATATGCGGTTTCACAGATAGTAGTTTCTAAATCCACAGATCCGTAAAGAACTGGAAACGAACCATCACTATATCTTGATGCAATATAGGGTTCAGTTAAAAATGGGTATTCAATAGAAGTTGAATAATGAAAACCACGAGAAATGATTCCCCAGGGAAGGTCTTTTTTCACTCTCATTTCAGCTTGAACAGCAATATCATGTAGATCGGTATCTTCACCGGTGAGATCATCAAACAGATTTTCTGATTTTCGGCGGGATACGATATTCCTGAAAAAATCCTCATCAAAATCTTTGTTCGAATCGTATAGGCTTTTCACAAAATGCTCTCTCGGTCACTATATGCCCCGCTGGAAATCCAGATACCGGGATACTTTTGCAACACCGATCATTCCCTCTGTTATCATGACTTGTAGCGGAGTCAGGTTGTTAAAAACCTTGTTTCTCCTTTTTATCCAGCTGTACCGGATATTTTCATTTTCAGGATAGAGAAGCCTTAGTGCCTTGTGAGCTGCCAATAACCATCCCACTCTATCCAGCGTATCCCTTCCCGGATTTATCGCAGCCCGGCCTTTGCGGTATTTTGTCAGTAGAGCCCTGCTTTTTGGACTAAGCCCAAGCAGGCTGAGCTGTTCCTCGGTAGTAAGGCTCCAGTGGTCAAAAAGTCTCATAATAATGAGCCCTATTTTCTTTCTGTTGACTTCACTCGTGAGGTCAAGGTCATCTACTTGCGGGTTATCAGCTCTCATCTAATCATCCCCTTTGAGTATAAGAATAAACAAAAAATGTTTATTTATCAACATATATCGGCCATTCCAAACTTCAAGCAACTTCATCTCACGCCCGCTCCCTTCTGCCTTCGCAAAAGCTACGTCGTGACAGGTCGGTCGCTCAAGCCGTCCTTCGACAAGCTCAGGATCCCGAGCAAGTGAAACGCGTCGAGGGGCAAAGCACGCAAAGTAAATCAAAATCCAGTTCAAATCAATTCTCCTCACCAAAGCTGTTGAGACCCTCAAGTCATAGATGAAAGTAAACTTTAATCTATGTCTTGAAGAGCTCAACCCGCTGATTTCATAGAAATTCTTCTCCCGCTGGGAGAAGTCAGGTGAGGAGAAAATTTACTGCCCTGCCTGTCACGGCAAAGGCGTGAGTACTTCGATACTGCCTATGCCGGAATGACAAACCATGTCTGCTCACACCTGTCACTCCGGACCCCGATCCGGAGTCCAGCCTTAATTCTCAAACCCCGAATAGCAAACCTGCAGGCTGGATTCCGGATAATCCCGCACCAGGCGATGATTTCCGGAATGACGAGAGTGGGAGAGCGCTGCGTCCGGAATGACGGGTTCGGGTTCGGGCTCGGGCTTCCTCCTTCGCCAAGGCTACGGCGGACAGGCGGGCTCGGGGTTAACCCCCTCTTCCCCTCTTCCAGGTTCCCTCCGCCCATGCCTTTCCGTTGGGCGTTGGACGTTGGACATTGGACCCCTGTTCAAGCCAGGGGCAGGCATTGGATGTGGGACTGCTGCCCTCCGATCACCGATCACCGATTACCGATCACCGATCACCGATCACCGATTACCGATCACTGTGCTCGTTCACGGTCAAGCATCTTCCTCGCCTTCCCGTAACTCGGAAGTATCTTAAGCCCGCTCTCGACGATAGTTGACAGGATCTCTTTGGACCTCTCAGGTTCGTAGGGCTTCAGCATATAGGCCCTCTGGAAAAGGCCCAGGACAGGCGGGTCCAGGGCGGCGATCATCCTTATTAGTTGCCCATTGTCAAGGTGAGGCATAAGAGGGAGCAGGGTGCGGCCTGCCGTTTTGAGGTCACCTTGCTCGATGAGCATTGCAGCTGTTTTAATCGCCCTGTCCAGTTCATCCGCGTGCATGGCCACCTTCACGCTCTTCTTTTCTGCCTGGTGATGGATTACCGAGACCACAACTTCTTTTCTCCGTGGAGTTGGCGACAGGATGTCTATTGTGTTTACAGAAACTGCGACTTGCTTTTCAGTAGGCTGTTCAGACGACGCCGGTCTCCGGTTGTCTGTTTGCTCGTCGTTTTCCTTTATCTCGGGTTTAACGATATTTTCATCCCGGTTCAGTTCGGTGACAATCGGGTAAGAGGCGCTTTCCGGTTCAGTTACGGCAGCATTACCTGTCATGCCCTGATGGAGAAAAATTATTGTACCGGCGCCTAGAGCGGCAATAATGACCAGTATGGATTTCACCCGCCGGTTTTTGTATCCGTTTGTTTTTTTGTTTCGATTGAAAATTACATCACCAGCCTCCATCAAGGTCAGTGTATAGGGTCGAATACGGTAAGGCTTCCCCGGGTGAATGGGAATGATTTCACCGTTTTCCTCCCCATTCCTGTACCTCCGCAGGATAGGCACCGGTCCGAGTACAATTTCGCCGGCCTTTCTCGAGAACCGGGGATCAGGCAGGGTAATGGAGCAATGGGAGGATCGGCCAAAGGTTATATTTTTTTCCCGGGGCCGAAATACCTTTACGAGTTGTCTGTTCTGCCGGACAGCAACCAGGTACTCGATCGTGGCCTGATTGTTCTCATCCAAGGGGGATGATCCGGCACACTGAGTCCGGTCCTCCGGGTCCACCCTGTATTCAGCGGTAAAGTTCATTGTAGATCTCCCAACCCTCGAGCCAACTACCGGGAATCCAGCTTCTGGTTACATTCAACAGTTGCCGGATTGCCGGCTCGTTGCCCAGAATGTTCCTGGATCGGACATCGAACGCGACCTGGTGAAGCTTGATTTTCATCCTTTGTTCGATCTCTTCCATGAGGCCATCCCGGTCAAAGGGGAAGCTTTCAGAAGGGGTTATTGTTTCCCAGGAGCTGACTGTTTTATAGTAATGGGCCAATTCCGGGCCTCCCATATCCATATCCCGTTTTTTCAGAGCTTCCATGATCATTCTCAGTTCACCAGCAGCTGTATCCCGATCGTGGCTGTTTACCTGGCCGGCGGGCAGCGCTCTTACCTCGCTGATGCCCCAACTTATGCTGTTGCTTGTGATGTTTTTCGGGCGGACTTCAACGGTGTTATTCCCCTCTCTTATGTGGGCTGAGGGCAGGGGGACGGAAATTTCCTCTCCCCAACCTGCCGGTAGGCTGATTGGTTTGTTGATCGCGGTACCGTTGAGGAACAGAGTGATAGTTGCCCCGTCACCTTTGCCACCGGTGAAGAACACTAACCGGTACGCTTGAGACTCCTTTGCCTCGAAGCTGAATCGCGCTCCTTCACTGTGTGTGCGATCCTGACGGCAGTAACCGTAAACACCTTCCGCCGGCAGAGCGATCGGGGTCCAATCCTGAGTGATTGAAAAGGCACTGTGACCGATTAAATAGGCGGTAATGGATACTATCCCGATGCACGTGATCAATAGAATATTGAAGAGTGTTTTCAGGTGGACCATGCGCACATTGAGCCCATCGAGATTGAAACTGTAGGCTGGAAGGAAAAAGGAGGTTATTGCCCTGTTTACTTTTGAAGGTTTGCTTGCGGTGGTTTCCCTTGGCGGGGTTTCCCCTGACGTTGAACCTGGTCCGAGAACCTGGGGGTGTTTATGAAGGTGAGGATGGTTCACGATGATATCGCAATCCTGATCAGCGCCTATCTTCAGAGTCCTCTTGAGAGTCAGGGTGACTAGACGTTTTGTATTTGATCTTACGAGTACCAGGGAGGGGATCATGACCTTATCCTCCAGAGAATCGACACCTGTTCACCAATGTCGAGCCGAAGCGGTCCGGTAGCGGTTCGGTGCCTGACCTCGAGAACATGGTGCGTCCCTTTGGGTGATTCAGGCCACCTCCAGGGCGTGACCAGGTGTTTGGAATCGATCAGGCGCATGGAATTGTCAAAGAAATACAGGTCGAGCGGAAACAACATGCCATGGGTGTGCACCCTCTTTGTGTCGACAAGCAGCATCGCTGCCCCAGCGCCCAGTTCCCGGTGAAACAATAACCCCCTCAGGCGCCCCCAGAAGGTTGCTCTGACCAGAAGCTTCTCAACCAGGATGTCCCCTGTCGCTGTGCGAACAAGGTGGTTCATGGCAGCTTCCCCGACAGGGAGACTATCACAGGGCTGAAAATCACCAGGAAAGATGCCGGAAAAATAAAGAAGAGCAGAGGGATCAGGATCTTTACGGATACTGTGTTGGCGAACTGTTCTCCATCCAGGATCAAATACTCTCTCATCCTTTTCGATTGCTCGCGGAGGGCTTTTCCCAACGGTGTTCCGTGCCCGATAGCCTGAGAGATGGCTAGTATGGGTGTTTCCGCTTCGGGAGTGTCCAGCCATTTACCGAATTTTTCCAATGCCTGGCCAATAGAACAGCCGACCTGCATGGATTCATCCAGCTCGCAAAGTCCTGTGTGGAGGGGGCCGCCGCTTAAAAAAAGTCCGGAGGCTGATCTGAGGGCCTGCTGGATGGAGTGGCCGGATTCTACCTGCAGCACAAGAAAGTCCAGAAGCAGGGGAAGCTCTCTCGCGATGAGAGCCCGGCGCTTTCGCCGCTTTTTTGAACTCGATGCGTATAATACGGCCCATAGAAATGGAGGAATAGCTCCTGCGATCGCGGCGGTTTCCACGGAGGAGGTCACAACCAGCACCAGTGTTCCGGTTGTCAATATCCCGGCTGCGCATCTGAAGGTCTTTTTGACATTTCCGGGCAGGGTGCAGTTCGCTTCCCCGGGAGGGCTCTTGAAAATCGGATTGAGAAGTATATGGGATAGGCCGACCATCAGGATCCCCACCGCAAATGTAATTGACGCCGATAGTATACTTTCCACTACAGGATCTCCTGTTTGAGCATTGCGTGGATAACGATGCCACCCAGGAATTGCAGCGTGGCGGCAGTACCCAAAAGAATCCTGCCGAGAGTTGTGCCAAGGACAGGGATCATGTTGTGAGGGCTTACAATGTACAGGAGCAGCATGAAAAGGACCGGCACACAGATGAGGACGTAGCCCTGTGTCCTGCTCTGAGCGGTTCGAGCCAGGATCTTTTTCCGAAGGTTCTCACGCTCTCTGCAAACGGTGGCGAGAAGGGAAAGGGACTCGATCATGTTACTACCGGACCGGTAAGAGGAAGCCATGGAGAGAAGGGCCAGGGAAAGTGAGCCGCCGGCCAACTCCCGGGCCTGCAGTTCGAGTGAAGCGTCCAGTGTCATCCCTGATCTCACCCTGCGTAGAATTGTTTCAAAAAAGTCTCCCAGTGGCGCCTTACCCTTCCGAGCCGCCGTCTCAATGGACTGCTGAAGACTGTTCCCGACTGACAGGCTGGAGGATATGGAATCCAGGAATGAGGGCAGCTGGTTTTCCAGTTTCCTGATATTGCTTGGCCCCGGCTTTTGGCCGTCGCCCTTTTTGCGAAGCGAGAGCGCAATATAGCTGAGCGGCAGGGCGACGCTTGTCCCTGAAACCAGGGTGAGGAAAAGATCCATATAGATCATTTAATTGACTCCCGTGTGTGGCTGCCGGGCGACCTGTCTGGAATCCGCGTCTACCAGGAACGATGCCCGGATCCCTGTGTGTTCCAAAGTCGACCGCTGATCCTTGAACTCGAAAATAGGCTGGGTGAGGATCTGTTCCATTTCGATGCCGTCTATTTCAACGATACTTGTGACGGCCCGCTTGCCTCCGGCCATCCGGGAGATCTGGATGATGATATTGATGCCGGAAGCGATCTGCTCACGTATGACCCGGAGAGGCAGGTCGATACCTGTCATAAGAGCCATCATCTCCAGTCTTTTGAGAGCGTCCCTCGGGGAGTTGGCATGGCATGTGGTCATGGATCCCTCATGCCCCGTGTTCATTGCCTGAAGCATGTCGAGTGCTTCAGCCCCCCGGCACTCTCCTACGATGATGCGATCCGGTCTCATGCGCAGGGAATTCCGGACGAGGTCGCGCGTTGTGATCTCACTTTCACCTTCAATGTTCGGAGGCCGCGTTTCAAGGCGTACGACATGTTCCTGTTCGAGGTTCAGTTCTGCCGCGTCTTCAATTGTGATCACCCTCTCCCCAGATGGAATGAAGGAAGCCAGGGAATTTAAAAGGGTTGTTTTACCTGTCCCCGTACCTCCGGAAATGAGGATGTTCTTTTTACTGATGACGGTTTTTTCCAGGAAATCGGCCGCTTCCCTGCTCAGGGTTTTCATGTCCACAAGTCGGGCGATGTCCAGGCGTTCCTCAGAAAATTTCCTTATTGTCAGCACCGGTCCTGTGAGGGAAACTGGTGGAATGATCACGTTAATTCTCGACCCATCAGGTAAACGCCCATCAACGTACGGGCTTTTCTCATCCACACGTCTACCAAGGGGAGAGAGTATGCGGTCAACGATCCTCATGATGGAAACAGCATCCTGAAAAGGCGACGGCAGGGTGTTCATAATGCCGTTTTTTTCGATGTAGATCGATTCCGTACCATTGATCATGATCTCCGAGATGTCAGGATCGCTAAGCCATTCCTCAAGAGGACCCAGCCCGAGGGAGAGAGTGAGGGCTATTTTCGTAAGGCGCTCTGCACGGGTGACTTTCGTATGGGCAGGCAGCAGTTCTATGATCCTCTTATAAAGTGCCTTTTCGGCTTCCTCAGCGAAGGCGCTGTCGTTCCCCTCCTCTGAGCTTTTAGTCGAGGGCATTATGTCCGGGAGAGTCCGGACCGCTTCCTGAACGATGTATTCTTCCCTGGCTGTCTCGTTAACTCCTATTCCAGTTATTTGCCTGTTTTGCCCATTATCACCCGGCATGAGGCAAAGGCTGAATCGAAAGGGCCCCATCTCCAGCTGCTGGTCCGGATAGAGGGTGGAGCGTTCAATGACCGGAACTCCGTCAACGTAGGTACCGTTGGCGCTGCCGAGATCCTCGATGGAGAAGTGGGATTTTCCCTCTATAAGTGTTATCCGCGCGTGTTCTCTGGATACCGAAGGGTGGTCCAGCTGAATGTCGGCATTCCCATCTCGTCCGATAATCGCGGTATTTTCCTTTAATGAGATCTTTCTGTTTTCCTTTGTCGGTGCGAGGAATGATGCGACCATGATCATGGGAGGCCTCCTGTGGGGGCAGGTATAAGCCTGCCCCCTGTTATTAGCCGGTTATTGGGCCTTGATAAGATCGCGGATCTTTTCAAGGACATTGATTCCGATACCCCGGACATTGATCAGTTCATCTACTGTGACGAAGAGACCGTGTTCTGACCTGTAGTTGACTATGGCGGCCGCTTTTGAGGCGCCAATGCCCGGCAGGGTGGTCAGCTCTCCCGTATCGGCCGTGTTGATGTTAACCGACACGGCTGCCTTGCCGTTGTCGGCCATGGCGCCCGGGACCAGAAACAAGGTCGCTGCGATCGCCACTACAAGCAGTGTCCCCATGGGGATCATCCAATTTGATCTTCTGTTCATGACTACCTCCCTTTCATTGTGGGCCGGGATCGATGCCCGACCATTCGACCGCTTTCGTCGGTCGCCATTCATCCTCGTTACGAGGACCATTAACAGCTGGCAGCGGTGTCAGAAAAACTACCAGCTCTGTCTCTCTTTTCTGGAAACTGCGTGATTTGAAAAGTTCCCCTAATATGGGGATGTCCCCGAGCAGCGGGATCTTCTGGATATTCCGGGCATCTTCGCTGTGGACCAGGCCGGACAGGACGACGGTCTGCCCGATATCCAGGCTCAGGAATGTGTCAACTCTTCGGGTGAGGATCCCGGGGATACCGTCAATAGCGTTTGCATGGTCGACCATGCTCACCTCCGAGCGGATCTGAACATGGATCTTGCCCTGGGAGTCAATGGATGGGGCCACCTCCAGGATGATCCCATAGGGTTTCCAAGTGACCGATATTCCGCCCTCACTGTCCGAGCGGGGGATCGGGATCTCACCCCCTGCCTGAAAAGAGGCCTTTTGCCCGGAAGCGCTGATAAGGCGGGGCCTGGATATGATCCTTGCATTACCATTGTGGACCAGGTGGTTGATGGTAACTTCCAGGGCGTTGGCGGGTTCCAGGTGCCCGACACGCATTCCGTACGGATCCGAAAAAATAGACGATGCCGGCCACTTGACACCAAACTCTCTGAAGGCATCCTTGTTGATCTCAACAAAAGACACTTCAAACAGGATCATCCTGGGGTCGGCAATGGTAGAGCGTGTCCCGTCGATCAGCGGTATGTGAAGGGAGCTGCACATTCGCTGAATTCTCTCAACATCTCCCTCTTCAGCGGGTGTTCCGGTGAGAAGCAGGGAATTACCCAAGGGGGTGAGCTGCAGGCCGTAGATCCGGTTCTGCTCCAGGATTTTTCCGAGGTAGGATGCCGCGATCTTAAGCGCTTCCGGGTGGTAAGAGGACAGGTTGAAAATGTTTTCCATGGAATCGCTCAGTAAAATGACACGGCGCATGTCTTCCGGACTGAGAAGTTGCCCCCCCAGTACAGCGCCGCCGGGGAACTCGTTAATGACCAGGTTTTCGATGTCTTCGAGGGACTTGAGCGCTGTTGCAACGGAAGCCGGTGATCCTGAAGAGTTCTGAGGGATTTGAACTGTTTCCCAGGCGGCAAGTTCCTCAGGCAACACAACCTCCTGTGCTCGTAAAGCCTCGGGGCACCAGATGAAAAACCCTATGGCCAATAATGTGGCTGTAAGTAACTTTGAGAACCTCGCAAAAAGTCTATTCGAGTTTGTCATGGCTTTTCTCCCGAGTGTCTTTCTGCCGCGGCTGTTTGGTTGCTCTGATTGTAGATCCCCGCAAAGGGATCGGAACCACGGGCAAGAAAATGGATCTCGCCGGTCAGGGATGCACGAAGTATCGCCAGCGCGCTTGCAGGATCAACCAGTAGGGTTACAGAGAGTGGATAGCCCTCGGTATCAGGGCTGTTTGGCAGGCCTTCCAGTTGACGTCCCACTCCCAGGACAGCAATGCTCTCGGCGATGAGGCGACTGACCAGCCGGTCTCCTGAACCGTCAAAAGTAGATGAGACGATGTCGACAGTGTCACCTGGCGTTATGAAATGAATCAGAGTGTGGGTTTCATCCGCAGGTAGAGCCATCACCCGGTACCCTGTCGGGATCTTCTCCGAGGGATGTTGCACCCGTGGTCCTTCTGAAAAATCAGTCCAAAGGACCGGGTCCCGGGCGGGTACAGGGTGGATTACCCGGCGTCCCACAATCAGTTCCATGTCTTCCGGTGAAATGGTTCTTCCGGAAACCTGTTCTTTTAATAATAGTGTTCCTTCAAGATCCCCGGCTGTCAGGGATTCGCCCGCTTTTATGTTCCGGGTAACCGTCAGGACGGGGACCTTTTCGGACATATATGTGATCTCATCCCGGAGATGCCGGATCCTTGATGAATAGGCGGTGGCTGTAATTATCCCTATCAGGCAGGATGCGATGATCAGGACTGAGTTTCTTTTCATTTTCGGCTCCTAGGGAATTGGGCTGGCGATGACAGCCAGGACCAGATCGATAAAATGTGTGATTTTTTCGTTGCACATCGCCCACAGGCTTAAAGCGCCAATGGCGATGAAAGTTGTAAGAATGGAGGTTTCAACAAGAGATTGTCCCGACTCTGTTCGCATCATTTTCTTTTTCCTCCAGCCTCGTCAGTCTGAGGGAGGGCATCGAGGTTGAGATGGAACAGGTCGAAACCGGTCTTTTCCAGAATGCCGGTTTTCCCGGATGCGACCCCGATAAGCGTCAATCTCCTAACTTCATCGGGGACCCGGGATTCAATCGGGACCTGTGCCGTTACCATGGTAAGTCCTCTTGATATCCGGCGGTCTCGCTCCTGTGGGTTGCCCAGTAGTCCCAGGTTCCACCATCCATGCTCGGATAAGGTGGCGGTTGTCTGTTTCCTGGTCATATCGCCGGGGAAGGTGTTGCTCAGCAAGGGTATAGACATACCCATGGGAGCGTTTCGGGTTTTTTCCTCAAGCCTGGTTCTATCGAAATAGGGCGGCAGAAGATCCGATCCGTGGGTTAAAAGAAGAACACGGTGGACCTGTTCATCATCCCGACCCAGTTGCCTGAGAGCGAGCCTCTCGTCCAGCCAGGGCAAAGCGACCCCTTTAACGATCAGCGGTATTACCAGGACCATGAAAAGGACGAGGACCGGGAGGATGACCGCCAATTCGACAAGGGCCTGTCCCCTGGCTTTTTCAGCCTGTTTTGAAATGCTCAATGTCTGACCTCTTTCAGGATGATCCCCGGTATGATCCGCTTTGCGGCAGGTTCGCTTGCCACCGGTATCAGTTCGGTCTTCCAGAAAGGGTTGAACAGGTTTGCTTTCTCACCGGGTCTGGACTCTCTTCTGTAAATGAGCCTTGCCGCTGACAGCGCACGGAGTTTCTGCTCTTTGAAGGGACTTTTTCCCAGCGGTGTGGGCAGTTCCGTCTGGACCATGATGGCCAGGCTTAAATCCGGTTGAACATCATTTGTGCCTATCGACATGAGGTCGGCAGGCGTTTGATAATTGTAATCAGAAGCTCGGCTCTTGATAGAGAGAACCGTCTTCCACCTCCACCTGAACCGCCTGAAAACCTTTAACCGCAGTCTGTCCGTGGCTGCCAGATCCCCGGATGTGATCGTCGTGCCGCCGGTTTTTTTAACCGGAGACAAGCCCCCCACCTTTATTCGCCAGTTTCGGCGCAGCGTGTGGCGATCCATTGTTTTTGCCTTGAGCATGGTGACCTGCCCGGCGTCAAGATCGGTGATGCTTTTTTGAAGGGACCGTGCCTGGCGAAGGAGCAGAGCCTGAGAAGGCGCCGTCAATTGAGCGCGAGGCATGTTTTCCTCAAGTGTCGACCTGGCGGCTTTCAAGGAATAAAAGGGCAGGAGGAGGCGGACGGTTTCCTGGCTCTTTCTCAACGCGATATTGGAGTAGTGAGCGAGGGGGAGGGTAACGGAGGCGGCTTTCCTGATCACCTTTTCAATTGCGCTCGCGCCGGAGGAGATGAAACTGCTGACAGGCCCCGCGTAAGGTATGAAGCGCAGCAGCTTTCGGAATTTTTCAACCAGTTTTCTGTAGAAGGTCGACTCGCTTACCATGGCGTTGAGCTGTCCGGCCAGCGCGTCGTTTGCCAGGATTGCCCTGTTGGCCATGGCAATGCTGTTCAGGCCGTTAGCCTGGCAGTTGAGTACGGACAGGACAGCCATATCCGCTGACAACTGAAGGCGGATCTTTTCCTGTACGGCCAGCGAAACCTGGAACAGGCCCAGCATCAAGGTCGAGCACAGGCTGAGCAGGACAACTGCCAGCACCAGGGTCTGACCCTTCATTTTTCTGCTATGGGCGTCGGTTTTCGGCATTGGTTTCATCCCTTGTTTTGAATCCGGACATGGTCATCGCCCACGAAGCCTGAAGATGTACACTGGGTCTCCCGCTGAACATGGATCTTGCGCTCCTTGGAGATAGTGCGTCCGCTAACGGAACGATCAAAGGGTAGTGCCAGTGGACCCGGACTTTCAGTGGAGCAGCCGCCGACGGTTCGGCGGTTCCGGTTTTTTCACTGTGCTTTTCCTGGGAGTCTATGATCTCGATCTCAATGTGATCCCGGGACCTGGACAACAGCCCGGGGGATCGGTCTAATATTCTTGTGACCGCCTGCTTCATCTCATTCAGGTCAGCGCCGTGGACAGTGCCTACGCGCGCCGCGTAGAAGGCGGCATATTGGAGCTGGATCTGAGCTAGACCCAGAAAAAACAGCTGGAAGACGAGGCACACGAGGGCGAGGAAAACAGGGAGTGCCAGAATGGCTTCGACAGCTCCCTGTCCCCTCTGGTGGTGGGGCGGCCCCGAGTTTATGGTCTTCGCGCGTGCCATCGAACCAAGACCTCTATCGGGCCGAGGACGAGAAGTCGTCCATGCCCCGCTGGTTCTTTTCCCGCTCTGCTTTTTTGACGAACTTGGTCACGTCGCTGTTGGAAGAACTTCCGGCCAGAGCGGCCGTCATGTTGTAGAACTGGTTCCTCACAACATCGCCAAAGATCCCCACGACCGCGATGGCCGCGACGGCGATGAGCGCTACGATGACGATGTACTCCGTCATCCCCTGTCCTGATTCCCTGTTTCTTTTTCTTCTCATGATTAATGCTCCTTTCCTTTGCGGTTTAAGGAGCAAGGGGAGTGCCAGATACCGCATGGATAGCTATCTATTTGAAAACGCAC
>Ga0114923_10001996_pt1 | contig 13982 bp, 11 predicted proteins | sample SumtaG_FD_89578 | JGI IMG/M metagenome (GOLD analysis project Ga0114923, IMG submission 89578) | Deep subsurface microbial communities from Indian Ocean to uncover new lineages of life (NeLLi) - Sumatra_00157 metaG | ecosystem: Environmental > Aquatic > Marine > Oceanic > Sediment | place: near... | reverse complement strand
CCCGCCGCTTAAAAAGAAAGTTACGTGCGCGTATTTTTCGGTTTCGGCGATACGTAATTGATGTAAATGATTAAGCGATAAATATTCGCCTAAAGCATTTTTGATTTTTTCTGATGGGAACGCCACCGGTAAATTAAAAGTTTGATCGTATTCGGCCAGTGTGGCATAACAGCCTAAGTTTACAACTTTTTTGCGTTTGAATTCGCTGAAATTCTTTTCGGTAAATGCGCGAGTAATTTCGCGCGCGCGATCCGAACGGTAATTCATAAAAATAATTGTATCACCATCCTCAATTACAATTGGTTTTTCGTCTTTGGCGTGAATGCTGGTTGGTTTGACAAATTCATCGGTTTCTTTAGCTTTATATGCAAGTTGTAAACCTTCTTGCGCGGTTGCCGCATGATGCACCGCTTCGCCTAAAGTAAATAAATTATAGGCTGTCTCAACACGATCCCAACGATGATCACGATCCATAACATAATAACGACCGACTAGGGATGCAATTTTACCAACTTTAGTTTGTGCAAAAACGTTTTCTAAATTTGTAATAAATTGTTCAGCGCTTTTAGGTGGAGTATCGCGACCATCTAAAAACGCATGCATAAATAATTTTTTGGTGCCACGTTTGGCCGCCAATTTTATCATCGCATGAATATGCGATTCATGACTATGAATTCCGCCATTAGAAAGTAATCCAAATATATGTACCGCTTTGTCATTATTATTCGCTTGATCAACCGCTTTGGTTAATACTGGATTTTCATCAAAAGATCCGTCTTCAATTGCGACGGTGATGCGGCTTAAATCTTGGTAAACAATTCTTCCGGCGCCTAAATTTAAGTGGCCAACTTCAGAATTACCCATTTGGTGTTCAGGTAGCCCAACATTGCAACTTGATGCAGCGATCAAGGTATGCGGATATTCCTTCCATAGTTTATCAAAAGTAGGGGTTTTGGCTTGTGCAATTGCATTTGCATCAGGTTGTGGGTTGTATCCCCAGCCGTCTAGGATTATTAATAGGATAGGGCGGTGTTCGGTCATGCGATTTTGTTCCTTTTATAGAGATTGTACGATATTTTAAAACATTTTTGTGTGTCGGCAGACCGAGCTTATTTGCAAACGCGCCCTAACTGATTTTAGCTGTGCTAAAGCACAGCTAAAATCAGTTGGCACATCCATGTGTAGCTTCTTTCAAGGCATCCATGCTTGGAAAGCAGTTGCAAATAAGTTCGTCTGCGGCACACATGTTTTAAAATATCGTGAAAATCTTACAAATAAAATTATACACGGTTGTGAGCTAATTTACAAAGGTCTAAATTTCTTTTGCAAAACTAATTTTTTGTGGCACAATAACAAGCTTTTTTGGCGTTAGTAGGTTTCTATGCTATGCTGAAAAGTGATTTATTGAGGTGTGATATGGCATTAACAAACACAAAATCTTTTGGTAGCGAGGTACGGCAATCGGTGCGATTGTCGGTGCCGTTGATTGCCTCAAATGTGGTGCAGGCATCGAGTGGCTTTTTGGGAACTTTGATGGTTGCACATTTAGGGCGTGATCAATTGGCCGGGCTTGCATTAGGCAGTTCAGTATATTTTACCTTGATCGTGTTTTTATTTGGCGTGCTGAGCGCGATCGGCGTGATGGTGGCGCAAAATTATGGAGCCAAAAATCAAGAAGGGATGGAATTAGCTTTTGCGCAAGGATTTATATTGGCGTTACTTAGTTGTATCCCGATGATATTGATTATTTGGGTTGCGCCGATGATGCTTGCCTGGAGCGGCGAACCATTGCAGATAACGCAATTGGCGGCGAGCTATTTGCATACGATAATTTTATGCATAGTTCCATTATCGATGTTAGTTGCCATGGAGCAATTTTTAATTGGTATGGGGCGCACGCGCTTGGTTTTGTGGATTAGTTTAGCTGAAGTTCCATTTGAAATTTTATTCAGTTACGCGTTTATTTTTGGCCATTTTGGTTTGCCAAAATATGGGGTTGCTGGAATCGGTTATGGCTTTGCGCTTGTGTTTTTGTGTACCGCGATTGGTATCGCAATTTTTCTTGCTAGATCTAAATTATATCGACAATATAAATTATTTGCGCGCTTGTTAAGTTTTAATGCGAAATATTTTGCTGAACTTGTGCGGATTGGGTGGCCGGTTGGTTGTATGTATGTGATTGAAGTTGCCTTATTATCCATGTTGACGTTTATGATGGGCAGAGTAAATGCTGATACGTTGGCGGCGAATAGAATTGCGCGGCAATTTTTGATGATGGGTTTGATGTTTGTGTTTGCCATTTCGCAAGTAACCACGGTGCAAGTTGGTCAGGCGGTTGGAAGGAAAGATAAAATAGGCATAAATCGCGCGATTTTGGCGAACCTCGCTTTTGGTTGCGTGGTTACCGTATTAATTTCAATTTGTTATGTGGTGTTTGCGCGAGATTTTATTAGTTTAGATGTTAATGTGCATGATCCGCGTTTAGCGATGTTGACTCACTATGCGATTATGTTTTTAATGTTGGCGGGATTCGCGCAAGTTTTTGATACGCTGCGTTTTATTGCGATTGGCGCATTGCGTGGATTACGCGATACTAAAATACCGATGTATGTTAGCATTTTAACTTTTTGGTGCATTGCGCTGCCGATCGCATGGCTTATGTGTTTTGCACTGCAATTTGGCGGCGTAGGTTTATGGATTGGTTTATTGGTCGGTATCTTAAGTGGCGCGATTATCTTGCTGCGGCGTAGTTATAAGTTGGTGCAGCAAGTGAGTTTTGCGACAGAGGTTTAGAACAAAAAAAAAGACGGTACCCGTAATGTGAAACTCCTGAAGATCATCAAGTCAACCGATGGAAGGCTCTACTTTCAGGCACATTACAAGGATATTACCCGTCAGTTTTTAATATAGACTAAACCGATATTAATTTCAAGCCATTTTTGTGAATTTTTTGCGTATGGCTTTTAATACAATTTTTTGCAAAACTGCTCATGTATGATGTCTGTTTTCGAGCTTCGTAATTAAATGAAAGGTTATTTAATAATTTGATAATCTCCGTATTTTTTACGCTATTTTTAAAAGCTTGAATATGAGATAGTCTGCTGTTTACAATTAAATAGCGATTATCATGTATGTTTTTATTGATGAAACAGGAGATTTAGGGTTTGATTTTCAAAAAAGAAAAACCAGTAAGTTTTTTACTTTGGCGGCTCTTGTATGTAAAGATGAGCAATCTATCAAGATCATATGCAGTGCGGTGAAAAAGACATTGTATAATAAGATAAACCATAAGAAAAACAGAAGAAATCCTCGTAATGAACTCAAGGGAAACAATACCGATATAAGCATAAAAAAATATTTTTATAAACGTATACAAGCATGTGAGAATTGGCAATTATGTTCTATTATGCTAGATAAAATGTTGTTACTTAAAAAGACTGTTTCTTTCGCTGGAAGGCTCTAAGAAAACTTTGTCCATGGTTCGGTTGGCAAATCAAGCAAATAATCTTTTAAATAATCCCACTGCGGATGTTTCGTGACATACTCATGAACATTAAATGGCATTCCGCTTGGGCTTCCCCATCGCGCATAAAGTGCGAGTTGTTTCGCTAAATTTGTAGTAGTTACTTTGCCATCAAGCGCTCTTTCAGGTTGAAATGGTAGGTGTACTATGGTTGCCGGAGTATAATTTTCTGGATCAAGATCAACATGCCCGTCAACGGTGCGACTTGAGGGATTTATTTTATGTAAATAAACATCATAATGATCGGCCATAATTTTAGTGGCAATTGATAAATTAATTTTTCCATAATATTTTTTCATTAGTTGGGTCAGTCTTACTTTACGTGCTGCTACTGAACATCTAATGTTAAAATTAGAAGCGCTATTTGTACATTCAAGGTTGCGCACGCGAGCATCTTCCGCACCATTATAACCAATAAAATAACCATCTTTGGTTTGCCATATGTGATGATATTTTAAGCCTAATTCAAATTGTACAATTTTACCCGTGTTAATATTACCTAAAAACCAATCATTTGCATAAGCGCCGTTGTTGTTTTTTAGCATTATGGCGATCCATTGCTTTATATTATTGGCGTATTGAGTGGCTTTACGCATGCGAATAAATTCTGGTGTGCCATGGCGGTTAAAGGAACTAAAATCACCGATGGTTGTTTCTGCTCCAATAATACCTGCGCTGGTCTCAAAAAAATCGGTAAAACTAAAAATATAACCGACTTTTGTTTGCATAATAATTCTATGGCCATGTTTTGGTTTAATGTCTAAAATTATATTGTCATATTCTCCAAGCGGCATCGTATTAAAATTATCATGTGCTAACACAATTTTTCCATCTTGAGTGGCGCTTCCTGTGGCGATGAATGCGCTGCAATGTTCTTTAGTTTTGTTTGGCCACCAGTAATCGGTGATTTCGTTGCTGGCATTCCAGGCAAGAATGTCTTGCCAGCTTACTTTAACTCCTGCTTTACGCGCACCAGCTGCTATGCCGCGTATTTCAGTTAGATATTCTTTGGGGATTTTGGGAAGAAATAAATGTAGCGAAGATTTTTTAAAGAAATCCCAAGTCTTGCCAAAATCATGATAATCTAAATATTTCGCAGTTTTTAAAGCTTTTTTAAGCTCTGGTGCGATTAAATATCCGTATTGTATTCCGCGTTGATATGGTTCTCCTTCTATATGAACGCGAATCCAACCGTTTTTATTTAAACGCCAGCCTTCGCCATAATGTTTTATATTATTATTGGCTGCAAACACAGGAAAAGTAATTGTGGCGATAAACAGAAAAAATATAAATTTCTTCATAAAGCACCTGCTAAAATATTTTCGGTTATTATAATTATAATACACAATGAGTTAGTATGTACACATATAATTAAAAAGCATTTAATTTCAATACAAACTTTTCCGAAATTGTTCCCGAATAATGCCTTTTTTTCGAGCTTCGTAATCGATACGTAATAAAATTCCGATCACAATAAAAGTTATTAATAAACTACTGCCGCCGTAACTCATTAAAGGTAAAGTTAAACCTTTAGTTGGTAATAATCCAGAATTAACTCCCATATTAATAATGGCTTGCGTTCCCACCCAAATGGCAAAACCATACGCCATAAAGCCCGAAGCATGCATCCCGGCTAATTGCGCGCGTCGACCGATCATTAAAATACGTACCACCATTAAAGTGTACAATACGATCACGGTTAAAATGCCAATCAAACCTAATTCTTCCGCTAATACCGCAAATAAAAAATCAGTGTGCGCTTCGGGTAAATAAAATAATTTTTGAATGCTGCTGCCTAGACCGACACCAAAAATACTGCCGCGACCAAAAGCAATTAATGATTGTGTAAGTTGATATCCGCTGTTAAATTGATGTGCCCATGGATTTAAAAAAGCGGTTAAGCGCGCCATGCGATATGGAGATGAAATTGCTAGAATGCTTAAGGCAAGTACGGCGAGAATTAATAATCCAAGAAATTGCCACCAACGCACACCACTTAAATATAACATGCTCATCGCAGTTATAATGATTACTACGGCGGTGCCGAAGTTTGGTTCTTTTAATAATAAAATGGAAATGATTCCTAAGATAACCATCGGCTTTAAAAATTCGGAAGGTTTTTTGCAGATTTCTTGATGTCGGCGGGTTAAATAATTCGCCAAATAAATTACAAAAGCTAGTTTAATAAATTCTGAAACTTGTAATCTTATTGGGCCTACGCCAATCCAGCGCATGCTGCCGTTTGCTTGATGGCCGATACCAGGAATTAATACCATAATTAATAACAATAATCCTATGAGCAATAAAGGCTTGTTGAGTTGATGCCAAAATTTCAGATTGATGCGGATAACGATCAATAATAATAAAATGCCTAAAAAAACATGCGCGCTTTGACTATAAAAATAATGCAACGGTTGATGATAAAGGCGCTGGGAAATCGAAGTGGATGCTGAGGTAATCATAATTAAACCGATAATTAACAAAGAAATTGCGGAAAACACAAAATATTTATCGTACATTATCGTTGTTACTTTTTTGGTTTTCATAGTTGCTTGACGATTTTTATAAATTCATTACCGCGATGTTGATAATCATCGAACATATCAAAACTGGCGCACGCTGGAGATAGCAAAACAATATCGTTGGGCGAAGCTACATCATGCGCTAAGTTTATTGCTTGATTTAAAGTATCAGCTTTTTGGGTGGCGCAATCATTCTGTAAAATCTTTTCTAATTCTTTTGCTGCTTCGCCAATTAAAATAATTTTGCGTACATATTTTTTAATTATGGGTTGCAGTGGAGAAAAATCCGCATTTTTGCCTTGGCCGCCTGCGATTAAAATTATTTTCCCAGAAATGTTTTCACCAAGTCCTTTGAGGGACGCAATCGTCGCGCCAACATTGGTGCCTTTGGAATCGTTGTACCACGCGACATTATTAAGTGTGTGCACCAATTGGCAACGATGCGGGAGCCCGGTGAATTTTTCTAATGCTTGTAACATAGCATTTTGTGTGAATCCGGCTGCGTCGCCAATGGCTAAAGCGGCTAAATAATTTTCTAAATTATGTTGGCCGATTAATTTTAATTTTTTTATATTTAATAAAGTTTGTTTTCCTTTAGCTAAATATTTTTCGCCATCATGTTCTAAGATTCCATATTGATTTTTGGCGGGTGCGTCTAGGCCAAAACTTATGGAAGAATTTAATTTAAAAGGATAATTTTGCGCGCGATTAAAAATACCAGTTTCACAATTTTGATAAATTTTCATTTTAGCATCGATGTATTCTTGCAGATTAGCATAACGATCTAAATGATCCTCACAAATATTTAATACGGTAGCAACTTTGGTGTGCAGGGAAAATGTAGTTTCCAACTGAAAACTTGATAATTCTAAAACATATAAATCTGCGGTGGGCAAATCCAACACTGGCGCGCCGATATTTCCGCCAACTTGGACATTGATATTATCGTGCCGCGCCATTTCGCCAACTAAAGTAGTTACGGTACTTTTAGCATTGGAGCCGGTGATCGCGATAATCGGTGCAGAAACGTTTTGCGCGAATAATTCAACATCACCAACATAAGGAATTCCACGTTGAATTGCATTAGCAATTACTGGTTCTTTTAAAGATATGCCAGGGCTTATAATTAATAGATCGGCGTGGTCAATTAATTCAGCAGAAATTTTACCGAAAACGGTTTTGATATTTTTATTTAATTGATTGGCACAAGGAGGGTGCGCGCGTGAATCGGTTCCCGCGACTTGCCAACCATGTTGTTGACAAAACTTAATGCATGATAATCCGGTTTTACCCAGTCCAATTATAACTACATTGCGAAATGATTTTTTCATTCTGTTACCGAAGTTTTAAGGTTGCTAAACCACATAATACCAGAATGAAAGTAATAATCCAAAAACGCACGATAACGCGAGGTTCTGGCCAGCCTTTTAATTCAAAGTGATGATGCAAAGGCGCCATGCGAAATAAACGTTTGCCGGTTAATTTAAAGGAAGCTACCTGAATGATTACCGAAACGGTTTCGACTACAAATACACCGCCCATTAAAAATAATACCAATTCTTGGCGAACGATCACGGCGATGACGCCTAATGCTGCGCCTAAACCTAGTGCGCCAACATCACCCATAAAAACTTGCGCAGGATAGGTGTTAAACCATAAAAAACCAAGTCCTGCGCCTGCGATTGCGCCACAAACAATTACTACTTCACCGGCGCCAGGAATGTGTGGAATCATTAAATATTCAGCAAAATATAAGTTTCCCGTAACGTAGGCAAAAACTCCCAATGCTCCACCAACCATCACTGTGGGCAAAATTGCCAAGCCATCTAGACCATCGGTTAAATTTACCGCATTGCTGGTGCCTACGATTACTAAGTAAACAAAAGGAATGTAAAACCAATGCAGCGAAATGTGGCCGTTTTTAAAGAATGGCAAAATTAATTGGGTTGCGGCGGGCGAGGTGGCGGTGACGTATAGATAGATCGCGATAGCTAGGCCGAGCACCGATTGCCAAAAGAATTTCCAGCGAGCACGCATTCCCTCGCTATCATGTAAAATTAATTTGCGATAATCGTCGATAAAACCGATGGTGCCAAAACCAAGCGTAGTAATTAAAATCACCCAAATATATCGGTTAGTTAAATCACCCCATAACAAAGTTGCCACTGCAATGCCGATTAATAGCATGGTGCCACCCATGGTTGGGGTGCCGGCTTTTACCAGATGGGATGGCGGACCGAGTTTACGGATGACTTGTTTAATGCGCCTAAAGGCTAGGCGGCGGATAAAAAATGGTCCCAAAGCGAATGATACGATGAGAGCGGTTAAGGTGCTTAAAATCGCGCGCAGGGTTAAATAAGAGAATACATTAAATATGTGATAATATTGTTTTAAAAACTCAGCTAACCAAAATAGCATTTTTTTAAACCTTTAGGGTATTTGCCCATATAATACAGCATTAATCATGTTCTGCGAATGTTTTTTTAACAGTTTCGATATCACTATAAGGCAAGCGTTTGTCCCCAATAATTTGATATGGTTCGTGTCCTTTCCCAGCCAGTAATATAATATCCTGCGGACAAGCTTTTTGGATGGTTAAGGCAATTGCTTTGGTGCGATCTAATTCAACCAAAATCTTATCCGGTTTAGTGAGACCGGTTAAAATATCGTTGGCAATTTGTTGTGGATTCTCAAAACGTACATTATCGTTGGTGACGATTACCTGGTCACTAAGTTGTTCGGCAATTTTTGCCATTTTAGGGCGTTTATCGCGATCACGATCGCCGCCGCAACCAAATACACAAAATAATTTTCCCCGGCAATGTTCGCGTAAAGTTTGTAATGCATGTTGTAATGCATCCGGTGTATGCGAAAAATCTATTACGATCAAAGGTTTATTTTCGACGCTAAAAATTTGCATGCGGCCAGGTACGGGTTGTAAAGTTGGAATAACCGATAAAACTTTATTTAAATCGTATCCGAGCAAACATAAATTTGTAATTACCGCCAAAAGATTAGAAATATTAAACCGACCGAGCAAGATACTTTTTAATTCACCTTCGCCCCATGGAGAAATAATATCCGCACAAATTCCATGAGGATGCGTTTGAATATTTTTAGCGGCGATTATATTTTTGTCGGAATTAAGTTTTAATGTGTAGCCAAAAACTTCAAAATTATTCTTAAATTGTTTAAACCAATTTAAACCAATTGGATCGTCGAGATTAAATATGCCGTGTTTTATTGAAGGCATCGTAAATAACTGTTGTTTTGCTTTTGCATATTCTTGCATAGTTTTATGATAATCGAGATGATCGTGGGTTAAATTGGTGAATGTAGCGAATTTAATTTCGATTCCGGAAAAACGTTTTTGATCCAAAGAATGTGAAGAAACTTCCATCACTACGGTATCAATATTTTGTTGCTTAAAATCATGAAGAATACGTTGCAACATAATGGGGTTGGGAGAAGTATAAATTGAAGGGGTTAACGCGGAGGTAGTGCCGTAGCCAAGCGTACCGATTAAACCAACTTTACGCCTAAGTTTTTGTAGCGCGGAAGTTAAGAGATAACTTATTGAAGTTTTGCCATTGGTTCCGGTGATTCCGATTACCAACATTTCGCGTGATGGATTATCATAAAAATTTGCAGCAATTACACCAATTTTTTCAATTAAATTTGGGATGGCAATAATTGGAATTGAACTTTTTTGTCCGTCATCCCGCGGCTTGACCGCGGGATCCAGAATTTCAAAATCTTTGGCGCTTTGTTTAGTTGTGTCACATAAAATTGCTGCAGCACCGTTTGCAATCGCTTGATCAATAAATTGTTTGCCATCTAGAGTTTCACCAAGATATGCAAAAAATAAATCACCTGATTTTACTTTGCGGCTATCTAAAGTTAATCCGCTGATATTAACATCAGGAATTGAATCAATTTCTATAATGTTTTGTAATAATGATTTTAGTGTTGGCATAATTATATATCATCTGGTGCGATGTTTAAAATTCTTAAACTCCCGCCCATAATTTTTGCAAAAGCAGGTGTTGCTACTGTGCCACCATAATATTTATCTTGCGTGTTCCTTGGGTCTCTAATTACCACCGCAACTACTAATTGCGGGTTAGATGCAGGAGCAATCCCAACAAAAGATGCAGTATGGCGATGCTTATTATATCCATGTAGTCCAGCAATATTGGCGGTTCCAGTTTTTCCTGCTACATGATAACCATTAATCTTGGCACGAAATCCGGTGCCGCCGGTTTGCACCACCAATTCCAACATTTTCAGCATGGAATTAGCGACTTTTGTGTCCATGCAGCGTACGCATTGTGGTGGTGTATCGCGTTTTAAAAATGTTATCGGACATTGTAAGCCATCATTGGCAATTATACCATAAGCTTGTGCAAGCTGCAGTGGCGTAACCGAGATGCCGTAACCGAAGGCTAAAGTTGCCAATACAAATGGTTGCCAAGTATCATGATAGGCTAAAGCTCCTGGGCTTTCGCCTGGAAAATTACTACTGGTGCGTTCGCCAAAACCAACTCGGCGTAGCAAATCCAAAAAGTGTTCTGGCGGCAAAGATAATGTCATTTTGGTGGCTCCAATATTGCTGGATTTTTGCAAAACTTGGGCAACGGTTAATTTACCATGATTGACCCATTCATCATCATGAACAATATTTTTGCCGACTTTTAAGCGGCCTGGATTAGTGTCGATGATAGTTTCGTCGGTATATTTGCCGCTGTCAAGCGCACTGGCGATACTAAAGGCTTTCATGGTGGAACCTGGCTCGAACATATCGGTAACCGCGCGATTTCTAAATTGGCCGTAATCATGTGATGGGCGTTGGTTGGGGTTAAATGACGGCATATTGGCCATGGCAAGGATTTCGCCGGTTTTTGGATTTAATACTACGACGGAGCCGGATTTAGCGTGATATTTAATTACTGCGTTTTTTAAACTACGATACGCTAAATATTGAATGCGATTATCTAAGCTTAGAATTAAATCGTGACCGGATTTAGCAAGCTTGGTGTCATTTAATACGGCGACCACATGGCCATATAAATCTTTTAAAACTTGTTCTTTGCCTGGAGTTCCTTTAAGCCATGAATTATAGGCTAATTCTAAGCCTTCTTGACCTTGATCATCGATGTTGGTAAATCCAACAACTTGCGAGGCAACTTCGCTTTGGGGGTAATAACGCTTATATTCGCGTTCCAAATAAATGCCGGATAAAGCTAGTTCTGCGATATTTTGCGAAGTTTCCGGATTTACTCCGCGCTTTAGATACACAAATTCGCGGTGTTTATTTTGCCTGATGGTATGTTTAATATGACTGAAAGGAATATTAAGCAAATGACTTAATTGCCGCGCGTTTTTGGTGGAAGCGGCAAAGTCTTTGGGATTAGCCCAAACGGAATCAACCGGCGTGCTGATCGCCAAAGGAACACCGTTGCGGTCGGTAATCATGCCGCGATATGCTGGAATATTAATTGTGCGCAAGGTGCGCATATTGCCTTGGTGCTGCAAAAAACTTCGGTCGAAGATGGTCAAATACACCATGCGTACGGTGATGATGCCGATTAAAATCAGCAATCCGCTTAGAATAAGCCAGAATCGTATGGCGATGAATGATGTTTGGTTTTTCATGTTAGATTAAGTAAGCTTTATTGTTCTACGGTCAAAATATTTTGTGTTTTGGGGGTTATCATTTTTAAATTATGTCGTGCGATTTGTTCGATACGTGTGGCGGCGGTCCAAGCGCTTTGTTCTAATAATAATTGGCTCCATTGATTATGCAAGTTTATGTTTGTCATTTGCAGAGTTTGTAGATTATTAGTTAATTGTCGATTGACATTTTGTACGCAAATAATTCCAAAAGAAGTTAACAATAATATAACCGCTAAAACTACCGTGCTAAAATAACTTCGTGCCGCCAACGGTTGAATAAACATACGTGGTAAAATTGTTATGCGTCTTAATGTTTTTACGTTAACATTCACAATAGTTTCTCCGCAATTCTTAATTTGGCGCTTCTTGCTCGCCAATTTATTTTCAATTCTTCTTGGCCAGGTTTAATTACGCGACCAATTTTTTTTAATCTGGGCTTTAATTCTTTATGTTTTATTGGAACACCAATTGGCAAATAATCACCGCGTACATGTTTTTGGATGAATCGTTTAACAATTCGATCTTCCAGTGAATGAAAACTTATTGCTACAAGGCGGCCGCCCACGGCCAATACATCTAAAGCTTTATCTAAACAACTTTGCAACTCTTCCAATTCTTGATTAATGAAAATCCGTATTGCCTGAAAACTTCGTGTTGCTGGGTGTTTATGTTTTTCCCATGCGGGATGTGCTTTGGCTACAATATTGGCTAATTGTTTAGTTGTTTTAATTGGCGCTGCGTTTCTAGCTTTAATAATTGCATTGGCAATACGTTTAGCAAACTTTTCTTCGCCATAAGTTTTTAAAACTTGCGCTAAATCTTTAGCGTTAGTTTGTGCAAGCCATGTAGCGGCATCCGTGCCGCGTGTTATATCCATTCTCATATCTAGCGGTCCATCGCGTAAAAAGCTAAATCCTCGAGTTTCGTCTTCCAATTGTGGTGATGAAACTCCCAGGTCCAGCAAAACCCCATTAACTTTGTTATTAATTTTTAATTCTTGTGCAATCTCATCAATTTTATTAAACGATGCGTGATAAATGTGGCATCGTATATCTTTTTCCAGCATTTTTTTTGCAGTTTTTATTGCATCTTCATCTTTATCGATGACGATTAATTGGCCGTGGGCGGACAGATTTTCTAAAATCAATTTAGCGTGCCCGCCGCGGCCAAAAGTTCCGTCAATATAAATTCCATCCGGTTTAATGTTTAAACCATCAATCGCTTCTTGTAGCAAAACCGGCGCATGTTGTTTATTCATTATTTTTCAATATTGTCATTCTGAGGGAGCTGTGTTAGTTGCGACCGAAGAATCTCTGCCGATTTATGGCTTGAGATCCTTCGGCGGAGTTTACACTCGAGTGCAACGAAGTGCCTCAGGATGACATAAAAAGGGGTTAGGGAGGTTAGATAATCCATCATCAAAATATCCGATTCCGTGGATCAAATCTCCCTAACCGTAAACCTATAATGCTATATTTTTCAATTCCTCCGGGATTTCGCCATCTTTTACCAATTCAGAGTTAAGCCAATGGTCGCGTTGTTGTTGCCATTGGTCGTGATCCCAGATTTCAAATTTGTGTCCTTGCCCCACCAAGATTAATTTTTTTTGGATGTTGGCATATTCGCGTAATAATGGCGGCAATAAAATACGTCCGTTACCATCCAAAGCGAGTTCAGTTGCGTGCCCGATCAATAAGCGTTGAATGCGACGCGTGGCCGGGCTGAAGCTCGGCAATTTGGCAATTTTTTGTTCAATTTCTTCCCAGGCAGGCAAGGGAAATAATAATAAGCAGCGTTGTTCGGTATCAATGGTGATGACTAGTTGGCCATGGGCTTTGTCCAGCATTGATTGGCGATAGCGCATCGGAATCGCGATGCGTCCTTTTTGATCAACATTGATGGAGTTGATGCCACGAAACATCGAAAATAAGCCCCTTTTAGATTAATTTTTGTCAGGAATAGCCACTTTATTCCATTAAGTACCACTTAATTACACTATAAGGAATATTTTGATGCTTGGCAATAGGGGAGATGAGTTTTTTAGTCAAATTCTTATATTGAGCTGAAAATTTTTAATTTTTTGTAATTTCTTAATAAGCCATAGTAAGGGGTAATAAGCTGGTTATAGATTCCCCGGTCAACTGACTGAGCCGGGGAATGACACGACGAGGGGATGGCTGAGCCGGGAATGGCACAGTTGTGGGCTAAGGCATTGATTTTTCTTAATATTTTTTGTGCAAAAATTGGCCGATGTATAATTT
>Ga0114923_10001995_pt1 | contig 13984 bp, 9 predicted proteins | sample SumtaG_FD_89578 | JGI IMG/M metagenome (GOLD analysis project Ga0114923, IMG submission 89578) | Deep subsurface microbial communities from Indian Ocean to uncover new lineages of life (NeLLi) - Sumatra_00157 metaG | ecosystem: Environmental > Aquatic > Marine > Oceanic > Sediment | place: near... | reverse complement strand
TGTTATTAAACCATGAATTTTTAAAAGTTACGATGACATTTAGGCTGTCATTATTTCCATCAGATGTTCTTATATGATTTTTTTCAGTACTCTCCTTAAATGAATCATTTGCATAATTATCTATATAATTAATATTAGCAGGAATGATATACTGACAATAAGAAAAAATTAATAACAAGAGAAATAGAAGGCTCTTTCTATTTTTATGCATCTTCAGATGTACCCCCTTCTTCTCTTTTAAGCTTTTTATTGTCTAAGTTAACTTCCTCATTCTTTTGATGAGCAATATTAGCACCTGAATCTAATAAATAAGGAGTCTTAAGAAACAATATTGCGTGTTTTTCATATTCAGCTTCTTTGATTTTTTTTTTTTTGGTATGGCGGTGGTAAATAAAAATTACAGCTAATATTATAGTGCTTGGAATTATAATGAGCATAAGTTGAATGTTCATAGGGATTACAATGTCAATCTCTAAATCACTAGATTTGTCTTCTTGCTTTTGCAAAAAATAATAATCAATTTTTGCCTTTTTTAAACTTATAGTATCTTGATGTTTAGCTATTATCTTATACTTAACCGAGATTTCTTCACCTGGATTAAGTACATCAATTTTGTTTAATAATTTCCCTTTAATTAGAGTAAAATCGCTCTCTTTAAAACTTGAGATATCATTAACTTCAATATTCTTTATTGCTATGGTACCAGTATTTTTAATTTTAATCTTAACTGTGATTTCTTCCCCGATTTCTGCTTGTTCTTTATCACATGATTTATCCAGTGAAAATTCTATATGACCTAGGGTAATAGAAGATGATCTGGAAATATGAATCGTTCTCTCTTCAGAACTTTTAAAATAATTGATAGAGGGATAAAAATATCCAAGATAATCATTTTTTTTTAATGTGATATAAACGGTTTTATTACTATTATAGGAGATATTATTCACATTCAAGGTATTATTATCTATTCGAATTAAATCTCCAAATTTGTCATTCATTGTAAAATTTAAATCCGGAATTAAAATGCCTTCTTTTGGGCCTTTATTTATGACCATAACAGTCAAATTAAAGGTTTCTCCTATTATAGGTGCTGAAAATGAGGGTTCATAACTAATTTCAATAGATCTAAGGAAAGGATACCTATTATTATAATCAACCGGAGCTGAAAAGTAATTTTGATTCGTAGCAGTATATAACATTGACGAATTTCTATTTTGAATGTATTCTGAATTATTATAACTTATTGTAGTTCTAATCGATGCCGAATTTGGTGTATAGAATGTAAAATTTACTAGTATTTCTTGATTTGGATCAAGTTTAGGTATGATTAAGTTTAAATAATTCTCGTCCATTACGAAATAATTACTATTGTTAATAATCCCGGGTATTAATTGAGAAATATTAATATTAATTGCAGATTTAGACCCAATATTTTTTAAATAGATAAAATAAGTATTCAATTCTCCAGGTCGAGAAGTATAACTTGAAAGGAAAGAGATTGCTTTTATTGAAGCACTATCGCGATTGCTAAGCGTATAAGTGTTTGAAACGGTATCTAATTGAACATTACCACTCATTGTTGAATAAATACATCTTGTACCAGATATATCAATGGTATTAATATCTCTCGTAGAGAATTGAACATCTAAATTATCGATGGAAATGTTAAATATTTCATCATCTATTCTATTTAATTTGAAAATTAGTCTGTATTTATTTGGAACGCTTGGGTCAAATAAACCATTAAGACTTTTATTATAATCGATAAATGTAAAAATTCGAGAAATATTTGTAAAATCGCTGGGGAAAATTTGTTGATATTCTTGTTCTGTAAAATTATAAAGTTTATATATTAAGTTTGGGGGAATATCTGTATAATTAATAATAATAGAGACTCTATCTATAGTATTGTTGACTAAATCTATGTTTGATTGATTCTCAAAAAGAAATTCAATTTCTATCCCATATTCTAATGGTGTTAGATGATCGGCTTCTATGTTCCAATCTTTCCCGTTAGCTTCTAACGCCATTTCTGGATCCGTACTTCTAATCGATCTTCCAGATATAACATTCGGTAATTCTGGATAAGACTTTTTTATTGTGAAATTATACCTGTAAAATTCAGTAAATGAATCAATATCTGCAATAGAGATATTATCAGTGATGTAGGATATTTTTTCTCCGGGATCTAATTTCCAGTTATCCTCGTACCATATACTAAATTCATTAGTAAATGCTTCATTAAGAGGATCAACAAGTAAAAAGGGAATAGATCCTGCATTATCAAGATATTCTATTACGTCTAAAGCCTCCTCGCTATATGGCCATAAATTGGTTATATTAGTAAGACTAGGATAATAGTCATTGACAAATCCAGTACCCCATGTATCGAAATAAAAAATACGGGGGATCCTATCCAAGCCCAGAAAGTCCTCCAAATTATCGTAACTGCCTTGATATTGAGGTAACGCTTCCACAGCGGTCCAGAAAAGATCATATAGAATTTGAGCGAATGCTTCACTACCAGTAAGGTCCTCAAATAATTCAGTGACATTCATAGAAATATCAGTGGGAACTCCCCACGCACTGACATTTCCGACATTTTCTGCGGTAATATAAAATGAGAATTGATTAAGAATACCATATGAAGCATTGTCTCCAATAAGGTCTTTTCTTAGTAATATTATTGGTTCTGAATTTGAAACATTATAGGTTATGATAAGATCTTCAATCGGATTTAATAAGCCAGTAGGGATATATGGTATCCCTTGAAATCCTAAGAATTTTAAATAATTAATTTGATCTTCGGGATCATCCAAATTTTCTGGTCTGATATAATCTCGATATATTCCATCTTCATTAACCCACAATAATTCTAAAGAATAATCTTTTAGGGAATTGAGATCAAAACCTAAATCTGCAAAATCTGATAAAGAACTTAATTGTTCAATTAAATAATCTGAGAATTCGAAATATTCGGGTGTTGAATCAATTACATCAGTGCATATTATATTGATATCGAGTTCGCTCAAAAAAGCACCCATAATTGAGATATAAACTTTTTTACTAGGGCTTAATGGTGGCCCCTTATATCCCAAAGCATCCCATAAATTAAATTTATATTGATTTTTATCAACTACGGTTATTCCTTTTCCCAATCCTTCATATTGCATAGAAAAACTCACATAATGAGAATCAGAGGAAAGTCCAAAACTGCCATTAAATCCTCCTAGTAGTTGTTCAAGGAGATTCTCATCTTCTAGTATTTGAACAGACAAATCTAAATTATCTGCTCCAAAATGTATATGATCTGTGGTTATGTTTAAACCCTCATCTAATAAATCTAAAGAATTAATAAGCAAGTATGATGCTGAGAAATGAAAGTTGTTCATATAACTGGAACTTTTAAGACGATCAATGTTTAAAGCTTTCCAGTAACCATCCATAGGAAGGTTAGTAGTCGTCTGTTCAAGAAAGACTCCCCATTCTGGAAAATGTGCTACGAATGGAAAGAAATTAGGTTCAGAAGAATTTACTAGTATTAAATCAATTTCAAATTTCCGTTTTATTATTTCAAGTGCTCTATTAGCTTTTGATTGTGCAGTTTCTGAATCTAAGTCCTGATCATAATAAAGGAATCCATTAAAACCATTGAAATTATTAGTAAGCTCCGATCCTATGAAGTTGTCATTTAAAATGTAAGGAAAAATCTCAGGAGTAATCCCATTTGATACACTTAGGTAAATATTACATTTCTCAAAAGCAGGATCATTTATATCAAATCTTGTAAATATATTGGTATCATTGGTAAATAAGGATTGCCTAATAATACTTTTAGTCCCCGCAACATAAGCACTGATCATTTCTGAGTATAAGTCAGTCCCCGCGACATCTGATAATCTAAGATTATTATCATCAATTACCAGCTCTGAAGAATTGGGATTTTGAATTGTTGTATCTCCAGATTTTACAGGGAAGAGAATTGAACATTGAGACAAAAATATTGATAAAATTATAGATAAATAAATCAATTTATTGGTTTTTTTCATATTTTCTTATAATCCTCACATCTATTGATTTTCTCTATAAATATCAATTATTTTTTGTTTTCTTATCCTTCTTAACATTAAAAACATCCCTACGTAGATAAAACCGATTGAGAGCAAGTATATTGATAGAATATTAATAAACGGAAAGACAAACGTGTAAGGTGTATCAGAAAATAACGCAAAGTTAGATGTTACTAACCAGCCCGTAAGTCCACCTACTATAACCCCCACTGTTCCGCTACTTAACATAATTATTAGGGCTTCAATTATAAACATGCGATTCACCTCTTTTCCTTTTAGACCAAGAGTTCTTACGATACCTATTTCTTTAAAACGTTCTATTATCGTACTGTATGAGCTTGAAAGGAGCCCAAAAAGACAAATTATAACAGTTGCTGTTAGTATGAGGTTAAATAGCGCATCCAAAATTTGGAATCCCTGTGCTTGACTTTCAAGCTCAAATTCTAAATTATATATTTCGTAATCATAATTATTTTGATATAGGTCATTAATTTTTTCTACAATCTTTTCGGCTTCTGAAAGTTTATCTTCACGTAATTTTATAAAAATTTTGTCTACCCATGCGGGTTCTGGAATATCTACTATCTCTAAATAGGTCTCGTGAGATAATAATACACCGCCCATATCATTTGAACCTTGCCTCCTTGAACTAAATTCTTCAGGAAAGCCTGGAATACCCGAAGCGGCACCAACCATTTTAAAGGTATATTTTTCAGATTCATCACCTCTCTGTATCAAAATTCTAATCCTATCTCCTAATTCTACTTTTAATTGTATAGCTATACCTTCGGAAATGATACATGTATAATCACTATGACTTTTCTCAAGTAATGTATCAAATGCATCATCCACCTCGCCTTGAGTCATCGTAAGTACATCAGTATTTACCGTAGAAATATACTCCTCATCAATCCCTATTAAAGTTATATCTTGCATAGTTAACCCGGCATAATCGCCGATTTCTGCCTCAAAATCTTTATCTTCTTCAGAATAAATCTGAGTTAATTGAAATGGTGTAGCTATCACGCAAGATACTTTTTCTATTCCCTTAATTTCTAATAATTGTTCTTTAAACGCTGTTGTCATAATTCTACTTGCGTCAAGAGCTTCTTCCCTCTCTTCTCTTTCCGCTTCTGATTCTACTTGGTAATATTGCTCTTCTTCTTCCCATTCAGTCGTCTGCATGAGTATATCAGATCCAAATTCTAAACGGGTTTGTGTTGCAACTTGAGCTTGTTGAGTTTGAATAAATATCGAAGTAAAAGTAATAAATGAAAATGAAAGTGCAAAAGTGATAATAGTACTTGAATTTCTTCGTTGATACCTGAATACAAATAGTTTTATTACTTGAATTATTTTACCTGACCGAAAAATGCTTAATCTGAAAAAATATATGGTTCCTCTTAATACAATTGGCATTAGCCCTAATCCTGCTAAAGTCAATCCAATTAAAAATATTAGCAATAACACTATAAATGTAGTGGCTAATAAAGTTATATTTAATGATAGAAATAACCTTGGTAATACGTAAAATATAAACCCACTGTTAGCAATCAATACCAACCCAACGATTATTAATTTAGAGTTAATGGACGCTTTTTTCTTTAAATTATAAAGAGCGTCCTCGTGTCTATAAGGGTGAATAGATTCAATAATCTGAAGACGGGAAGCTTTAAGAGCTGGTGAAATACTTACAAGTAATCCAACTCCTACACCCATTGAATAAGGGATAATTATTGATAATAAACTAAAGGAAAAGCCAAAAGATTCTCCAAACGCTCCTGAAATAAGATATTCATTTGCAAAAGGTACTACGATATATTGAGTAAAAGCAAATGCCCATACTATACCTAATGCCGCTCCAAAATTACATAATAAAAAACCCTGCAATAAGACTATTAATAGATTATATCTTTTTTGTGCACCCAAAGTTCGAAATACTCCAAACTCCCTGATCTTTTCTTCCACAGATGTCTTTAGAATCCCGTTTATGAGTATGCCGACTATTAACATCGCCACGATTGAAACAAACACAAAAATTACAGTTATTCCCATCATTAAAAATTCTGCAAATTCAAGAAGTCTTAATTTTGGTAAATAAATGTTGTATCCGTCTACACCCAGTTCTTTTTGAATCTCACCAGCAATTTCTTTAACTTTTCGCTTTGAACCCTCAATATCCCGGGTATCATAAAGATCTCCGGGATTTTTAAAAGTTAAGATTAACTGGCTGCATCTATCCTTAAACTCATTGTAACCGAATATAGTATAAAGTGTTTCGATATCAACTACAATCAAATTATTAGGCCACCAAATTGGCCATTTTGCTTCTTGATCAAAAATCTTGTCAACCGTGAGTATGACAGTTTTATTTATTTCTTCACTTCCATGTTCCAATGTCATGAATACTTTTATACTATCATCTTCTTCATAGTCTAAATCATCATTAAAGCTATGAAAAATAGCACAATGATATACCTCCAACTCATCTAAATCCATCACCTCATTAGTATCAGGTTTAACAAACGTGCCGAAATTTAAATCTTCTTCTAAAGAAAAATCAATTCCTGATATGATTGCTTCCTCTTCAATACTCGTTCCAGACCTATTTACTTCACCTTCAACGTTCATTCTTGGAATAAATTCGTCAATATCATCAGATGCGTCTTCAATTTGATCAATAATTTCTTCATAAAGAAAGTAAGTTGAGCGATTTTCCGGTTCTCCATTGTAATGTCTTACATTTATAACCATATCCTGTCCGCCCGCCCCATTAGCTAAGAAGTTTACATAACTGATAGAAATGGAATCAGAAAGAAATAAAATTATCGCTAAGAGGCCGACTGAAATCATAACACCTATAGCTCCTAGCCCTGCCCGTATTTTTTGCTGAGTAAGATCCTTAAAAGCGTATTTAAATGCTAATACTATATTTCTCATATTTTTAAATAATTTTATCCATTCTATTATAAATCTTAAGAGCATTAAATTAGGAGAAGAAGATCTCCTTGAACTTTCCCTTTGATGTCATTTTCTTCTAAAAGTTCACCTAGAACATCAACAAAATGAATAGGCAAGTTGTTAATTATTAACTCTGGGACGCTATTTATAATATCACTAACTTTTATTTCCGTTTTTCCTTGATTTGAAAATAAATATTGAAAAATTTTGTTTTTACATTTTTCTTTATTCATTTCCGTCTCTTGCTTTCTTTTAAGTTCCATTATTTGAGTTTCTTTTAAACCAACTACTTTTCCTTCGCTAGTAAGTTTACCATCTCTCATATGAAACACTCTAGAGGCAAACTCAGTGACCATAGCATCATGTGAAACCGCAATAAATGTTGCACCTTTTTTGTTTAAGTCCCTTAAAAGATTTAACACTCGAATTCCAGTTTTACTATCTAAATCGCCAGTCGGTTCGTCTAATACACAAATTGCAGGATTGTTGGCAAAAGCTCTGGCAATGGCAACTCTTTGCTGTTCTCCACCTGAAAGCTCTGATGGTGTGTGATGTGACCTTTCCTCTAAACCGACTAATCTCAATAGATCCATCGATCTTTTTCGTTTTCCTCTACGACTTAATTTACCTGAGAAATGCAATGGTACCATTACATTTTCCAAAGCGGTCATTTGCGGGAGCAAATTATAGAATTGAAATACAAATCCAATTCTATCTCTTCGTATATTAGCTAATTCGTTATCAGAAAGCATAGCAATATTTCTGCCTTCCAAGAAAATTTTACCTCGTGTTGGAGTATCAAGACCACCAATTAGATTTAGTAAAGTAGTCTTTCCTGAACCCGATGGCCCCATTATATCTATAAAATCTCCTTTTTCTATTGTTAAATCAATACCCCGTAAAGCTGCTACAGCTGTTGTACCAAGTAAGTAGGTCTTATGAAGATTCTCAACTGTAATCAAATGATCATAATCTCTTACAACATCTTCATCCAGTTTATTAAAATCTATAATCTCTTTTTCAATAGTTTCTGACTTTTTCTTGCTCTTAGATTTTCCTTTAGTTTCTTTTTTCTTGCCCTTAGATTTTTCTTTTTTTTCTCTCTTTTTTTTCCAATTCATAAAATCCTTTGTTAGTTCTCCTTTCCAAAATGCTAGTTTTCCAGTTTCCTCTTCATATTGTTCCATTAAAGGATTTTTCGTTATTATATCAGTCATGACTAAACCTTATTTATTCAATTTCTTTTATATGCTTTAAGTTAGTTAATTAATTTTCATTTTTAAGAGTAAATGTTCTATTTCAATAGAATATTTATCTAATTTCTAATAAAATGTTTCTGTTAGTTTTTTATAATTCTATCTAAGATATTGAATACTTCGGTAATGTCCGAATTTGATTGATAAAAACAGAATTATGGATTTTTTAAGTACAAAAACAAATTTTATGGTATTGAAATTAAAAAACAGTATTTTTTATGGATTTTCTTTTAAAAATTTTAAGATTTTTAGGTATAAATCCAGTTCGGCCTCTTTTTTTGAATTAGCTTTTTTAGATTTTAAATTTTTTGGTAAATCAATGCTAATATTTTCGAATTTTGGATTCTTTGCAATCCAGAAGGGGTTATGATCAGGACCAGAACTTTCGTATTTTAAGAGTAATTTCGGAGTAATTTTATGATCTTTTTGGATATATTCCAATAATTTGTTTTTATTAAAAATTGATGAATTCTCTATAATCTTATCCATATCTTTATAGAATGGATCGATAATTTTTTTTACTACTAGCTTAATATCTAAGTTGGAGTCAAGATATAGAGCGCCAGAAACCGCCTCAATAACATCAGCTAAAATTTTCGTGTCTTCGATTTCTTGTTCTTTAGTCTTATAAATATAATTTTGGAGGTAAAAATATTTATTTGCAATAAAACTTAAAATCTCATCATTTTCTAACATCGCTTTCGTTTTTGTTATTTTTCCAGGATCTTGTATACCCATATCAAATAATTTCAAAATCAATGCTAACTTAATAACGGCATCACCCAAAGTCTCTAGCACATCATAGTGAGGAATCTTTTTTTCATTTCCAAGTAGAGGGGTGGTTAATGCTTGTTTTAATAAATCTTCATTTCTGAATTTATAATCTAAGAATTCTTGAAAATCGATTATCTTATCTTTTTCACGATTATTCATTTTACTAATTTACTAATATTCTTCGATAAATTTAAAAATTTAGAGGTAACTCTATTATAATATGGAAAAGGGAAATTTAGATAAAATTCTCTCAAAGATTAAAGGAATTGAGAAAAAAAATATAGAGTTCCAAAAACTCATTTCCACTCTTGAAATTCCATCAAGAAATAATATGCTTAAAGAGATATCTAACGACATAATTAGAAATAACAAATTATTTAAGGAATTACAAGTAGAAACTACAGGGATAATTGTTGCGAAAAAAGAAATCGAAAACATCTCAAACTACAATTTAATTGAAGAAACTGTGTTAAATATTCAAAATAATCCATCTAAAAAAATCATATTCTTGCGAGAATTCCTTAATAAAATGGAAGGAATCTCAGAAAATGATAAAGATGTACTTTTACAATCTCTAAATGATGAGAAGATTGAATTAGAAGAACTAAAAGAAAAAATGTTATCTTTAGCTAATATTTTTAATTTGAAAATATAACACTCTAAAGAAATTAGATACTAAACAACTCTAGCAAAATAAGTACACTTTTAATACCTCGAATTTTAATCTGGCGAAATAATATTTTCTTTACAACCGAAGCTACAGAAATATCTCCACCTGTTAGAATATCCACAAAGACTTGAAATTTAGCTTCCAACAAACCATCCCATCCGGCATTCTTTTTCTTTATATTTGCTTTTGGATTGTTCTCTATACCTTCAACATAAATGGTACCTTTATCAATTACAATTAAAACTGCTTCTTTTCCATCTTTTAGATTTAAAAGGACTTTAACTTCTGTGTCCTTATATCTTTCTTTAAATTTATCATAACTATTTAAAGGTTCTATTTCTTTGGATACTATCTTAGCAAGTCCATGTAATTTCTTTTTCTTCTCTTCTTCAACCATATTAATCAGATTTATTTTTAAAAAAATTATAATTTAAACACTATAAAATTACGAATTATTCAAGTAAAATCTATAATGACTTTTAAAATTAGGTTAATTAATCAAATATTTATTTTTAAGGAAGAATAAGATGTCTAAATATAGATCAGAATCAACTCAAACTGAAATTAATAGCCAGACTCATCTCCACTTGAAAAGAACTCCTCATAGGCTTTTCGATCTTGATCTGAGATTTTATCTCCTTTAAGACCTTCTTTTATAATTATGGGAGCAATTTCACTCTCATCATGTTTTATTGTCTTAACTATTTTGTATTCATCCTGTTGATTTGTATCTAAATCGAATTCCACATCACATGCTTTGCAATACAGTTTTTTCTTGCGCGGAATCATTATGTTATCACAATCAGGGCAGAAGCGCATTTTCTTTCATCACCATTGGTATTGTGTTTTTTTTGACAAATTTTTTAAATTTCTAATATTTAAGTCTTGTGCTTTTTAGCGTTGATTTTTTACTACTACTTTATTATAAAATCAAATCGAGTATTTAAATTTAATTCTTTCTCCAATTGTTATTGATAGTTCGGAAATATAAATCTACGTCTTAATTTTATTATTTAATTTTTCACAAAAAGTGAGTTACTAAAAGTGATACCACCGAATAATTTATATCATAATAATAATCGATTAATAATTAGTCTTAGATTTAAGATAAAATACCTTTTTAATTAAATAGAACTTTAATAATTTTAAACATTTCATATCGTAGGTAATTAGTTTGAATGAAAAAGAAAAAAAAGTATTATTAATTGCCCATAGAGGCGCGAGTAGTGAGGCTCCTGCAAATACTTTAAAAGCATTTTCTAAAGCTATTGAATTAGGAGCTGATTATATAGAATTTGATATTCATCAATCTAAGGATGGCGAAATTGTTGTAATGCATGATGGTAATACATTTGCTACTACAGGGTATAAGGGATTAATAAAAAAAATGACACTCGCCGAACTAAAAAAGCTTGACTGTGGAGAAGGTGAAAGAATTCCAACTTTACGAGAATTAATAAGAATTACTAAAGGAAAAATTGGTTTACAGATTGAAATTAAAGCAAAAAGATTGGCAGAAGATTTGGTTAAAATGCTAAGAGAGGAAGATCTCATTGAGACTTCCATAGTATCTTCATTTTTACATGATGAACTAATAAAGCTCCAGAAAATTGAACCTAAGCTTAAATTGGCAACACTTGAGCCAATTACTACCAAATGGTCAAAAGATTGGAACTATCACTTAGAAATACTTAATAAAGCGATTGATAATAACTATTATGCCCTCCATCCAAGACATAATTTAGTAAACCAAGAACTAATTAATTATGCTCATTATAATAATATTAAAGTTAACATTTGGACTGTTAATACTAAAGGGCTTATGAAAAAATTTATTCAGATGGGTGTTGATGGAGTAATTACAGATAATATTCAAAATGCGAAAAAAGCTTTAGATCGTTAAAATGATTTTTTACCATAGCCTTTAAAAAATATTTTTTAATCAAGGTAGATCTTAAATTAACTAGAAACTAACTATTTTAGTAACTTATCAATGTAATTTAAAAAATTATCTTAAAATTGAAATTATGTCAGATATTAATTTCGAGAGATTATTTACACCGAGAGCTATTGGAATTATTGGAGCATCTCATGATCCAGCAGGTGGGGGTTTCTTCGCGAGAGCGATGGTAGGAAAATTTAAAGGTCCAATATATTTGTTTAATCCTCGAATGGCTGGGGAAAAACTCCATGGCCTTAATGTATATAGCTCAATTTTAGATATTCCAGATGACAATCCAATAGATTATGTAATATTGTCTGCTAAGGCAAAATTATGTCCACTAATTTTAGAGGAAATAGGGCAAAAAAAAGTTCCGTTTGTTACTATTTTTGCCTCTGGCTTTCGTGAGGTTGGAAATGATGACTTAGAAAGAGAAACATTAAGGGTGGCTCAAAAATACAATATTAGACTAATAGGCCCAAATTGTCTGGGGGTTTATAATCCAAAAGTAGGACTGTATTTTGCTTATGACTCTAGTCGTAAGAGTGGTAATTTTGGAGGCGTCTTCCAATCTGGAGGAAATGCTCAGAATGTGGCTCAGTTAGCAGTTTCATACGGTGTTCCAATATCAAAATTTATCTCAATTGGTAATGCTTTAGATCTATCGTATCCAGATTTTCTAAAATATTTTCTAAAAGATGATGATACTAGATTCATTGGTTTATATTTAGAGAATTTAAGGTCTCAAAGTCAGGGACGTGAGTTTATGGAAGCTGCTAAAAATTGTAATTTAAATAGGAAACCCGTTATATTGTGGAGAGCTGGATATGGGCAAGCAACGAAGAAGGCTATTCTTTCTCATACCGGAGGTCTAGCAGGGAAAAATGAAATTTGGAATGCGGTTGCGAAACAGACGGGATGTTCTTTAGTATCAAATTCGACAGTTTTAGCTGCTTTAGCGAGTGCATTTAAATTAACTCGTTTACCCGCTACTCGTGATGTTGGCGTAATTGGAATTGGAGGGGGGTCAACGATTGAAGCAATCGACATTTTAGAAAAATACAATTTGAAAATACCTCAATTAACTGAAAAGACAATTAATAGATTAAAGAGATTTATTCCCGCTGTAAATACCAATATTTCTAATCCGTTAGACCTTGGAGGATCGGGAGTACGCCCAGACTTTTATTATAAATGTTTATTAAATCTGGATAGAGACCCAAATATTTCATCAATTGTTTTTATAAAAGATCCTGAAAGATTTGGTGGATTTAAGGAGTTAATGGAAGAAATGGGTTTTAAAAATGTAGACTTAAATAAAGAATTTATAAGATATATATCTAAAGCTAAGAGTGTATTAAAAAAGCCAATATTCTGTGTAATGTTGAAAATCAACGAGGGATTTGAAGAATATAAAAGTCGATATAAATTTAAATTAAAACTTTTGAATCGAAATGTTCCAGTATTTGAATCATTAGATTTGGCGGGTACTGTCTTAGATAAATTGAACAATTATAGACAGTTTCTTCAAACACACGGAAAATTTCCAAAACCTTAAATTTATTTACTCTTTTTTCCTCGATGCTTAACATCTATAGGACGTCCTGGACTGCCTTGATAATAATATTTCTCTGGTTTACCTCTCCAGTTTTTATGTAATACTGTATTTGGATATATTACATTATTATCAGAAGTTACGGCATTTGGACCAACAATTATTCCGGGATACAGAGTTGTATTTTTTGCTAGCTTGATTTCTAACATACTTATTTTTCCAAAGATAGTGTTAACAGCATGACTCGATAGAGCCGTGGTCGGATAGATGAATACGTTATCCTCTAAATCGGTGAATTCTAAACCGACATACCCATCACAATAAATTACATTCTTACCAATTTTATTATGGCTTATTCTCCTTAGCGTTCTGTTTATTAACCAAGGGAACGGAGATTTAACTGTTAACCACATGGGAAGCTTGATAATAAATCCTCGCTTATGATAATATTTCATCATCTTGCCTTGCTCTCCATCGAAATCATCCAAAACTCTTTGAAATACACCTTGCTTTGGAGGGGATTTTTTAATCCATCTCGCAGCCCATATTCTCACGAATTCTATCAATAATAATAAATAGATATAGTAAAGGAGGAATAAAAATCCCGGGAGAATGAGAAAATGGATAATTAATGGAATAGAGAAAGGTATAATAAAACAATATTCAAATAATAAAAACAATCCCAAACACACATACATAGGAGCAATAAAACTTACAATATTAATTTTAAAAAAGTCTATAGCTGGAAGTTCTACA
>Ga0114923_10001994_pt1 | contig 13992 bp, 21 predicted proteins | sample SumtaG_FD_89578 | JGI IMG/M metagenome (GOLD analysis project Ga0114923, IMG submission 89578) | Deep subsurface microbial communities from Indian Ocean to uncover new lineages of life (NeLLi) - Sumatra_00157 metaG | ecosystem: Environmental > Aquatic > Marine > Oceanic > Sediment | place: near... | reverse complement strand
TGAACTAACCATGTATATTGATAATTGCCTTGTAATTGTGGTTTATCGTGTATTTCTTTAACAGTAACAACATTCCAATTACCATTAGTAAATACTATTGCTTTGTCACCAACTTCACAATCATATTCTGTCATAAATGTATAAGTACTAAGTGATCTTGGATACTGTACTGATACTGTTTTAAATTGTTTAATATCTATTTGTATATCTTGTAAATTTGATAAAACTAGATTTTTTTCTAATGCTTCAATTGCTAATAATTTAACATAATCAATAGTACCAGCTTTAGTTTGTTTCTCTGCTTGTAATATTAAATTTGCTACATGCATGCATTCTGCTTCTGTTGGTTGTCTCATATTATGCTACCTTATATTCAAATGTATGTGAACCTACTTCAATATCACCAAAATGATAACCACCACGAACTTTTACAGGCATTGGAAGATCACTAACTTTAAGATTCTTACTAACTTCATGCCAAGCTTCTTTCATTGAATCAGCTATTATAACTGCAGCCTTCTGATGTATATCTTTATCAGGTGGTGCATCAATAAGATAACTATCATGAATAAAATTTTCTATATTACAGTCTAATGACTTTAATTCATCATACATATAATGCTTAGCAAGCTTTGCTACTTCAGCACCTGTACCTTGGTTTTCAATATTTAGTTGATCAGTCATCATACGACCACGATATTGTCGACCACAAGCTGTTGAACCTAAACGTCCACCATTATAATCACGAATACCTTTTTGTTGCCATGCAGCTATACCACGAAAAAGATTCTTCCATTTACGTAATTCACGAGCAACAACATTAAAATCAAGTAAAATATTAGCCTCTTTAATTAAAATACCTCTCATCATACTTACACCACCACCATAAAGAACATTAAAATTAATAGTTTTACTAATTTGTCTAGTAATTTTTAATTCATCTCGTACGAGATTGTGTATGTCACCACCTGATCTGTAAGTCTCAACCATTCTTTGATCGTTAGTGATTGCTGTAATTGATCTGAGCTCGAGTTGGCTAAAATCAGAGTACAACATGTATCTATCAATTTTCGTATTAAATAAGGGTTTAGTGATTCTAGGAGATTGCTGGAGATTTTGATTTTGGCATGTGTACCGTCCAGATCTAGCGTAAGGTCCGAAGATTCCATATATTATACCTTCTGGTGTATCAAATTTGTTTAAAAAAGAATTAATCTTTAATAGCTTTCGTACTGCTCGTACATTACCTGCTTTAACATTACCTTGAAGAGCAAATGTAGCAAGTGCTAATCCATCAGATTCATCTTGACCTATATAAGGTCTTACTTGTTGCCAAGAATTTACATTAATTGGTATATTATATTCATCAATCTTACGAAGATTATCACTATACATTTCATCAAGACGTTCAGCATCAATACTTTGACCATTGTTCTGCCAATCAAGAGCTTCACGTAAAGATATAATATCAAGCATATAATTAAAATTTAATTTAGCATTTTTAACTTGTTCATAAAGATCTAATAAGTAAAATACATCAATTGAAGCATATAATAATTGCTTTGCGGGTATTACAGGAGTAGTCCATATAGCTTTTTGCATAGCTTTTTTATTAATATCATGTCTACTATAAGGATCATATCTGAGTGCTATTTCAAGTAAAGCATCTAAAGTATAACCTAAGAGTTGTGGCCATACAATACGAGCCATTAAAAGAGTATCATCAAATATAGGTGGTATAAATCTTGAACCTGTTTGACGTTGAATTGTTGAAATATCGTAACTAGCATTCTGCATAACAAGAACGTTATCAGTTAATTGTGCTAATATAGACATGAGATGAATTGGCTCTGGATTCTTAATTATAAGAACTTCTGGCCAATGAGCTTGATAAAATTGAGCTAAACATATTTTACCATATTTACCATCTGTCTCGGTATCAAACGCGAGTAGTTGCCCTATTTTTATACTGGGTAGGAGCTCATCCAGTTTAATATACTTATACATATTATTCCTGTGCTTTTAAATCCTCATTATAAACTGCTAATGCTCTTAATAATGCTGCATGACTCATATGTATTTTATCAGTAGCATATCTTACATCATGATGATTAGCTGTAAATATAACTTCACCAATAAAATGCTTATTGACAGTTATATAAGCACCATCGCCTAAATGTTCTTGTAACATGTTAATCTCCTCATAGAAAACTCACCACCCTCAAATGAGGGTGGTAAGTCAAAGTAAGTAGCTGGGGGGCCAGTTACTACTTACAAACGGGGTTTAGCTGTTTCATTTTCAATAGCTGCAGGCATATCGCCTTCAACACCTTCGAAACCCTCATCACCATCTTCAATTGCACCTGATGGATCTGCACTACCTGTAAATTCAACAAATTTACTAAGTTGAATAGAATCAAGATAAAATGTAACACCACGAGCTGCAACACTAACATCATAAATAGCCATTGAGCCAATAAGACGACCACGTGAGCCATTACCGATTTTCTTACCATGAAGAGATACTTCATTACCTTTAGAATTAAAGATTTTAATAAGTTTCTTATCACCACTTACATACTCAGTACCAGTTTTAAAGCAAAGAAAATATTTACCTGTTTCTTTATAAACATTTTCACCTTCTTCTGCAGTTGCTTCTTTATCTATAACAGTATGTTTATAAAGGCCTATAGACTTAGGTTCTTTAGCACCTTTAGGCTTGTATTCTTTCCAGAATTCTATAATACGCTTTTTGAGTATTTTACCAACTTCAGCAGAAATAACAACATTAGCTTGATACTTAAAGTTACCTTTAAGATCTTTTTTGCCTTCTCCAGTAGTAAAAACCCATTCAAGATCGCCTACAGGTGATTCAAATGATAATATTTTATTAGACATATTTCAGTTTCCTTTCAGTTTTAATGAGTTACTTTTCAGTTTCTCGATGGATGCAATGAACTTCCACTGCACAAAATATATTATATCACGTTTTGAACTTAATGTACACTACTATTTTCAAATAGCGAGCAATTAAATTGTTTTATTATACAGCCAAATTTTAAATCTTGCCCATAATAAAAGTTTAGGATAAGCATTTAAATCAATTGTTAAATCACCATAACCAAGATCAAATTGACCACCAAGATTTATATATGCAAAAGGTGTTAATGTATATTTATCATACATAATAGCCCATTCAACTACTTGAGGTGTTGGAATTTTATTTTTATAATCACTAAGTTTTATTTTATTATCTGAAAGCCATTTACTCTGAAACCATTTACATTTATTAGACGGTTTCCAACCATAATTAAAAGTATGTGATTTTGTAATTGTTATTATTGTTTTACCAACATGAATACCACCTTTTTTATAATTATTAAGTTCTGGTATTTCATTAGCTAATGGATTATTTACTGGATCTATTGCAGTAGTAAGCATTAACCAACAATCATAATCTTTAATTTTAGAACGACCTTCAGCTATAGCTATAACTTCATCTAAAAATAATACTACTTCACCTTCATTCATTTTTATTCCTTTAATAAAATGTTTGTAATTTAATACATGCTTTAGCACAATAAAGATTAAATTTTTTATCACTTTTACCGCGACAAATTTTCCATATCAATCTAGCACCAATAGCTTTCTCTCTTTTATCAATTAAGTTTGAGTCTATCTTCTTTAAGTGTTTCATCTAGCATCCTTGTATCTAATCCAGGTTGTTCAAATATCTGCCCTACTTTCATCATAACTAAATTACGCATTTCTGCACCCATATCAATCCAATTAACACAATGCAATGCTCTTAATGCTTGATAATCTCTAGGATCAGGTAAACAACCAGTTAATTTAATTATATTATCTATTGTACAAATACTAAAATGATTACTTGCAAACATAGTCTTTAATGATATTATTGCAGCTCTTCTATGAAATTCATTCATCTTCTATCTCCGATGGTATTAATGTTATTTGTTTCAATCCTGGAATAAAATAGGCATAGCCATGTCTATTACCTGGCATGGTTGTACGACTAGCTTCAAAGCCCATATCTTTCATTGCATGCCGCATTGTAGATGTTGCACGTGGATCAGGCTCTGAACCTTTAAGCTCTTCATATAACTCTGTTAAATCACATTCTAATAATTTACTTTGATCAACTCTATCCCAAAGAGCAATAGGTCCATAACGATCACCAATACCTTTAAACTCACGCCAGTTACGTGTCTTAAGATAATAAGCTAACCGCTTAGCAATAGGCATACTATCAGCAATAAGACGTTCCTTATCTTTAGACACAGGTGGTGTCATATATTCTTTAACACTTAGGTTAGTTACTTCAGTAGCTAAATAATAACAAAAATCTACAATCTCATTATGTAACTTATTATGTACAGCTTCAATACCACCTTCGATATATAACCAATCTGCTTCAAGCATAACATTAGGTGTATTGAATAGAGCTACACGTCTATCATCTACATCAAGCATTAATGGATTCTTATTAGCTGTCATTATGAATGTAACTTTATGGTCATATGAATAAGCATCTTCTCGCATGACTCTAATTGCAATACGTGGCTTACCAGTATATTGTTTAAGCAAACCTAATGCTTCTTGTTTATCATTGTAACTTGTAAGCTGGTCACCATATTCATCTAATTGTATAAACAACTTATCAAGTATCCAAGCATTGTTCTTTTCTAAAAAAATCTTAGCAGTAGGACGAGCTAATGAAAACTCACCTATGATGTCTTCAATAAGTGAGACGAAAGTATCTTTACCACTTCCTGGAACTCCGAGAAAATATAATACAACGGGAGAATATTCAAACTTGTCAAACTTACGGCGAAGGAACTGTAATAAGTATTGCCGCATTTTAATATCTGGTATGAGTGTCTCGAGATATTTAAGGGTGACGATTGGAATTTGATAGTATTCTGCATAATCTTCTGGTACCTTAAATGCTTTATAAGCAGGAGTACTTACGAAAGTATTAAATCTTTCAGTGCCATCTGTATGAAATCCAAATAATTTCTCAGGTTGTGAATCAGCTAATACATTAGGTACTAAACTTGTTATCTCAACTGGTTTCATACGTTCAAATGTAATTGAATTAAGGTGATTAGTAAGTGTTTGTATTTGAACAAAAATCTGAACACCTTCTTCTGCTAAATCAACTATATAATAAACACGACGCATATAGTCATAAAAGATATTGATTACTGTATTATATCTAGTAAGAAATGTTAATACAGATGCTTGCCAATCTGAATCTTCTTGCCATATAGCATTACCATCTATACCAGTAGCTATACCTTCACACATAGGTTCAATGATAGTTCTATTAATACGTTTGACAGACATAGGATCATCAAACTGTTCATTTAATTCACGCATAGCTTTACAATATAGATCAACATCAACACTTACATCAGCACCTAATATAGCAGATACTTTAGATAAATATTCACTACCTCTACCATCTTCTATATTAACAGGATCAACATAACCTTGTTGTTTATATTCATCACAATCTCGAAAATCATAAGGTGTTAATAACTTAAATAATGCTTTAGCTACTTTACCCGTCTTAACAAACATTTCAACTTGAGGTGCTAAATTAAATTTATGATGACTTACTTGTGCTTGAACTAAAGGTTTACTTTCTTTTGCTATTTGTAAAGATTTAAGTAAAGCAATAACTTCAAGAGGTGGTAATTTAGGTTTAATTGATACCCATTCCCAAGGTTCTTTAGTTTCATTAGCTTCAGTCGGTAAGTATGCCATGTGTTTATTAGATAAAAAGTCTAACTCCATAGAACCATTTGCTATTTTAAAACTATCTAAAAGTTCTTCTGTATATTTATATATTATAGTACCACTATCTTGTAATATACCTTCTTTATTCTTTTTACCTATAGATACAAAATGAAAGTTATAATCAGGATCTAATGCTTTAAACATGTTATAAGTAATTGTATTATCACAATCAATAGCAATAATATTTGATTCTTTACCAGTTATAACACCACCTAAAGGTGCAGGTTTAAATTCTACATCATTTAACGCATTCTCTAGCCAATTTTTACCGAAGATTGGTATTGTTTTCTTCCCATTAGGTAACCGCTTCAGCTCTCCACCTAGTGAGATAGTTCGCCATCCAAGATCAATGAATGGACCTGTGTCTGTTATCATTCAAAGTCGCCCTCAATAGGTGACATCTTAGTTTTTGGTCGTGATAGTTTCCATTGTGGATCAAAACGATAATCATATTCTATAGCACCTTCAAATAAAGTATTATAATTGATTATAATAGACTTAGGAAACCATGCTGTATTACCATTATAGAATATTAATACTGCTAATTCAGTTTCATGTAATACATTAATACCAATGAGTATTTCACCTTCAATAAGATCATCGTATTCAAATTCATCCCACATTATTTATCTCCCAATAACCATATGGAAATTCACCATGATAACATGCTGTATTTGGTTGTTCATTTGGTAACCAAGGTGGATATAAACTATTATGCATTGAATCATGTAGTACAAAATCATTATTAGCTAAACAAACTTCTAACTCTGTATGCCAGTTAACTAGTCGTATGACTACAACATTAGATATATCAGGATGTAAGAGTCTGCATGCTGTGTTGAGTGGTACGCCTAACTCCACTCTTTGTTTAAGTATAAGAATATCAGCTTCAGGCAGAAGCTTTCTTTTAGCACTTGTTCTCATTTGGTTGCCTCTTAGTAAAATGTAGAGATTACACCTCCACCGCACTACATATTATATCACGAAATCAAACCTTTTAACAATAGATAATTCATATAGAAATTGAAATAGCTATGTGTATTGCATATGGCTAATAAGTAAACAATACTAGTATATTGTATAAATTAATTACTCACTATTTTAAAATAAATGTGTACTTTTAAAGAAAAATGTAGTATAATATATATTGAAATTGAGGAAAGAATTATGCAAACGCTAACAGAAAACGAACTTAAAGTAATTCGTACAATATTACAACATCATTTATTTGGAGCTCAACAGAAATTAAGTCAATGTAGACATAAAGGTACTGTTTTCAAAGTAAGAGAAAAGGAGGTAGAAGATACATTAAAAGCGTTATCCTATATTTGATTACTATTTTCAAATAAGTGAAAATAAATGTGTACTTTCAGATTTAGGTATGATATAATATATTCCTCACTTAAAGAAGTGAGTTCTTTTAATTAAACGAGGTAAGTTATAATGACTATTAAGAAAGCTTTTATTGGTATTCATGCTATCTTAGTTGCTAATCCTGAAAAGAAAGTTAAGTCAGTTATGGATGAGCTAGTTGTAATCATGTCAGCGAAAGGTGCTGGTGGTGGTGCTTCATCTGTTCATCGTGATGGTGATGGCAATGTTGTTGGTATCATGGATTATTATTTTAAAGTCTGGTTGCCTATTGCATTCGTTGAGTATGGTGCAAAAGCTAATTCAGCTTCTGGCTTAAATACAATGTGTAAGCTTGGTACATCTTTATGGACTAAGCAGCAACGTGAGTTTAAGAAAGGCAAAGAAGAGTTGCTTGATAATGTAGCAGCTGGTGATGTTTTACCAACTGAGATTCAAGAACACCTTGATGCACTTGAAGAAGCACGTGGCTTTATTGCTGCATATCCTATTCCTGAGCACACATTTGCATCAACAGAAGATTTAGATGCAGCTAATGAAGATGTTATGCGAGATGCTGCAGTTGCTTATGTTGAAACACAGAATGCTGCTGCTGCTACTGAAGCTGAAGCTGAAGCTGCTGCTACTGAAGAAGAGTAAGATATTACTTAGAAATAAGTATAAATATAGAAGCCCGTATTATACGGGCTTCTTTTAATGAGGCAAAACTAATGAAATTAATAGAAACACCTGTTGATATTGCAGGATTAGCTATGAAAGTTATTATATTTCGATGGAATACTGGAGATGGTGAAATTTATATTGAGTTAACTCCAACTAATGAAGGTATTGAAGTGTATTGTGATGGTGAAGGTTTAGCTGATCTTGATCTTGAACAAGATACAATAAATGCTATGACAATTAAACCAAGGTTATTGATATGATTATACTTGCACAAGTAAAAGAAATGCTAGATATGCAAGAACAATTAGAGATACGAATTTGTGGTTCTAATTGGCGTCAACAACAACATGATTATCGGCTATGTATTCATATGGAATGTGCTGAAATCATTGATCACTATGGTTGGAAACATTGGAAGAATATTGATGTAGAACCAGATTGGAATGCAATTTCAATGGAACTTGTTGATGTGTGGCATTTCGCATTAGCACATGTTCTCTGTATTACTCGTGAACCTGATCATATATATAAGGATATGTGTTATGCAGAAGAGAATTATAATATAGATCATGGCGCTAATGTAATACAATTGTGTATTAATATTGGTAATAGCATGTTTAAAGAGAACTTATTCTTAGTTGGTAACTTTTATGCATTAATGGACTTTGCTAGCATGAACTGGGACGATTTATATCGATTATATATTGGTAAGAACATCTTGAATTGGTTTAGACAAGATCATGGCTATAAAGAAGGATTATATATGAAAAACTGGGCTGGTAAAGAAGATAATGTTCACTTATTTGAAATTACTGAAATATTAGGAGATGACTTTAATAGTCTAACTTTACTTGAAAGCTTAAAAATACGTTATGAATTAGCAGGTCATTGAAAGGAGATTAGAGAGGAGCATTAACACTCCTCTCCTTTTGTCATCTATTTATTCATATTTCTTTAGTTGTATCATCGATCTCACCAGGCCAGTATTTATCTATTTCATTATTAGCAATAGCTTGTATTATTTGGCGTAAATAAACTTCCCATTGATTCCAAAAGAACCACTGATGTAGCCAATCGCTACGATCTCTAATCTGACTATGGCATTTTGGACAGTAAGTTCGTGGATAGCGTACACCAACAAATCCTTCGCCTCCTGTTTCTTTGAACATTGTACCAACTAAAGTCACAGCATCGTTTTCTGATAAAATATCTAATTTTGCCCATCCACTTTCACTTACCCAGTAAAGCATTTCATTAACCTCAATACTATTTTGCCGTCCTTTCGAATACGCTGAAAGTCACAGTACACCTTATAACGACCACCTTGTGTGCAATAAAGTGTAAACTCTGTAGACAAGTGATGTGGTAGTGATTGTGCTAATTGTAACTTATTCATTCTATATGTACCATAGTCCAATGCTTTATGCTTAGGACTTTGCGGATTTACAAAACCAATACGAGAACCTCTGCTTCGTAGTCGACCACCTCCTAAAGTCTTCTGTACTAATTTACCGTGATAGAATGGTATACACCGTACTACAAAATCACTTGAATCTTCCCACCATGTTTCCATATTACCATCCTCGATAATTACGATCTGCATGAACTTTACCTAAACCAAGATCATGAAGTCGACATTGAATTGCCCAACAAGTACGTTTATAATATGGTGCTAACTCACGAGGAGTAGCTGTACCATTCATATATTTAATAAGTAATGTAATATCATCACCACGTAACCATCGCATACCATGATTTTCTGGTGTAGGTGTTTGTATTGCACTACCAACAACTTTAACTATATAAATTTTAGTACCTATATAATTAGCTAATCTTTCAGCTTCTATCATACAATTATCTATATCCTTATGTTCTTTTAATTGACCTTTCTTAACATTCATATACATTATATTGCTCCTATACTACGTAATACTTTAAGTGCTGTCTCTTCATTGAGTAACACTGCGTCTTCAATATGTTTGCATTCTGCACATCGTTTAGGACTGATGAGTACTGTAAGTTTATTACAATACTCGCATTCTACTACCTCCTTAGCTTTAAGCTTAATTAGTTCGGATTTTACACCTAACTTGTTTGCAATGAACTGCCAATTAAAATTATGATTACATTGTACACCACTAACAAGATGTGCAATCTGATGTCGTATATCTTGTCGTAATGCTTTATAGTCATCAGATTGTAAATGTTTATCTGTGATTTTAATAACAACGCCCATAGTAACACTCGACTTACCAGATATTATTAATGTAGCAGTATATTTATGAGCCCATGATCTATCTAATAAAAGATTAGATAATGTAACTTCAAAACCTACTGCATCTTTTATTTCATTATGTAACATTATTTGTTCCTCACATATCTACAACTAATAATTTTACCATGTGGACAAGTTAAATTACGATTAGGTTTTAAGAACTTAGCTTGTCTTACATGACTAGATTGAAATGCAATTTCAGTACCATTTTCAAGTGTACCCATTAGACGCCATTTCTTTCTAGCTGTTCTATTAAGTTCACCTTGCATTGGTTGATTTGCTCGTGGTTTACAACCTAATAGTCTTGCTATATGTTGCCAATTTATATTATGTTTATTTTGTAAACCACACATAAGATGTGCAATTTCATGACGAATTGTATCTTTTAGTTGTTCAAATTCACGTGTACCTAAAAATATACGACTAATTTGAATTTCACCATTATGTGTAGTCTTTCCATAATATGTCTTAGCTTTAATAAGTTTGAAACCACTATATGGTATAACCCAGTAATGATGTTCTTTAAGTTGTTTTGCACGTTCGAGTTCTTTCAAAACAATATCATGTATTTGTTGTTCTCTCATGATTCATCACCGATTAACCAATGAATTACATATTCTAATGCTTCTATAGTAGTTGCTCTAAGAAGAAAATCATTATCATCAAAATAACCAGGACGTGCATATCGATAAGTGATATATTTATAGAAAGCGTTCATCTCTTCAGTATCATCTTCATCATTATCAACAAGATCTAAAATATGTTTAATTAAAATATTAACAATAAGATCTTTACATTCTGGTATTCTTTCCTCAATAATAATAGTTGTTTTAAATCTATCATTGTTAAGAGTCATATCTCGTAGTTCTTCATAATCCTGTGATAATGATTTATCTGTATTATCAATAAGATGTTGACACATATTGTGTATATCATTTGATAAATTTTTACTTACTGATAATGATTTCATAATGGTGATTTCCTAGTGATTGATTTAATGTGATAGTCTTTAATCTTACGACACCAGTTAATCACTTGTGAAATGGTATACGCTTTGTACTGACCAATCATATTTTTATGATGTAGTTCATTAGACTGAAGTACTATTTTCCAGTTGTATTTCATTTTCTATTTCCTTATAATTTATTACTATTTAGTAGTAACTTTATTTAAAAACCACTACTATTATTATTATATCACATTTTCAATCAAATGTAAACCTTAGTTATCAATTATTTTTAACAACAGTAAAGTATAATACTAGACAGTAAAATAGTTAGTTATACTGATTTATTATACTGAAATAGTCATGTAGAAAGCCAGTTAGTCTCGTTAAATATATAAATAATAAATATTACTTAATATAATTAAATACATATGTACATTATATAAAGTAAATACATATTTACATGAATTATCAGCAAGCGCACACTCTTTAGTTATGCACACTAATTAGTATTAGTTACAGAAACCAATCAGCACACACATACATATATACACACTAATTAGTATTAGTTACTAAAACTAGTCAGTAAAAAGAAATAAAAAAAAAGAGGCCAACCTTTCGGTTGACCTCTCTTTCTAGCTTTTAACTCTCTTCAGCTACTTTCTGACGTTCGTCAGCGTGAGCTTCTATCCAGTGATGTTCCTCAAGTGGAACAATCCTGTCTTTCTGTACTTCAAACTTCTCAGTTTCAGCATCAATATCTTCTGGTAAGATTTCACCAGTCTTTAAGAGCTCAAGCAGTCCAGTTGCTGCTGCTTTGAATTCTCTCTGCTGCTTGGTCCATTGATTGGTACCAACTTTGCACATGGTGTTCAGACCAGTCACTGTGTTAGCTTTTTTACCATATGGCACTTGATCTACATATTCCCACTCTTTGTGGTAGTAGCAGAATACTTGCAAGCGACCATCTTCGTCGGTGAAGTGATTTTTATCACGTTGTTGTGATTCCATAATAGGCATCAACAACTCCATAACAGTCTTCACTTTCTTGTTAGTATTAGCTAACAAAATTGCATATAACTCAGTATAACCTTTTTTAATGGTACTCATGTTTTATACTCACTTTATAGAGTTCTACTTGTACAGATTTGTACAGTAGTTATACACTAAAACGCTCATATTGTTAAACATCATATTTCTGTATAGCGATCAAAACATTTCGCTTTGACTTCTAATCAAATTAAATATCTGACTTACTGTATTTAATTTATATGTATATTATACTATAGTGGTAGTTAAATTTATGTAAGTATAACGTTAAATATTAGCTAAAGTTGTACATTAGATATTTGCCATATGAGGATGATAATCATTATCGCCCCCTAGGGTAAATGAGAATGACAATCGTTTCCTCGAGTTTGAGGTTAGAAGACCTTACCTAAAAGTATACCAATGATTTTATTGATTCAGTAGAAGTGTAAAGATGTAAACACCTTTATTGATGTAGATATGTACTAATTTATATAAAGTAATTAATAATATTAATATATTTAACAAAATTAAGTGGCTTTCTACATACTAAATAGCAATACCATCTATAACTGTAATATAATCGTCATCGTCCTCAGAATCGAATAAATGAGTAATACAAGTCTGAACAAGATATTGAATAGCATCTGCACCATGCGCCCATTGATTTTTCTTAGGTTCATCTCGCCATACTTCTAATAGCGGATTCCACGTTTTAGTATAATTAAGACAACATTGTTCTAAATATATACACTCATCTGCAATCCAAATAAATGAAAAAGCTTCTCTAACTTGTTCAATTGAATGATGTTTACTTAATTTCTCTAATATAGTCGTATTATATACACCTAAATCATTTAAAATTTCTTCTCTAGTTTTATTATCTTGTGTTAAGTCAGTTATACCCATATCATGTGGCAAATACCAATGAATTATATTCCAACCTGTCTCTTCACATATATCTTTTACATAATTAACATAATGACCTAACCATTCACCTGTATTATAATATTCAGCAAGAATACGAGCTTGTCCTCTCCATACTTGGAAAAATACTAATACCATATAATCTGAACGTCCTGCATCTAATGTAAGATATACTGGTAAATTCACATCATATAATTCTGCATATGGTTTACGTTTATTTCCACGTACAATAATTTTCAAATAACGCTTAGCCCAATATGTTCCGTCTTGCGCAGCAGTAAAAGCTTCCTCAGGTGTAGCAGGATATTCTTGATGTATATCACCTTCTAATTCTCTATGTTGAGCAACCCAAAAATTACGTTGTTCTTGACTAAGAGTTATCTTTAGTTCAGTTTCTAGACGTGCAAAGTATTCAAGTTCTTCATCATCTGGAAATTGATCTTCCCATTCTACACAATCAGGATCATCAATCCAAGAAAGAAAAACAGGTAAGAAATCCTTAGCTGCTAATCGACCTGCCATATGCATTTTAACTGATTGGTCCCACATGTACTTAAACATGTTAATACCTTCAGCTGTACTTTCTATAATACCAGTATTACCTGGTGCTAATGCTTGTAAGGTTCCGGTTTTAGTCTCTTTAGCTCTTTCAGGGAACTTATTAGCAATTTTACCAAGTTCAGATACATGTAATCGTTGTAAAGTTGCAGATCGAAAACTTGTTCTAATGAACATAGTAGAATTATTATTTAATGTAAATTCAGCTGAATTATCTTTAAGGACTTTTAAAGTAAAAAATTCTTTTACCCACGGTTCAAGAGTATTCCATGTATGTTTAAGACGCTCTAAAAGTGTTCCAGCTTCATCTTTACCTTGTGCCATTAAACCACAATTAAGATTACTAAGAGTAATAAGATCATCAAAGAAAGAAATTAGCCAAAGTGTACTAATTCCT
>Ga0114923_10001992_pt1 | contig 14004 bp, 17 predicted proteins | sample SumtaG_FD_89578 | JGI IMG/M metagenome (GOLD analysis project Ga0114923, IMG submission 89578) | Deep subsurface microbial communities from Indian Ocean to uncover new lineages of life (NeLLi) - Sumatra_00157 metaG | ecosystem: Environmental > Aquatic > Marine > Oceanic > Sediment | place: near... | reverse complement strand
CCACCAAGGTGAGTGGAGGGTTGATTTTTTTTAGCTAAGACAATGGCAGTGCCGGTACCACAACTGATGACAATGGCAGAGTTAAGGGAGCTGAGAAAGAGGCCGCCTTGGCCAAGGCAGTCAAATTCATTAAGATGGGGAAGATTTTTTTTAGGTTTACCGCCGGTGGTAGCGAGTTTGTCATAGCTGGGGAGTTGATGGAGAAACTTAGAGGAGTAATCTGATTTTGGGATGGATTGTTGGTGGAGGATTTTTTTTCCATTAAACAGGATGGCGTTAACAAAAGAAGCACCGAAATCAATCCCAAGAGTTTTCATAAGAAGTATTATACCTGTTTAAATTTTGATAAAATAAGAGAGATGAGGAAAATTTTGTTAATATTATTATTAATTGGATTGGGATGGGTAGTGGTGAGGTTTGGGTTGGGAGGGAGTGAAGATAGTTGGATTTGCGAGAAGGGTGAGTGGATAAAACATGGAGTACCAAGATCATCAAAGCCAGAGAGAAAGTGTGAAAATTAATAGAAGGAGAATGGTAGAATAAGGAGATGAATAGTTTAGGATTGATTTTATTGTCAACAAGCTTGATTAGCTTAGGAGCATTGGCAGGAGTAGTAACTTTATCGATGAATCAGAAGAAGGTGGAGAAGTTTTTATTGTTTTTAGTGGCTTTGTCAACAGGAGCGTTAATGGGAGGAGCGTTTTTGCATTTATTACCAGAGGCAGTGGAGAGAATAGGGAGCGAGGTGAGTTTTTTGGTGGCGCTGGGGGCGTTTACAGGGTTTTTCCTGATAGAAAAGATATTACATTGGCATCATTGTCATAAAGGTGATTGTGATGAGCATGTTTTAGGACAGATGAATTTAATAGGGGATAGTGTGCATAATTTTATTGATGGTTTGATTATTGCAGCGGCTTTTGGAGTAGAGGCTAAGTTGGGCTGGGCGACTAGTTTGGCAGTGGCTTTACATGAGATCCCTCAAGAGATAGGTGATTTTGGAGTATTATTGTATGCGGGCTGGAAGAAAAACAAGGCGTTGGTGGCTAATTTTTTAGTGGCTTTGGCGGTGGTGGCAGGAGGATTGGCTGGTTATTGGTTGTCGGTTAATGAGATGTTTATTGGTTATTTAATGCCGGTGGCGGCTGGTGGATTTATTTATATTGCTGCTTCAGATTTGATGCCAGAATTGAAGAAGGAGACAGAGTTAAGAAAATCTTTGGCTTCATTTGGGATGTTTGGGCTAGGAGTATTATTAATGTGGATGATTAAATAGGAGGAGAGTGGTGAAGAGAAAGAGTGAAAAATGGCTAAAAAGATTGTTGGTTGTGGGCTTGTTATTGCTGGATTGGGCGGCTTTAGACGATATTACAACTGGAAATGAGCCGAATTATATGGGAGAGTATTTAGTTTTAGTGATGAGTGGAGTGATTTTTTTGTGGTTATGGAGGAAAAGAAAAAGTTAGGGTTGTTGCTGGTGATGGAAGATGCCGCGGTATTGGGCTTTACCTTTGGTTTCTTCAAGAATGATTTGACAGATAGGAGTGCCAGGGTGGATGGCAAGAGGCATGGGGCCGGCGTTGGTCATTTCTAAGACTTGTTTAGCTGAGGTGCCAGGGTGAATGAAATTGGCGGTGATATGAACCATGAGGCCGACTCGAGCTAGGCTGCTGCGGCCTTGGATCCAGCCACAAAGGTTGTTGGGGAGAGTGAGGTTTTCGATGGTGATGCCTTGAGCTGATTGACCAGGAAGAAGAGTGAGGTGATCATCAACGGTAATGGTTTTGGTAACTTTTTGATAGTTAAGCTGGCCGGGTTTAATATGGAAAATATCTTTAGCAGGCAGAAAAACACGGAAGTTTTTATCTAGATGAAAGTCGATGGAGCCGGGGCCAACTTGATCTGGCTTAAAGGGGTCAATTTTAACTTGACCAGATTTAATGGCTTTAAGGATGACGTTTTTGGTAAGAACTGTCATAAAGGTGATGAGTATTATGATAAGTTTTTTGGCGGTTAGCAAGAGGGGCTGGTATACTTGAGGAAATGGAGAGATTTAAATTCCCCCCAACGGTTGAGCCAGAAGATTGGATGGTGTTGGGTCAGACGATTGAGGGAAAGGTGATTGAGGTGGAAACGGATGAAGCGAAGAAATATTTGGAGTGGACGAGGCAGTTGCCAAAATGGGAGTATTTATGGGAAAAAGGAGAAAAGGGGGCAGATTTAGGGTTTAATCCGCGAGTGGTGTTGGTGTTTGGGCCAAGTGGATCAGGCAAGGATGTGGTAACAAGCGTGATTGAGGAAGAGATGGGGGATAGAGTGGTGCATTTGTCGGCTGATTGGTACTATGGTCCGTTGGGTGAGACTGAGGGAGTAAGGATTTATGCGAATAATTATGATCATGTGAATGCAGTTGATTGGCGGTTGCTGCAGTTTCATTTACAGAGCTTGAGGCAAGGTTATGAGGTGAGAGCGCCGGTTTATGATTTTTCAACTCATTTTCGTAAACCAGGCGAGAGAGTAATAATTAAGCCCAAGCAGATTATTTTAGTGTCAGGAATTATGGTGGCTGATACTTTGAGAAGAGAGGCAGATTTGGTGATTGGAGTAGAAGCGACTTGGGAAGTGTGCAAGAAAAGAAGAATTAAACGAGATGTGGCAGAGCGAGGTCGAACTGAGGCTCAATGTGAGGCGCAGATTAAGGCAACGGTAAGAAGCGGTTATGAGGAGTTTGTGGAGCCATATATAAAGATGTTGAAGCAAGGGAAGTGGGATGGAAAGGAAGAGACGGTGTTGGTGGATAATTTAAAGGATGCAGAGTCTCCATTAGAGCCGGCGCGGGTGAATAAAAGAGTATATATAGAGCCGATTAAAGAGTTGTTGGAGCGTTGAGTGAGAGAGAGTAATAGGATAGTATAAAGATATATGTTTTTAAGCCTGCCCGAGGTAGAGAAGATTGTTAAAGAGTCAGGGAGAGTTGAAGCTCAGGAGTTGGCTAAGGCAGTGGAGACAGCTAGGCATTTAGAGGTAGGACTAGAGGAGGTGTTGATTGGCAAAAGATTAATGGGGGCAGCTGAGCTGGGACAGATGATGGCTCAGGAGCAGGGGATGGCGTATATAGATTTGCAGTCAATTGATATTCCTCAAGAAGTATTGAAGTTGGTGCCAGAAGAATTTGCGATTAATCGACATGTGGTGTCGTTTAAGTTGGAAAAGGAAGTGATTTTCCTGGCAATGGAGGATCCGAAAGATTTAGAGGCAGTGGAGTTTGTGAAAAAGTCTACGGGTTATGAAGTACGACCGGTTTATGCTGATAGATTGAGCATTCAGTTGTCTTTAAGGGCATATAAGGAGACTTTAAAGAAAGAGTTTGCGGAGTTGGCAGAGAAAACGGTGGTGAGAGCTAAAGGAGAGGTGTCGATAGTTGATTTAGCTAAAGATGTGTCGGTGATAAAGGCGGTGGATACAATTTTAGAGTTTGCGGTGGTGGAGGATGCATCAGATGTTCATATTGAGCCATTAGCTAATGAAGTGGTGGTGAGGTATAGGATTGATGGGGTGTTGCATGATGTATTGAATTTGCCGCGAGAGTTGCAGCCAGCCTTGGTGGCCAGGATTAAGATTTTGGCTAACTTGAAACTGGATGAGACTAGGTTGCCTCAGGATGGGAGGATGATGTTTAAGAGTGAAGGAGGAGAAAAGGTGTCATTGAGGGTGTCAGTGTTGCCGACGGTGGAAGGAGAAAAGTTGGTGTTAAGAATTTTGGAGGAAGTATTGCAGCATTTTTCTTTGGGAACTTTAGGATTAATTCCAGAAAAGGAAAAGTTGTTGAAGGCTTCGATTAAAAAGCCTCATGGAATGGTGCTGGTGACGGGGCCGACTGGGTCAGGCAAAACTACAACTTTGTATACGATTTTAGGAATGTTAAATACAGTGGGAGTGAATATTAGTACGGTGGAGGATCCGGTGGAGAATAGGATTAGAAGAGTTAATCAAACGCAGGTGAATGTAGCGGCGGGGTATGTGTTTGCTAAGGGATTAAGAAGTTTGTTGCGGCAAGATCCGGATATTATTATGGTTGGAGAGATTAGGGATAAAGAGACGGCCAAGATTGCGGTTAATGCAGCTATGACAGGGCACTTAGTGTTGTCAACTTTACATACCAATGATGCGCCAGGAGCGATTCCGAGAATGTTAGATTTAGGAGTAGAGCCGTTTTTGTTGGCATCAACATTAGAGATGGTGGTGGCTCAGCGGTTGGTGAGAAAGATCTGCCCAGATTGTAAGATGGAGTTACCTTTAAAAAGAGATTGGAGTAAGTTGCTGGAAGGAGTTATTAAAGATAAGGAACGGTTGGAGCAGATTAAGAGGTTGTTGCCACAAAAATCAATTCGAGGTAGAGGTGGACCAAAATGTAGGTATTCGGGTTATAAAGGTAGGGTGGGGATTTTTGAGATGATGATGGTGGCGGAGAATATTCGAGAGTTAATTGCTAATCGGGCAGCGATTGGAGAGATTAAAGCAGTGGCTTTGCAAGAAGGGATGGAGACAATGTTAGTAGATGGAGTCAGAAAGGTAGGAGAGGGAATGACGACAATGGAAGAGGTGTTACGAGTCAGTTTGGAGTAGCTATGGCTCAGTACAGATACACGGTGAGTCGAAAAGGCCAAGAAGCTTCAGGGGTAGTGGAGGCAGAGAGTTTAATTGAGGCAGGTGAGAAGTTACAGGAGCAGGGAGGTTATATTTTAGAGCTAAAAGAAAGGTTTTCTTTGGGATCTTTGAGATTGGGCAAGAGTTTGGAAAAAGCGATAAGGCCGTTAACTGAGAAGATGGGAGGAGGAGAAAAGGTGTTGTTTACAGCGCAGCTAGGGTCAATGTTAAAGACGGGCTTGTCGGTGACTAAAGCGCTGGAGGCGTTTGTGGATGAGAAGCAAACACGGATGTCGATGCCGATTAAACGGATTATGGAGATACTAAAAGCAGGTAAGAGTTTATCAGAGGCGTTGACAGAGTATCCAAAGATATTTGATAAGGTGTATGTAAATGTGGTTAAGGCTGGAGAGACGATGGGGAAGTTGGCAGACAGTTTGAGCTATTTAGGAGATCAGCTGAAACGGGAGTATGACTTGAAAGCTAAAGTGAAGTCGGCGATGGTGTATCCAATAGTAGTGTTGACGGCGATGTTTGGAGTGATGACTTTTATTGCTTTATCAGTAGTGCCGAAGATTGTTAAGTTTACTGAAAATGTAGGAGCTAAGCTGCCTCAGGTGACGGCGATGATTATTGGTGTAACTGAGTTTTTACGGGAGTATTGGCTATTTGTGATGTTGGTGGTAATAGGATTAATAATAGGGATGTGGCGAATGATGAAGACTAAGTCGGGAGGGCGGTTTATGGATGGGTTGTTATTGAAGTTGCCGGTGATTGGAACGTTGATAAAACGGTATAATCAGGCGAGATTTGCTCGGTTGTTGTCAGGTTTTTATCGGTATGGGATTAGTGTGGAGTTGGCGTTTGAGATTTTAGCTGATAGTTTGGGAAACTATTATTATTCGGAAGCGTGTAAACGGATGAATCAAAGGCTGATGACGGGGAGGAGTTTATCGGCGGTGTTAAGTGCAGAAAAAGAGTTGTTTTCGGGAATGATGGGGCGGGTGGTGAAAGGCGCAGAGCAAACCGGGGTGTTGGATGAAACTTTATTAAAGTTAGCGGTGTTTTATGAAGAAGAGTTGGAGACAGCGTTGAATAATTTGACGACGATTATTGAACCGGCGTTGATTGTGTTGCTAGGAGTTGGAGTAATTGGAATTGCTTTGGCAGTGATTGTGCCAATTTATCAGGTAACTTCGCAGTTAAGATGAAGACAAAAGGTTTTAGCTTACTAGAGTTGTTAATAGTAATCAGTTTAACTAGTTTAATAGGAGTGATGGGCATGGGAATATATGGTCGGGTGAGACAGAGAGAGGAGATGGCAGCAGAAGTGAGTCAAGTGGTGCATATATTAAATAGTGGGCGAGTGAAGTCAGTGGCAGGAGAGAAGGATATGGCTTGGAAGGTGAGATTGGAGATAGATAGAGTGAAGTTGCAGGATGAGACTGGATTGACGGCAGAGGAGTATCGGTTGGCAGAGAAATATAGTTTGTTTGGGCCGATGGTGGAGGTAACATTTAATCGAGCTGATGGTAGAGTAGAGATGTGTGAGACAGGCTGTGTGTTTGAGTTAAGAGATGGTGGAGGAGAACTAAGTTATCAATTTAGGGTTTTGTACTCAGGAGTAGTGGAGTATTAAATGAAAAAAGTTATATTTGCTAACAGGCAGGGATTTACTTTAGTAGAAGTATTGGTGGCGATGGCTTTATTGATGACTTTAACAGTGGGGTTGGTGGGGTTGGGTCAGTTGTCAGTGAGAGCTAGTACAACTTCACGGTTAAGAGTAAAGGCGATGGCGGTATTGCAGGGGACGATGGAGGCAGTGATGGCGGTGAGAGCGAGTAATTTTGGCAACTTAACAGAGGGAACTTATTATCCAGTTATTTCAGAAGGTAAATGGTCGTTGGCAGATGGAACAGAGGTGGTAGAAGGGGTGGAGCGGTGGGTGGAGATTTATAAAATTCAGCGAGAGGTGTCTTGCGGAGGAGAGCGAATTTGTCCGATTGTGGGAAGCGGAGGAGTAGTGGACCCAGTGACTTTTAAGGCTAAGGCAATGGTGAAATGGGATGAGAGAGGTAAGGAGAAGAGAGAAGGTTTAGAAAGTTTATTAACTTTTTGGAGGTAGGATGAGAAAAGGTTTTACTTTAATTGAGGTGTTGATAGGTTTGGGTGGAGTGGTGGTGTTAGCGGTGGCAGCGACTGCGTTTTTGTTTTCGATTTTGGGCCAAAGAGATCAGGCGATAGCTGAGTCTTTAGCAGCTGAGCAGGTAGAGTCGGTAATGGCGATGGTGGGGACAGTGACAAGAGCAGCTGAGTCAATAGAAGTGTTGGATGGAGGCAAGAGATTGGAGACATCAAGGGAAGATGAGTGTTTTACGTTTTTATGGGATGAGATAGCAGAGGAGATTAGGTTTGATCGATCAGAGGAAATAGATTGTAGTCCGCCAGTAGGAGCAAGCCATCGATTGACGGCGGAAAAAATATCAGTAGAGCGGGTTAATTTTAGTTTGGTGGCGCCGGATGATACTAGCAGAACTTTAAGGTTAGAGATGGATGTGGAAGTGAGCCGGCCTTTATGGCAGACAAATCAAAGTTTTGACCAGATATTTGTTAATGTAGTGGATGTGTATATGGAGGAAGAATGAGGGAAAAAGGGCAAGCAGCGTTGATTGTGGTGTTTGGGTTAGGAATGATGGGAGTGTTGGCAGCTTTAGGATTTTCTTGGTTTGGACCAAAGACGATAATACGCCAAAAGATATTGGCAGATTCAAATCTGGCATATTTTGCGGCTCAGAGTGGAATTGAGGAGCTGATGATTAGGTTAAGGAGTCATCATAATTTTGGAGATTGGTGGGATATGAGCTATGAGTTAGATAATGGGGCGGTGTTTTATGCAACGATTTCAGGAGACTTAGATACGAAGATAGCGACTTCAACCGGAATATACAAGGATTATGTGAGGCGGTTGGAGATTAAGGTGGCTAGTAGTTCGGCTAAGACCTCATTTTTGTTTGCGGTTCAGTCAGGTGATGGAGGGTTTGAGTTAGAGTCGGGAACAGAGATTCGGGGAATGGGCGGTAGGGATGGCAATATTTATTCGAATGGCGATGTTTTAGGAGAAAAGAAGAGCTCAGGAAATTCAGGATCAAGGGTATTGGGTGATGTTTGGGCAGTGGGAAAGATTAGTGGTTTGGATGGAGATGATTCTGGTGGGGTATATATTACTGGCGATGCAGCGGCTAATGAGTTGCTGCGATGTGAAGTCTTAGGAGATGTGGAGGGGCCGGTGCCGCCAGGATCGGGTTGTAGTTATGGGGGAGATTATGAAGCAGGAGAGGTGCCGGAGTCAATGCCGATGGAGCATGTGGATGTTGATTTTTGGAAGCAGCAGGCAGAGCATTCGTCGGTCTGGTCAGGCGATTGTGTGGTGGATCCAAAAGGAGGAGTGAGTGATTGCTCGGGAAGTGAAAAGAAACTGGGGTCAGTGAAGATAGAGGGGAATTTGGTGATTGAGTCTAATTCGGAAGTGGTCTTGACTGGGCCAGTTTGGGTAGAGGGAGACTTGACGATTAATTCAAATGTGGATGTTTATGTGGATGAGAGCTTGGGAACTGAGGGGGTGGTGGTAGTGACGGACTATCCGAGTGATCAGGTGGGGCGAGGGAAGATTGAAACACTAAGTAATGTGGATTTTTTTCAGACATCTCAAGGTGGTCCAGCAGTGTTTGTGTCAACTAATGAAGGAGAGAATTGTACGGCCGATCCAGCTATTAGTGTATCGAGTAATACGTCGACAGTGGTGTTTTCAGCGCCAAATGGGTGTGTGTTTTTTGAGAGTAATTCGTTTGTGAGGGGAGTATTAGCGAAGAAGGTTTATTTGTCAAATAATTCGGTGATTGAGTATGATCCACGGTTGGCAACGGTGATATTAAAGACAGGCTTAGGGGGGTGGGCGGTGGTGAGTTTTCAGGAGACAGCTGAGTAAAGTTTGGTGTAAGATGGAGATAAGAGAGGTAAGAAATGCGTAAACAACCTGCCCAAGGCTTATTGATTAGAGATGCAACTATAGAGGTGTTGGAGCTGGTGAGGAGTAAGAAAAATTATTTAGTGTCAGGTTATGGGTGGGCGAGGTTGCCAGAGGGAGTGGTAAAGGGAGGCAAGGTAATGAATGTTAAGGTTTTGGGAGGAGAGATAAAGAAGTTGATGGTGGCGAGTCGATCCAAGAGAACCAGAGGGCCGATGGTGTTGGGTATGCCACAGTCGCAGGTATTTTTAAAGGCGTTTACAATTCCTAAGTTTGAGGAGAAAGAGTTGAAAGAGGCGATTACTTGGCATGTAGGGTCGTTGGCGCCGGTATTACCAAGAGATGCTTATAATTCTTATGAGGTGATTGGAAAAGGGAAAAATAATGAATTGAAGATATTGTTAGCGTCAGCCCCACAAATGGTGGTGGATAAGTATTTAGAGGCGTGTGAGTTAGCTGGAGTAGAGGTAGAGTCGATTGAGCCATTGGCAGTGGCTCGGACAAGATTGATTGACCCTAAGATGTTGCTTAATAAAAGTGCGGCGAGCGTGCATTTATATAACGGAAGATTGGCGGTAGGGATTTTGGTGAATGGTAAGTTGTGGTTTAGTAAAGAGAGTGTGGTGATCCAAGGAAGAGAGCAGATGATTGGAGCAACAGTGAATGAATTAATTAAGTTTTTTACAGAAAAGAAAGATAAAGATGTGGTGGGAGTAAGCGGGATTATTTATTCAGGCGATAAGGCGGGAATAGAAGTGTTGGAGGCAAATTTGAAAGGTTTTAGACTGAAGTTAATTAAGGCAGAATCAGGGATAGTGCTTGAGAGGTCAAAAATAGTAAGCGAAGTAGAGGCGGTTAAGTTTGCGCCAGTATTGGGATTAGCGATGAGGAGTGGGTTGCATAAAGAGGGGTTGATAAATTTGCTGCCGACTTGGCCAAAACAGAAGGCTGAGTTAGGAAGACTGACGAAGGTTTTATCTCGAGCAGTGGTGATGTTGGGAATGGTGGTATGGTTGGTGGTGATTGGATTAGGGAGTGGCTGGTGGTGGTTGGAGCAGGAGGAGGAAAGACTAAAAGGAGAGGTTGAGAGATTGAAGGGGGGATTGATGGAGAGGCAAGAGACAGAATATTTAAGCTGGGGAGAACGGTTTAACCAGACAGTGGAAGTAGCGGAGTTGATTGAGGAATCAAGAGTGAGCTTTGCAGAGGTGTTAAATCGCCTAGGAGAGATAATGCCAAGAGGGATAAAGTTAACGGCTTTTAGTTATCAAGCTTTGTCAGACAGATGGTCAATGGCAGGGATAGCTGATGGGCGAGAGGAAGTTTTAGGGTTTGATAAAGCTTTAAAAGAGTCAGATTTTTTTGCTAAAGCTAGATTGTATTTTTCTAGTTTAGAGACAAATGAAGGAGTAGTATTTAGGTTTAGTGGAGGGGGAGATGAAGGATAGCCGGTTAAGTACAAGTCAAAAGGTTTGGCTGGGGTTGGCTTTGGTGGGAGTGGGGCTGGCTGGCTGGTTGTCGTTAATGTTAGGTAAGGTTTGGGGAGAAAAGAATCAAAAACAGATGGAGCTAGAACAGCTAAGCTTAAAAGGCATGGATGTGGAGGACTTGGAGTTGAATCGGCAGATATTAGAGATGAGATTAGAGGAGTTAGGGGAGTTTTTCTTAGAAGGAGAGACAGGGGTGGCAGGAGTGGCTGAGAGCTTGGAAAGTATAGCGGTAGAAATAGGAGTGAGCTTGAGATTATCGTTTGAGAATTTTCCTAAAAAAGTAGATATTGGGGGTAGGTATCAACAAGGGTTAGGGATGTATGCTGAGGTGATAGGGTCTTATCAGGGAGTGTTAAGTTGGGTAAGAAAGGTGGAGCAACTACCATATTTTATTCGCCTATCAGAGGTAAAGATGGGCCTGGCTAGAGATGAGCCAGGAGTGAAAGCAGAATTTAAAGGAGTAATATTTTTGAAAAATGAGTGAAGATAAATATCAAGACCAGATAGCCTATTTTAAAGCCAGATTAATGCTGGTGATATTGCTGATGGCGGGAGTGTTAGTAGGAGAAGGGTTGTGGATTTGGCAGAAGTATAAGGCGGATCAGCAAGGAGAGATGATAGGCAGAACTAGGTTTAGATTACAAAGGCAAGAGTTTGATGAGTTGTGGAATGATTTGAAAACCAAGACGGTACCGGTTGAATTAGAGGGGGAAATTAGGTATGGTGGAGAAGTGGGGAAATTAGAACCGTTTGAATAAGAAAGGGGGTGAGGAAAAAATGTTTCCTGCCCGATTAAAGAGGGGTTTTACGTTAGTAGAGTTGTTGGTAGTGGTAGCGATTTTGGGAATTTTGGCAGCGATTTTGATTTTGGCAATTAATCCAGCTGAGGCTCAAAGAAAGAGTCGTGATGCAACTAGGTTATCTGATCTAGCGACAGTTAGACAAGCAGTTGATTTGTCGATTTCTGAAGGAGCGGTGTTATCAGGCACAGCCTTGGCACCGTTTACTGGAACATCTGCTGGTAGCCGCGATACAACTGCAGTAGGTAACTGGGTTGGCATAATAGTGTCTGATTATTTATCGGTGTTACCGATTGACCCAAGACAAAATGCGGTTGATACGACTTTGTTAACTGACGGAACAACCACAATTGCCGCTGGAGGAATGGTGTATACATTTGTGTCTAATGGAAGTACTTATGAGTTGAATGCTTATCTTGAGGCAACTGATAATGCACCATTTGTAATTAATGATGGTGGTGATCAAGCCTTGAGATTTGAGCTTGGTACTGAACCAGGGTTAGACCTTTCGAGCGCAACACCATAAAGGTGGATAAGAGAATTAGTAATTTAAAGACCTGCTCAAAAAGCGGGCAGGTCTTTTTTTGAGTATGGTGATAAAGATAGTAAAGATTTTGTTGGTAGTGGGATTGTTAGGGGTAATAGGGTGGGTGGCGGTGAAGCAGTTGAGGTATAAAGGAATGAAAAGATTGAGGGTGGGGAAAGAAGAGGTGTGGGTGGAGGTGAGAGATACAGATGAAGAGAGGCAGCTAGGCTTGTCAGGAAGGGAAGGTTTAAAAGAGGATGAAGGGATGTTGTTTGTTTTTGAGAAGGCAGGGAGACATGGTTTTTGGATGAAGGAAATGAGGTTTGACTTAGACTTTGTGTTTATTAAAGACAATCAGGTAGTGGAGTTGATGGTGGAGGTGAAGGCGCCAAGACTGGATGAGGCGCCAAGGAGTATTCGACCGACTCAAGAGGTAGAAATGGTGTTGGAAGTAAATAGTGGTTGGGTAGATGATAATAGCATTAAGCTAGATGATGTGGTGAGCTTGACCAAATGATAGTGAGGCAGTTAAAGGGATTTAGTGAGTTGGAGGAAGATTAGAAGTTAAATTGAGAGGCGGTTCGTAGTTTTAAACCTATTGATCGTGGGCCTTTACGACGAGAAGGAGATGGTAGGGGAAGAGGGGTTTTTATGATGAGATTGGGGTGGTCTAATCCCCAGTTTTTTTCAATCTTTCTGGTTAAGGTTAAAACGCTACTCCTTACTGTAGCTATATCTGTATTTATAGACTTAGCAATTTCAGGGTAGGTTATGTAACCGTTTTCATCTTGATGAAAAGAGGGATTAGTGTTGGAGTGATGAGCGATAGTTTGAAGAACACTGAATTCTAATGGAGATAGTTGGATAGGATTATCTGAGGTGGAGATGTTTATGCTATTGTTACTGAGAAATTGAAGAGCAGGAAAAGATGTTTCTGAGCTTAAAGAAACTTCTTTTATTTGTAAAGTGATCTGTTCTGGGTCAGCGACTGGGTTTTGGTGGTTCTTTTTCCAGGAAGCGTAGTTAGTTTCGACAAGGATTTCTGTAAGGCCTGATTTAAATTCATCAATGAGTGGGAGTTGGCTATTGATAATTGAGATTGCTTGTTGGTTAACATCTGTTATGGCCATGACAGCGCCGAGAGTGCCGAATTCACCTAAGCCAGCAAAGTTAATAATTGGTCGGTTGGTGCTTGGTTGTTGAAAGAGTCTGATAACTCCATAATCTGTGATGTCTTTCTTGCCACGCTGTGTCCAGATTCTGCCAGTGTCTTTTTGAAGAAGTTGGGTTTTATCAAGAAGATGAAAATTTCCAAGGCTAGTTATGGCTGGGCCGATGGTTTCGGTCATAAATTGAGGGCCAAATTGATGAGGGTCTCCTACAATTATTAGAGGTTTTGGTGAAACTTCGAACATATAGGGATCAACCTCGACGTTGTAAGAAGGTATATAAGGAGGTCTATGAGAGTAGTAGGGAGTGGGAAAGCTAGAATCTAGGGGAGAAAGGCATAGGCCCAAGAAGTAGGGAGTTAAGATGGCTGCAGAGGTATTTGCAGTATTGTTTGAATCAGGAGTTGATTTAAAAACTTCTGATGGATAGTAGATAGTGGAGTTGGTTTCGAATTGTTGCCAAATTTCAGCAATCCTGGGTAAGCCTTGGTGAGTAAAGCTTTCCGCTTTTGAGGCAGCAAAGGGAGTTTTATCTGGAGTAGCCATCTACTATAGGATTATAACATAATTAGTAAAGAGAGATGAGAAAATAGATATGATAAGCTTGAAAGATGAAGTTTAAGAAAATTGATAGTTTTGATGAGCTAGAGGTAGTGGTAGCTAAGTTTGAGTCAGTAGGTTTGTTTCAGTTAGGAAGGTATTTAAGGATATTTCAAAAGAATTTTACTGAGAAAGATAAGGTGATTTTATTGGAAGGGGAGAAAGGTTATGGAGGATTTGAGGTGGTTAAAGATAAGGTAGTGTTTTTAGGTATGAAGCCGGTGTTGGGTAAGGAAGAAGTAACTGATTATGGGGATATTGTGGCTGAGGATTATGAACAGGCTTGGGAGGGAATGGTGGGTTGGTTTAAGGAGGAGGGTTATAAGAAGCTGCAGTTGGATTATGTGAGAGAGGATTCAGAGACGTATAGGGTGTTGAAGGATAAGGGAGAGGCGGTAAAGCAAGAAGTAGCGCCATATATTGATTTGCCAGGTAGTTGGGAGGAATATTTAGGGAGTTTAGAGAGAAAACATCGAAAGGAGCTGAAGAGAAAGATTAAGAGATTGGAGGAAACTAGTAGTTTTTATCATTGTAAAAAAGAGACGGTGAAGAGGGATTTTGAGGAGTTTGTCAGACTGCATCGGTTATCTGATCCAGATAAGAAGAAGTTTATGAGTGAGGAGATGAAGCAGTTTTTTTGGCAGGTGAAGACAGGTAGATATGAAGGCTGGTGGAGTAATTTGTGTTTTTTAAAGATGAAGGATAAGCCGGTGGCAGGGGTGATGAGCTTTGAGAGTGATAAAGAAGTGTG
>Ga0114923_10001991_pt1 | contig 14004 bp, 8 predicted proteins | sample SumtaG_FD_89578 | JGI IMG/M metagenome (GOLD analysis project Ga0114923, IMG submission 89578) | Deep subsurface microbial communities from Indian Ocean to uncover new lineages of life (NeLLi) - Sumatra_00157 metaG | ecosystem: Environmental > Aquatic > Marine > Oceanic > Sediment | place: near... | reverse complement strand
TAACTTTGTTGCTAAGTCTGAGTACATATAGTTTTCCCATAATTTAGAACTTGTAGATGTTTCATATCCACTACTACTTCCAAAACCACGTACTGCACTCACAGTCATTTTGATGGTTGTAGTTCCAGCAGTATCTAAACTAAGATTAAAGGCATTTTGAGTCAAATCTTCATTCTTATCCTCTTCAGAAAACCAAAGTGAAAACATCTCTAAGTTATAACCATCATCTGCAGTAACATTTGTCAAACTTATTGCACCTTTAGCATTATTTGTTGTATCACCAGCATCATAAGGCAAGTATATATGCAATCCTTCTGCTGTATAAAGGTTATTGAAAGAACCTCCGGAATTAATAGTCATATTGACTGTTCTCTCAGTCCCATCATCTAACACTTCATTAATTGTTAAGACAATATTATCTCCTATAGCACATTCTGAATTACTTGCAGGGTCTGAAACTTCACATTCCACAGTTGAACCAGATACTCTACTACTAATTGTTGTTCCATTTATTCCAGTAGTAGTATCACGAGTGGTTGTAGCTTTTAGGAAATATGACTCCCCGTCTCTTGAATTAGCCCAAGAAGCAACAAATCCTGCGTCAGCATCTGAGGTATAATTATAGATTAGTTCAGTAGTATTTGATGTGGCGAATCCTTCTGTAGCACTTTCACCAATTCCTGTAAAATTAGCTGTTGAACTATCTGTTTTATACAAAATAGGTATTGTTACATCTCCATCATTAACAGTTGTTTTTATCTCAATTTTATTTTCTGAGGAATCAACTACTGTCTTTTCTGTTTTTGAGATAGTTGGTGAAGCCATACTGAATTTTATAGCTTCAAATCCAGGCATGATTAAATCGGAATTAGGAGTTAAGAAACTTTCTTCATCACTTTTCCAAGTTATAACTAATTTTTGCCAAGTTCTCTTTCCACCAGAATAGCCAAGATTTATATATGAGTAAAGTCCGTCTACATTTTTATCGTTCATTTGCACTAAATTATCATGTCTTAGTTCTAATTTTCCAGTACCAATACTAAACTCTACTGTTTTACTTCCTCCAGCATAATCTTGAGTAAGGATTTCTTTTACACCGATATAAGAATCATCATCCAATCTTTGAGTTCCACCTGCAGATAAAGTATTTGTTACTTCTCCGTTGACATCTAATTTAACTGTACTGCTTCCAATAAAATTAATTGAAACTTCATATGATTTTCCTCCAGCAGTTACTGTAGTAGTTTCTCCTTCTGATAAAGTTGTACTAGAAGCAGAATCAAGAAGTGTTATTCCTGTTGAAGTAGCATTTTTGAAATCAAGAATAAAGTAGTTTTTTCCAAGAATTGTTAAATCTCTACTCTCAAAATCACTTAAATCTGTTCCCTGGTCTGCTTGAGGATCTGTTGTAAAATCTAGTGTATAATTGGCTACATAAACATTATTTGCAATTTTAGTACCGATTGTAGGTGTTTTATCACTGTAATCTGAGTCAGCAAAATGTGTAAATGTTAGATTTGCCATATTTATTTTTTGTGTATATGCATATTCATCATTGTCAGCATTAGTGAACGTGTCATCCGCCAAAATTGTTGGAAGGTGAGTTTTTGTAATCGAACTAGTCGACCATACAGTTTCAAAACCATCTCCAAGATTAAGTTTTTCGTTGCTCTTTTCAATTAATATTTTTTCACCTGTAGGTGCACTTGTGCTTGCAACTTGGGTAGCCAAATAACTAGAAATACTGTTTGTTGCAATAGTATCATCAACACCAGCTCCTGTACCAGAAACAATTGCTACTCCAGCACTTGTACTAGTCGAATAAGGTGAAGGAAAACTTGCAGCAGCAGCGACTCCCATGGTCATACCAAGCATTAAAGCGCTTGTTGCGATTGCTGATATCTTTTTAAAATTAAATCTCATTCTTTTTTATTTTAACCTCCTTTCAACTCTATAACTATAGGTTGTCTAAGACAACATTTCGTCTCTCAACTAATAGTATAGGGTAAACTATTTGCCGAGATGAGTATGATTCCCTATAAGAACACCCAAAGGTGTAATACCTAAAGTCTGATTTTCTTTAAAAAGCTTGTTGTGTAATTTTACCCCACTCCTTAGAAAAACCCAATTTATTAGCGTTTTCTTTATAAAGGTTACGTTGTCACTAAAATATTAATACACATCTTAATTTCCTCTAAAACAGAACATTTATTAATATAGGGTGATTAATAGTAATATATATTATAAACATATACATAATCGGAAAGTATATATTATAGATATATATAAGAAAATAATAGATATGTATTTTTTAACAAAATGCCAAAAACAAGAATAAGAGAAATAAATATAAAAGAATCTAAAGGGACATTTTCTATATTTAAAAAACAAAAGAGTTCAAAAAATAATTATGATTTCTCTGGTGTTTTAGCATTAAGACAACTCTTAAGCAATGAAAAAGCGCGAATTTTACATGTTATAAAAACTCAAAAACCTCAATCAATTTATGATTTAGCAAAAAAACTAGAAAGAGGTTTTAAATCTGTGAATGATGATATAAAGCTTCTTGAGAGATTTGGGTTTATTGAACTTATTGAAGAAAAAACAAAAAACAGAATAAGGCATAAACCCCAAATTGTAGTGGATACAATTACTATTCATGTCAAAGTGTAGTGCCTAATAATAAACTGTAAAATAAATATCAATTTCTTTTGGTAGATATTCTGCTGAGCCCCTATAATTATTAGTTATATTTCCTTCTGTAAGAAATAACATTTCTTCTTCATTTACATTAATCTTTAATTCATATCCTTTAACTGGTCTGTCTCCACCAACTTTCCAACTTTCTTCTACAACACCTATTAATGCAGAATTCAAAACTTTACAAGTCTCTCTCCCATCTAAACATTCTTCACCAGTATTACAATCAAATATAAGTTTTTGAATTGAGAGATACTCTAAATTATCCTGGCAATCAGTTGTATACTGCAGAAATGCCTGAACAAAACTATCAATTTCATAATCTTCAACAACTTCCTTTTGAGATTTTCTTAAAGAAAATCCTAGAAAAACTAACAAAATTATTGCAACAATGATTATAATTAAGCCAAATCCAACCATTTCCTCTTGTCCTTTTTTAGTCTTTTTTTGTTTCATTTTTTCTCATAACTCACCATGATTTTTGCTAACTCACATTTATCATAAACTTCATCACCTGAAAACTCTTTTCTACATAATGAAATAAAATTTGACATATCATATCCTGTAATTTCTTTTGGGCGCATTTTAATTATATTACAATCAGGATAATTTCCAAGATTGCATATGACATCACTATCTGCTTTTGGATAAATCTTTCTTATTTCTATATTAGAAACCCCCCAAAAATTAATGTATTTATGCATATTTTCTTTTAACATCATAGCCTTATCAGCATCAACACAATTTATTCTGTTGCTTCCAAAAGCCCCTCCACAAGAAAATTCAGGCGAATTTGCAAGTTTTGTTACTAATAACATAGCATTTTTTTCTTCAAGCTCTGTTGCCGATTCTTTAAGTCCAGAAAATTTGATTACTAGTACAAACATGCCAACCAAAACAAAAAATAATGTAATTGCCATTAACATAAAAGCCATCTGCTGAATTTTCAGTTGCCCCCTTTTGTCAGATTTTCTTTTCATTACCATAATGCACATTCTGCTAACTCATTTTTTTCTTTAATATCCTCTACAAGACGATTCATTTCATAAAGTTCTTCAGAACTGCTAAATCCTCCAGCAATATTAACCAATTCCATTAAATTAAGATTAGAATGGCATCCTGTTTCTGCAATAAATATTGCTTTATCTTTATACAATAATGCAAGATTTTCTACTCTTTGCATAAGCCTCTTTAATTGACACTCATAAACATCAGAATCTGAAAAAATAGCAGCGTACATTAAAGTATCTCCTTCAAAATACATTTTTTTATTATTTTTTTCAACATATTTTGCATAATAATTAACATTAATATTGCAATTACTATCACCAAAGCAAACCATTACATTTTTAGAATCTGAACAATCTTCTATTAATAGGTTTTGCTGCTCTAAATCTAAAAGTTCTTCTTCAATATCTTCAGGAGGATTAACAAAGCAATATTTTTTCAAGGAGGAAGTGATGTAAATTAAGTCAGCAACTTTAAATGGGAATTCAAAAGGTTTCGAAAACACATAAAATTTTTTCCCTTCAACATATTTTTCTGAAAAAATATACTTATTGGAAAATGCAATATCAATGTCAGTTTCTGTCCATTTATTAAAACTCTTTTGTGAAATTTGAATTATTTGATTTCCAAATATTCCATTATTATTGCATTTATTATATATTCTTGTTTCTACTGGTAAAGTTAATGAGGTTGTCTTTCCTGTTTCAAAACTTGTTTCAAGAGGATTAAGCAAGATTCCTATTTCTTTACCAGTTTGTGCTCCTATGCTTGTCTGTTCTGTTCGAATAAGTTTTGTAGATAAATAAATAGCAAGAAACAAAATAACAGCTCCGACAAGAATTGCAAAAAGCCATGCAAAGGATATTTGTAAAAAACCTTTCTTATTCATTTTAATCACTAATTGTAACCAACGCTTCTCCATAATTTTTTTGAAGAGTCATTTTTACTTTTCCTTTAATAATTTCAACACAAAATTCTCCATCTTCTGTTATTTTATCAATATCAATATGTTCTATTTTCTTTCCTTCTATAAAACTCTCTGAATGAAAAACTAGATTTTCATATTCTTCATTTACAAAGCAAACAGATTCTATTTTTTGAGGTAAAAAATATTCTACTTTTTGAGAACCCTGGGAACCTCTCCACAATTTATCAACATCTGATTGCAAACTATCTGTAAATTGTCCAATTTTCATAGCATCCTGAATCCCAAGGAATTTTTGTATAGCAAAAAAAGCAAATGTAATAAAAATTATTATAAGAATAATTGAAAAAATCATACCAAAAGATAATTTCATCTGCCCCTTTTTTTGTTTCATGAATAAATAAGAAGTTTGTGGCTTATAAATTTTTAGAATTATTAACTTCAATAAATCTCGAAAGGTCTTATGATTATACTACACTCATCTGGGCTAGGTTGTTTTTCATATTCATCTTTACACTTAACATAAAAGTTTGTTTTTGTGTTCCAATCTGTATAATGATTTATATCGTCCATAGTAGTCATTTTTATTCCATCTTCAAAAGTATAACCACAATCTTTAACATCATAAACACATACTGCAGGTTCATTTGTTATTATTTTTAGATAAGTCTCTTCCTTGTATGCTCTAACAACCATTGGCGCATTTGTATCAGTTTCTACACTAAAGCTTACACTTTCTGTATCAGAATTTCCTCCTAAATCAATACATTTAATTGAATAATCATAATTTCCTTTAGGCAACCATAACTCTTGAGAATGCTGATATGAATCTGTTTCAAAGAACATTATATAATCTCCTTCATCTGCATCTGCTTCTTTATACCAACAAGTTGCTTCTCCATCTTTATAACCAGCAGATGTTGTTGCTTCTAAGGTTACTTTAATAGTGTCTGTAGAATCTTTAATTGTTTTGTTTGGAGCAACAGAACCAATTACTAATGGTTGTGTTCCTATTAAACTAAATTTGTAGGATTCTGCATTTACATTTTCAGAAAGGTCTTTACATCTGAAATAAAACCTGTTCTCAACCCTGTCTTTTAACCCTTCCAAAGTTGCCTCGCATGAATAAAGCATCTGTGCATTTTGAACAATTGATTTTTTGCAATTAGTCATTGGCGTCATATCATTATAACCTTGGTCTAAGTGGCTCCAACTACAGTCTGAAGGTTCATTAAGATAAACTTCTATATCAAATGAGCTCTGACCAAATGCAATAGGTTGATTGTTTAAAGGAGTTGTTCCGACAATCAATGGTGGTGTTGTGTCTGGCCCTTCATCTACACAAAATTTGAAAACAAAGTTTGCAGTATTAAAGTTTCCATTTGCATCTTGACATCTTGTGTATATTTCATATTCTCCATCATTTTCCGCTGTTATACCTTCTGATTCTAATGCACTTCCTCCAGGCAAACTTAAAGAATAAGAATGTTCTGTTTTGAATAAACCTCCACTGAAATAAAAATTCATGTCATCAAAACTATCTTTTCTTAAAATATCTAATTTACATTTTGCAGGTTCATTTGTTGTTATACCAAATGCTAAAGGAGTGAAAGCAGGAACACATTTGTCTGTTGACTTTATGTATTCTATTCTTACTCCTCTCTCTGGAGGAGAAATACTATTATCTGGACTATATTTATAATCAGTACTAATCAAAGCATCATCCCATGCCTCTATTGTTGGAAATTCAACATCATTTCTATTAACCCAAACACATTTTTCTTCATCTGTTCCTGGATTTACTAATTCACAAGCTTGTCCTAAACTTCTACATTGATATTCACTGCAAGGAAGGATTCCCTGTTTATTGCATTCATCACAATATTTTCCACCAGTATCTGCATCCCATGGTTGGCAAGTAAATGTAATTGTTTCTTGAGTTTCTTTTTTGAATAGTATGATAGCGACTAGTCCTCCTACAGCAACACCTCCCCAACCAGTTCCTAAGAATTTTCCAATTTTACCAAACTTACCTGCAAGAACTCCTCCTTTTCCAAATATTGAAACAGTTGCATGTCCAGCAAAATATCCCCATCCAAGTGCCACTGCTGCAGCACTAGTTGTTTCTTCGTCAAATCCAAGTACGTCTCCAATCCCTTGAACTGCTTTGTAAACACCAATTGCTATTGGTACTGCCAGCGCAATTCCTTTAAGTGATGTCCATGCTGCCGCCAATGTTAATGCTTCTGCTGGCGATGTTTTTTCTTTTAGTGGGTCCTTATCTTTTAACTTATCCTTGACACATTCATCAAAACTATCATATCCTCCCTCTTTCCAATCCTGACACTCTATTTTTACTTCTTCTAGAATTTCTGCTTCTTCCTCCTCTGTTTCCTTTGAAGTAGTATAACAACAACATTCTCCTTTAAGATTGCAGGGGGCTCTTCCCAGATACAGTTCTCCCTCATTGCAAGGATCTTTTATTGGAATTTGTCTCCCGGGAAAAAGTGGGTTTGGATCAGGCTTAGTTTCTACAAGATCAGCACAAGATCCCATAGTATAACCTGGTTCAGAAAAACATTTTGTGTCGCACATAGCATGATCTGCTTTAGTGAGTACTTTATCAGTACTAGTGCTGTCTGCTGGAATAGTAACTATCCCCTTAGGATCTTCTCCAGTATCTTCTTTTTCAAAGAGCTCTCTACATGTTGTACCTGCTATTTCTGTTTTTAATCTAAAAGTTTCTCGGCTAACGACACCATATGCTCGCCAATTTAAAACATCTTTGTCTGGATTCCAGTAATACCACTTATTATTAGTATCTACAGCTAAATAATATGCTCCATCTCCTTGACTCCATAAAATACCTATTTTATTATTTTTATAATATTTTGCATTAACCAGCTTCTCAGAAGTAGGCGAAGTTGTTTGTGGCGCATAACTTCCATAATTCAATCCTGTGCCCCCAAGATATTTAATACACACATCTCCTAAAGTAGGAACTCTTGCACTAACAATCCCAACTTCACTTCCAATTGCATAAGAAATTGCGATAATTCCAACTATTAAAATAAATATCTGACTTAAAGCCAATGCTCCTGTTGTTTTAATTTTCTTCATCTTCCTCCTCACTACTCATTACAATAAAATCATTTGTATCATAATAACCCTCTTTTCCAATATAATTTAGACTGCTTCCGCAATCACCCAAGGATACACACATTTCATTCATTTCTTCTTCCCAAGAATCTAATAAATTTCCGTCTTCATCTACACATTTTGCTGTACATTCATCTTCGCAGTCATCTTTTTCTCCTCCTCTATCTTTACATGCATCTACACATTCTTCATTGGGCACAATCTTCCCTCTTTTTCCTCCTAATGTTTTAAATATACCTGCTTCATAATCAATAATACACATAGTAGTTCCTAATGAGCAAAGTGATTCAGCATCTCCACCTTCCTCCCAAAAATCAAATCCAGGATTGTGTAATGGAACACAAGAATTATCTGCTGTTTCTCCATCTTCATCAAGAAATAAACTCACTCCATTTTCATCTGTTAAAATACTAAATCCCTCAATAACTTTGCAATCTCTTTTATCTTCATTAGTGCAATCTTTTGCATTATCTTGCGCATAACAATCCTGCCACATATTCACTCTGCATGCAGCTGTTCTGAAAGTATTAACTTCTGATTGAATACAAACTTCTTGCCTATAATCTGCACATGGTTCTACACTAACTTCTCCATTATAACAAACCATTCTAAAATATCTGCTTCCGGGAAGATTGTCTTTTATGCCTTTAGCTTTTGCACACCATGTTTCTCCATGTTGATAATCTTTGCCCTCATATTCACAACTCAAATCTTCACAAACATGTTTTCCAAGAACTTCTTTGCATGTTGTTCCAGAAAAATAATCACAATTTCCACAGGTTGTTGAAGCAGGATTACAAATTGTTACACCTCCAACTCCTGCAATATAAGTCCAATAAGTAGCATCATTTATTTTATTAGAATCATAAACATTTGCTAGATTACCACAAGTATCTAAAAAATAAACTTCATCTTTTCCTTCAACACAGGTTGTTCCTCCTCTTGGACCGCAATTAGTCGCCAATTCTACAGCAGAACATAAATAACCTTCATGGAACTTTACATTAGAATATCCAGAACTAATTTCCATTTCTTGACACTCTTGTTTTGTTAATAATTTACATGTTTTTTGATATTCTCTTTCAAAAACACAAGCCCCTTTTACTCCTGGACTTGCACTTGCTATGCATTGCATTTCACTTTGAATATCTGTTCTGTAATTTGTTTCTAATCCATAAAGTGAAGAAAGAGTCTTACATCTTGTTTGGGTTACAAAAGCTGCTTGGTCTCCAATCAAACAACATCCAAGTTGACATTGAGGAAGTTCATCTGCATTTCCCTCTTCCCAAAATCCTCCATCTTCCACATTACAAGTTACTTGCGGTGTATTTTCCATACATGTTCCTTCTTGAGTATCAATGCAAGTTCCTAATCTACAATATGAAGTTGCTTCACATGAAGTAGGCACACTTCTATAAGAATCATCACACTCATTTTCAGGTGCATTCATGCACCAAGGTCCTCCATCTTTTATTTTTTCACAACAGTATGAAACCTGTGCTGAAACTAATGTGAAATTAATTAAGAGAATTCCAAATAAGATTATTCCCAAAACAAAATTTTTTTTATTCATCATTTTTTATATTCCATAACCAGGTGGCCATGCAAGACTTCTTGAAGCAAATTGAAATTTATTTTCATTATTCCTGTCTGTCAAAATGTAAATTGTTGTCCCATCTGATTGTTTTTTCTTTTCAACCTTTAAATCATGATAATAATTCATGTAGATTGTTGTTTCAGCATCTCCATAACGAGCTTCTAAATTCAATATACTATTAGTTATACTAACTAATTCATAAAGATTATTGTTCAAAACTACTCTAAATGAATCATATTTTTCAGCACCGCCTTTTGTTAAAGTTAAAGGATAATCAAATGTAGTAATAATTCTTTTGGGAAGCAATTCAACATTTATTTCACCTCTCCTTAGATTTACAGTATAACCTCTTCTTTTATAATTTTCTTCCAAAGAATCAAAACAATCTTTTGCATTATCTGAAATTTCTTTTTCAATTTCAGATTCAATATGTTCTTTTAACAATGGTTGCTGCATAACACATGTTTTATAAAATTCATTAGTATAACACAAGTATTCTACTTTTTGATTATCATACATAATATAATGAGAAGGATGTAAACTACCCCCCTGCAAAGATAATTTTTCTATATGATTTTCAATTTCTTCTTCAATGCAACTTTGAATAAATGACTGTGGACTTTGTGGGGCAAGTCCTAATGTGGTTGCAATCTGCGGATAATATAAATAAATTAAAATTCCCATAACAACAACCATGATTGCAAGAATAATAAAAATAGTAACCTGCCCTTTTTTATTTTTTTTACTAACACCCTTTTTCATATTTTCTTTACGATATCTTTATTTATAAACTTTTTTTAAGAACTTGGAATAACTCTTATGGCGCAATCAGTATTTTGGTTTTCCCAAACATCTTTGCATTTTATGTAATAGATTTGTCCTGGAACCCACTTTGCGATATGTTCTAAAGAATATCCTACTGAATCAAATTTAAATGCGTCATCTGTATAAAAACCACAGCTATTGAAATCATAATAGCATTCTGCCGGCTCGTTTGTTATTAAATTTAATTTTTCATTTTCATAATAAGTTCTAACAACTTTTGGTGGTTCTGCATCTATGTTGATTACAAATTCAGAGGTGGTTTGTACTTTATTCCCAGCTTCATCTTCACATTCAATATAATTAATATGTGTGCCAGCAAATCTTGGAGTAAGTGTTTGTTTGTGTGTATTTGAAAAAGTATTATAAAACAAATACCTGCTTCCATCTTCTAAAACACCCCAATAACAAGCTGATTCTCCTCCATCCATTCCGCCAGATGTTTTAACTTGCATATCAACTGAAATATACTGAACTCCTCCAATAGTAAATGTTTCACCAGAAGAGATAGTAATTGTTTTATCAGAAACACTTGTAGTAAAAACAACAGAATCAATTTTTAATTCACTTGAAGAAACAGATAATATATATTTGTAATCTTCTTTATTGATATTTCTTTCCCCATACTCTTCTATATCTTCAGTTGTTAGAACCCATGGCTTATCTTTGCATTTTATGTAAAAATTATTTTCACCATTAACTAAATTTGTTAATTCTGTTGAACAGGGCCATCCAAACACACTTGGTCTGTTTAGACTAGACTTGCAATTCATTTCATTAGACATATCATCATAATCTTTTCCAGGAACAACATCATATTTACAATCTGCTGGTTCATTTATCCACATAGTTAAGTCACTTTCATTAGTTCCATATTTTAATGTAGCACCATTTTCAGGATTAGTTGTTGTTAATGCATGATTCACAGCAGTTTCATCAGGTCCTGAATTAATACAAAACTTTACAATATATTCAGCTATGTTGAAATTTTCCCAGTAATCCTGACATCTAACATACATATTCATATTTCCAAACATTTCTTTTAAATCTCCTGTTATATTATAAGCAACAGAACTATCTAAACTTGGCATCCAAATCTCAAACGTATGCTCTTTTGTAAATGCATTTTGTTCTAATGGATAATTATTTTCCATCTCTTCATAAGTAGGAGGAGGTATATCAAAACTATACTTGCACTGTGCAGGTTCATCTGTTTTTAATGTGAAATAAACAGGAGTAAATTCTGGAATACATGCTCCATCTTCTAATGGTATGATTTCAACACTTTTTGTTTGCTGATTTACAAACTTATAGCCTTCTGTTATGATGCTTCCTTGAGTAATTTCAGGAGGATTTGGTTCATATTCAATACTTTCACAAGGAGGATTTTCTTCATTTTCATTTAATATTTTACATGTTTGTCCAAGAGATTCACATCTATATTTAGTGCAAGGTCTTAATGGGTCTTTATTACATTCCTCACAATCTACTTTTCCAGTAGGAGCTCCCCAAGGCATGCAAGTAAATTCAACTATTCTTGTTTCTCTTTTTCCTATCCCAAATATTCCAAAAATAAATATTAACAACGCCACAATTATTGCTGCAATCCAAAATCCTGATAATCCTAAAATCTTAAAAGACCCACTAGATAGTATATGGAAACTCACTGCTAATCCAGCAACCCCTCCAGATATAATCATCACTACTGCCTCTCCTCCAGATATTCCAAACCATTTTGCCATGTAAGAACCAAGAGCCATCCCAATAGCGACACTTCCTATAGCTGTAGCAAAACCAGCAAAACTGAGCAAACCTGCTTTTGCCGCCACTAATAAGTTAAATTTTCCCATACTTCCAATTATAAAAATTGCTGTTCCTACAGCCCCTGGAATAGTACCAGTCCATAGCAATATTTGAGTATAGTTTGCAGGATCATAATCTCCACCACTTCCTTCAAACTGAGCCAAAAATTCATCTATGTTCTGTGGTTTTACATGCTGTCCAGTTACAGGATTCACTTTGCTTTGATAATTTGTCCAAGAGTAAATACTTGGAGTATCTGGTTTGCCTTTACTTTCTTTGTCTGTTTCTTCTCCATCAGAATCTAATTTTTTCCCTTTTTTTCCTGTAATTTCAACATTATCTGTTCCTTTACCAAGATAATTAACATAACTTCCACAATCACCTAAAGAAATACATAAATCATTCATTTGTTTAGCAAATTTTTCTTCTTCACATTCACAATTTTCTTCACATTCCCAACTAAGGAGCTTTTTTTTATAAATAACAGTACAGGAGAGAGTTCCCAAGGCAGAACAGAAATTATCATCAATACCGTTTGTTAAACTTGCTCCTTTTGGATATCTTGAGACACACATATCAAACTTAAAATAATCATCAACATCAGTATTTTTAACCATACAATGTTTGTTATCTTTACATTTTTGTATATTTTCTTCATTATCTATTATCTCACCATCATCCTCTTCTTGCAATGGATTATAATCTATACAATAAATTCCTTGATTAAGAACACAAGATGCTTGAGAAAAAGTTTTAGAATCTTCTTCTATTGTTGATTCCTGACAAAGATATCCTCTGTAAGAGATTCCGCATCTATCTATTTCAACTTCTCCTTCATTACAATATGCTATCCAGTGTTCGCTTCCGACAGTATCTTTTCCATCACCAATATAGCCATCATAAAGACACCAACTTTCTCCATGGATTCTGTCTTTGGTTCCAACATTTGCAGGAGCATTTTTACAACCTAAATCTTTACAAATATAATTTCCATTTTGTATAGAGGTTTCTCCAACTCCAGTTTCAGAACATTCACTTAAAGGACGAGCACAGTTTCCACATATTGTTGAACCAATGTTTGGAGAATTAGGATAACAACTTAATTCTTTGCTTAATACTCTTCCATTATTCCAAGAAGCTTCTTCATTAGAAGAATAAATATTCTCTCTATTACCACAAGAATCAAACCAATAAATCTCATCTTTTCCGTTAAAACATCCCACATCAGATTGTTTTTCACATCCAGTATTTAATTCAGGATATGAACATAAATAACCTATGTAAGGCTTTCCACCTTTTGATAAGCATGATTCTTCTGTTGTAAAAGTGCATTTCCCATCTTTAATGCACGCTCCTTCAAATTGAGTTGCAGAAAGGAACAAACAATCAAGCTCGTTATATATTGGTTTGAATACTCCATCAATTTTAGTACATTGCCCTTCTGTTATAAACAAAGCTCCAGTTGATAAAATGCAACAAATATTTGTACACTCATCCATTGAACAAGATTTATCACTATTCCACTCTCCTCCATCATCTATGCATTTTCCTTTAGGGGAATTTTCTGTGCAAATTCCTTCATCAGAATCATAACAACATACTAAAGAACAATCAGGAATTTCACTACAGCTTGTTGGAATTGGTTCAACATTATCAGGACAGCCTTCTATACTAACCGATGCAATAGGGTCACAAGTGTTTGGGCAACAATACCATTCTACATCAGTTTGAGCAGAAATGACTCCTATTTGTTTTATTGATAAAAATCCAATTAATAAATTCAATCCAGAATGAATTATGTCTTTAAACCTTTCTTTATCATTTATTTGTTTTATACTTTCTACTACTGCATCAGTCTGATGAATTATATAACTATGTGCAAATGTCATATTAAATAATAAAAATATTTGGACAATTACAATTAATAATAAAGCACATTCTATTCCTGCTAATTTCTTTTTTTTCATGTCCATAAATTTTGAATTTAGTT
>Ga0114923_10001989_pt1 | contig 14026 bp, 14 predicted proteins | sample SumtaG_FD_89578 | JGI IMG/M metagenome (GOLD analysis project Ga0114923, IMG submission 89578) | Deep subsurface microbial communities from Indian Ocean to uncover new lineages of life (NeLLi) - Sumatra_00157 metaG | ecosystem: Environmental > Aquatic > Marine > Oceanic > Sediment | place: near... | reverse complement strand
TGGTGTTTCCTGATGCAACGCTTAAAATTTTCCTAACCGCAGATGCCGCAGAACGTGCAAAAAGACGCCAGCAGCAGTTGCTGGAAAAGGGGATAAATGTTAAACTCGCAGATCTCGCGCAAGAAATCGCCGCGCGAGATGCTCGAGACGAGCAAAGAGCCGCGTCTCCGCTTATACCTGCGGATGACGCAGTTATTATTAACACCACGGACTTAACCATCAAGGAAGTAATAGAAAGAATTTTAACTAAAACATAAGGGCACGCCGTGCCCTTCAAAACCAGGCCCCTATTTTTAGGGTTTATTAACTAACTTTTTTTGGAATCTAATCATGACCGAATCTTTTGCAGAACTCTTTCAACAATCACTTGAACAAACTAAAATGCGTAGCGGCGACATCGTCATCGGCAAAGTAGTAAAAATTGACGACAAATACGTAACGGTAGACGCCGGCCTTAAATCCGAAGGGCCGATCCCGAAAGAACAATATCTAAATAACAAAGGCGAACTCCAAGTAGAAATTGGTGACGAAACTGAAGTTGTAATAGAATTACCCGCCGACGACTCAGGCGAAACCAAATTATCACACGAAAAAGCTAAACGAGTTAAAATTTGGGCAAATCTGGTTGAAAAATATAAAACTGGTGAAACCATACTTGGTTTTGTTACCGGAAAAGTGAAGGGCGGATTTACCGTAGAAATCGATGGAATACGCGCATTTTTGCCCGGATCTTTAGTTGACATCAGAACCGCTGCTGATTCGGCGCAATTTGAAGGTAATGAATTAGAATTCAAAGTTATTAAAGTCGATGAAAAACGTAATAACATTGTAGTTTCCCGCCGCGCGGTTATTGAGGCAGAAAGCTCCGCAGAACGATTAAAACTTTTAGAAAACATGGAAGAAGGCCAAGTAATTAAAGGTGTAGTGAAAAACCTTACCGATTATGGAGCATTTATTGATTTAGGTGGCATCGATGGATTATTGCATATCACCGACATGTCATGGAAACGCGTTAAATTACCCAGCGAAGTTTTAAACATTGGTGAAGAAATCGAAGTAGTGGTTTTAAAATTTGATCGCGAACGCGGACGCGTATCACTTGGTATGAAACAATTGCATAAAGATCCTTGGATCAACATCATCGAAAAATATCCGGCCGGCAGAAAAATTACTGGAAAAATAACTAATATAACTGACTATGGGTGTTTTGTCGAAATCGAAGATGGCGTGGAAGGCTTAGTACACATGTCTGAAATGGATTGGACCAACAAAAATATTCACCCAAGCAAACTTGTCTCGGTAGGTGATGTTGTTGAAGTTGTCGTGTTAGAAATCGATGAAGAACGTCGACGTATTTCTTTGGGAATAAAACAATGCACTGAAAACCCATGGGCCGCTTTTGCTGAAAAACACCAAAAGGGCGAACGTTTAACAGGCAACATCAAATCGATCACCGACTTCGGAATTTTTATTGGCCTCGTTGGCAACATCGACGGATTGATACATTTATCTGATATTTCTTGGGACGAACCTGGCGAACAAGCAATCCGCAAGTACAAAAAAGGTGATGAACTTGAAGTGGTAATTTTGGCAATTGATCCAGAACGCGAACGTATTTCTTTAGGAATAAAACAATTACAAAGCGATCCTTTCGGTAATTATACCGAAGCAAATCCTAAAGGCACAAACGTTAAAGGAAAAGTTACTGTGATCGAAAAAAATCAAGCTGAGTTAGAACTTGCGCCTGAAGTTGTTGGTATTTTAAAAGCTTCGGAAATATCCGAGCAAAAAACTGAAAATATAGGCGATCATTTAAAAGTCGGTGATGAAATTGACGTTAAAATTATTGGGGTTAATCGTAAAAATCGATGCCTTAATGTTTCCATTAAAGCTTTGGCAGCTGAGGCACTTAAACAAATTAATAAAGCTGAAAGTCTGGCAGGAAAAACAACTTTGGGAGATTTGATTAAAGAAAAAATGGAAGATGAGAAATAGTAGAATAGCGGGGTCAGGTCTTGAGTTTTAAACTTTGGCTTAATCAACGCAAAAGGGGTGACACTAGCAGGGGTCAAAGCTTAAGTTTTGAATTTACTATCTGTGTTAACGTTAGATCGAAAATCAAAATTTAAGCATTGACCCCGTTCGGAAGTCATCCCCATTACGGAGGACATATGAAATCACTAGGTTATATTGTTTTTTTATTAATTATTGTGCTCGGTGTTAGCTTCGCGATTATCAATTCCGCTCCGGTAGCTATACATTACTATGTTGGCGTTACCAAGCTGCCATTATCTTTGTTATTGGCGGCTGCTTTCGGTTTTGGATTAATCATAGGGTTTTCAGCATTATTAATTTCCTCCATAAAATTACGCACCAACTTAGGACGCACAAGAAAAAAACTACGTATCGCCGAGCAAGAAGTTGATAATTTACGCACCATTCCGATTAAAGATGCTTAATAATGATTAATGAATTATGGATTGCATTATTACCCATTGCTGCCGCATCCGGTTGGTTTGCAGCAACACGCCACCAAGATCCAAAACCGCGCGCGTCAAAAAAACGCAAAAAATTATCTTTACCACCGGAATATTTAACCGGATTAAATTTTTTATTAAATGATGAACACGACAAAGCGCTTAATTTATTTATTAAAATGCTTGAAGTCAATAACGATACTATCGAGACGCATTTAGCTTTAGGAAATTTATTTCGACGCCGTGGTGAAGTTGATCGCGCCACTAGGATTCACCAAAATTTAATCGCTCGCCCAACATTGGAAATTGAATATCGTAATCAAGCATTACTTGCACTTGCGCGTGATTATTTAAGCGCGGGTGTTTTAGATCGTGCGGAAAGATTATTTTTAGAATTAATAAGTCTCGATGCTTATGTGCAAGAAAGTTTAAAACATCTTTTAGATATTTATCAACAAGAACATGAATGGGAAAAAGCAATTTATATTGCGGAAAGAATTGGTGCTGACATGCATGTCGCCATGGCGCATCACCATTGCGAGCTTGCACAAAATTATATTCAAGAAGAAAATTTAAATCGCGCAGCCAAATGTTTACAACAAGCTTTAAAAATTGATCCAAACTGCGCGCGCGCAAGTTTGTTATACGCACAAGTTGCCGCAGCTTCAGATGATCATAAAAACGCGATTCAACATTTAAAAAATATTAAAAAACAAAATCCGGATTTTTTTGCTGAAGCGGTTCTGCCTCTCTCGCAAAGCTATCGCGCGCTGGGCGAAGAAATGGAATTAGTAAGTTATTTTCGTGATGTTTTAAAATCCCTGCCGAAATTACCAGTTGCGATTATGTTGTCTGAAGAAATTCACCAATGGCGCGGCAATAAAGTCGCTGCCGATTTTGTTGCCGATTATGTACGTAAGCATCCATCGGTCGCCGGCGTTCATCGTTTGGTGGAATTGCATCTCGCCATGACCGAAGGCAAAGCGAAAAATGATTTAACCATTTTGCAACATTTAACCCAAAAATTATTAGATGATCACGCGCCATACCAATGCATTAATTGCGGCTTTAGTGCGAAGAAAATTCATTGGTTATGCCCGAGCTGCCGCCAATGGAGCATGGTGAAACCAACGCATGCGCTAGATTAACTAATTTATAGAATATTCAGATCCTAGCTTACCAAGTTCTTTACAGCATTTCTCAAGGTTATCGTCAACTTCATGCGCCCTCGTATCACTAGTTTTGGCATACATAAATAAAGCGTATGCATGATTATATTTCTTTTCTCTAAAAAACCCACATGCTGCATTATTAAAAATTCTACCTTGTTCCTCAAAAGTCTTCCCTGAAAAAAACTGGTCTTGTTTTACAAACAAATTATTTTCATAATAAAGATTTATGCATAAATCAAATAATTTATGATTTTTTTTATTAAATTTTACTTTGCTAATTTCGATAAAATAATATATTGCTTCGCCCAAACAATCGAGTGCTTTAAGATCATGGTTTTTATGCAAAAATGATTGGGCCAATCTATAATTAATCTCAGGATGCCATGGGCATTTCTTATATGATTGATTTAATAACTCGATCGCCCCATCATAATTTTTTTTAAGCATTAAATCATCAATTTTTTGGAACGACATTTTTGTTTCCCCATCAGTTCTTTCGCAGCACTTCTAAAAATTTAAGTTTTTATTTAATATATTTTTCCATCCGAATATGCGGGATTCCGCCTTCATCGTAAACTTCACCAACCGCGTGAAAACCAAAATTTTCATAAAATGGCTGCAGATAAAGTTGTGCAGAAAATTTTACCGGCGTGCTAGGATAATTTTCCGCAATATAATCTATGATTTCTTGCATCATTTGTTTGCCAAACCCTTTACCACGATATTTATTTGGAATCGCCAGACGACCAAAACTAATTGCATCTTTATGATAAACTCCTTTTGGCAACACGCGCGCATAAGCGATAATGTGATTACCTTGAATTCCTAATAAATGCATCGCCTGTTTGTCCAACCCATCAAAATCAACTTCGGTGCAATGTTGTTCATGGGTAAAAACCGCCTCGCGCAACGCCATCACATCATAAAGCTGCTCCAGCGTGAATTCGCTAAACTTGTACCAACGCCAGGTAATCATGACCCCCATTTTACACCTAATTTAGGGATTAACAATGCAATACATAAAGACCCGGCACGCTAAAAACCTTTAATAATCATATAGTTATCTTGTAATAAGTAAAGACGCGGCACTTTTCTGACTTAATTGCCCTAAATTTTAGCAAAAAGTACAAAAAATCACCACTTTTAAGGAAATTTTAGAGAAAATGTAGTATAATTACTATAAGAGATATAAGACAAAAGAGAAGAAAAGCCTAATCTAAGTCTTAGATAATGATGGGTTTTTAGAAAGATATAGTAGAGATGAGATATGTTTGATCAAAACGAACAACAAAAGACCGTAGAAGAAACCCGCAAAGGTCAGCTCTTGATCAAAAACCTGTCAACATTATTTGCAGAAGCATTCACTCTATCTGACATGCTCGACAAGTTTGAAGATAAAAGCAACCGTTTGTTTCTAGCGTATAGCTACATTACTGAAAATTATAATGAACAATATCGTAATAAACCAAAATCAAAAGTATACGGTAAAATTATAAATCATTGTATAAATAAAAAAACGTTGGTTAGTAATAAGCCCACCGCGTATATGAAACTATTTCAACAAATAGAATTAATTATAGATTTATCTACAAACTTTTCTCAGGCTTTTGTTAAAATCACTAAAAATGACCCAGATCTGTGTACAGCGCTCATGCAGTGCATTATAACTTTGCAATCGCTAAAATTTGCAAGTAATCAAAAATATAAAAGATGGCTATTAAAAGCCTTAAACTTTTTTGGTGCTTTAATGAAATATAAACTACCTCCAATAGTAAATAATATTATTACTCAAATTTACGGTTCTTTAATGCTCACTTCTGGGGGGTTTAACAGTGAACTTGTTACAACAAATGAAATATATTCTAATTATCAATTCTTCTTATCTGAGTTAAAAAATTCACAACCAAACCCTGATGTAATTATTAACTTTTTTACAATTTTAGATAATGCAACAAATCAGTTTAATAACAAGAAGTTTGTTCGACCAGAAAATAAAGATACAGGCACACCCATTGCAAATTATGATAAATTGATTATAAATAATTTGATATCTAATGCTGATGCGCTTTATATACAAAGCAAGTTACATTATATAGACAAAAATAAAATAGCTGAAAGCTTATGGGGTATTTTTGAATCGGAAGTTAATAATAAAGCTAATAAAGCCCTTACATCTTTCAAGAAAAAACTAAAAAAACTTCCAAAAAAATTGCGTGATAATCTTAACATAGATCTTACAAAGATTACTTTAGATAATTATCGAGACAGCGCAGCGCAATATGTTGAAACATTTTTAGAATACACCCTGACTAAACCAAATTGTCATTATAGCACTAGGGATCACAAAGAATACTTATCTTTTGTGGTAAATGATATGGCGACACATGATGAAAAATTGCAAATTCCAATCAAAAAAATATATCAAGATCATTTAAATGATCTTGATTTGAAAGAACCTGTTATAGCGGCACGCCATATAACATGGTTTCCAGTTAATGAAATGCCAGATTATTGTGCGGATATATGTAAGCATGTTAATACAGCTAGAGAAGGAAAAAATAATTTAAACAACATAATTAAAACTACTGTAAATAAAATACAAGCTTATAAAAATAAGCGCTGGAAATCCGGTGACAGAAAAGAATTGGCCGATAAAATAATTAATGATTTTAAACTTATATCTGACTCACAACACAATTCTTTTGAGGATATATTCAATGCCATTCAGACATTCATTATACAATCTATTGAAGATGATAAAGAGAAAAATAATAATTTTTTTAGACGAATGATTCCTCTTCTAAAAAGAGACACGTCGTGGGGTGGGAGCCGATTTCGTCGTGAATTAATTGCTATGAAAATATGGTTAATTAAAAGCTACCAGGGTGAATCATTAGAAAAATTACTTGAAATTGATCCAACCTCTAAATTATTGCAAGCCAGAATAGAAGAATATAAGCAATTACAGCAAAAAAATGTTGCTTCTGAGAAAAAATTGGAGCATACTCCATCCACGGATAAGATGAACGGAATGATGGAAGAGAATCACATAGAAAAAAGTGATTCAACAGATAGTTTCGATAAGTTATTCAAGAAAAAAGATAACCTTAAGGTGAAAACAGACTTGTTTTTGAAAGCAACTAATAAAAATATTAATGATAGTAATAACAAGAATGAAGAGGTAATACATATCAAAGAAATTTCACCTCCTCTTCAATAACCATAAGAAGATATAAAAAATGGCTAATGATCGGTTTTGGAACAATCCTGAAAGACGCAAAGAAATTCAAGAAGGACAAGAATTGATAAACGAGCATAAAGATATTTTGACAAGAGTAAATAATAAAATACGGGAATATACTACAAAATTAGACCAACAATCATTTCTAAATCTGCCGGCGGGAAAAAAACTTCTTGAAAAGATCAAAAAATGCAAAACTCTCTTGCAGGAAACAAATGATATGATTGATACTCTTAACAACCGTGTTAATACTCTCGCTAATCCCACACCTCGCACGTCTTAAGCAATAGCCACTACATCTTTATTTAAAAGAGTATTCCGGATTAATTTAATGCTTCTTATGCCAGCGATCGGCGATGCGAAGTTGGGCAAGAGCTTTGTTGAGTTCGATTAATGCGGCAGATTTCATTTAGAATCTTTTACATCATTATTACATTTATTTAATTCAGCTTCAATTTCCGCAATAGTAGGTAAATTTACCTTCAAATCCTTTGGTACCGCTTTAGTAAGAGTATACTCTGAAATGCCTATTGGTTTTTCTATGCCTCGTAATGCGTATTCTGCTAAAACCTTATCTCTTGACTTACAAAGCAACAAACCAATGCTAGGATTATCTTCTGATGAACGAAAATTATCATCAACCGCATTCAAATAAAAGTTTAATTTCCCCGCATGTTCTGGTTTGAATACGGTACATTTTAATTCCCCAATCACGTAGCAATGAAGTTTGACATGATAAAAAAGCATATCAATAAAATATGTTTTTTTGCTTACTTCTATCGGCACTTGATGGCCTAAAAATGCGAATCCTTTCCCTAATTCAACCAAAAATCTAGATATATGATGCACAGAAGCATGTTCCAATTCTCGCTCATAAGCTCCGTCATGTAAGCCTAAAGCATCAAAATTATATGGACTTTTTACTAAATCATGCGCTAAATAAGACTGCGGTGTAGGTAATCGTTCTATAAAGTTAGTTACTTTATTTTTTGATGTAGCTTGACGTTCATATAATTTAGAATGTATTTGTTGTTCTAGCACATGTCTTGACCAGTTGTTTTCAATACATTTGTGTATGTACCAATACCTTTTCTGGTGATCTTTGATTCTTATTATGAATGCAATATGACCCCATGGTAATTGGTCAACAATCTGTTGACCAATTCCATCAGGGTAAAGATGAGCAAAAATCCGCATATATTTGAGATTTGTTTTAGAAAAACCATGGGTTTCGGGAAAAGCATTTTGCAAGTCCCGAGAAACACGATCGATTAATTTATTTCCCCAATCGGTTTTAGCTTGTAATTTGATAATTTCTTTACCTATGTGCCAATAAAGACTTACAACCTCACGATTTATAGCCAAAGCAGCTTGTAAGCGACTTGAGCGAACTTTGTTTTTAATTTCAACGAGAAAATTTTTGTAATCATCATTTAGATGAAAAATTTGTGTGGTTTTTTCTTCCATTTGGAAAATATATCTTAATGCCAGAAAAACACAATACCGTAAAAACACTCGGGTATTTTTGCTTGGAGTAATTTTTGGAGAAAATTAATGTTTCTTATGCCAGCGATCAGCGATGCGAAGTTGGGCGAGCGCCTTGTTGAGCTCAATTAAAGCGGCAGTATAATCATCGAGCTTTTTGGTTGCGAGAATTTGTTCGGCTTTCTTTTTGGCTTCTCTAGCACGTTCACGATCGATGTTGTCCGCACGAATTACCGTATCCGCTAAAATTGTTACCACATCAGGTTGTACTTCTAAAAAACCACCGGAAACATAATAATATTCTTCTTTGTTATCTGGTGTCACAAGTTTTATTTGTCCCGGTTTGATTGCGGTTAATAATGGCATATGACCCGGCATAATTCCTAGCTCACCTTCTTCACCGCTAACAACAATCATCGCAGCAAGGCCCGAATAAATAGTTTCCTCGGCGCTGATGATGTCAACTTGAACTGTTTTGGTTTCTTCTGGCATTGGTTTTCCTACAACGTTTTCGCTTTCTCAACCGCTTCTTCGATGCCACCAACCATATAAAAAGCTTGTTCCGGCAATGTATCGTGTTTGCCATCTAAAATTGCTTTAAAGCCTTTAATCGTTTCTTTAAGCGGTACGTATTTTCCTTCGGCCCCGGTAAAAACTTCTGCTACAAAAAATGGTTGCGACAAAAATCGTTGAATTTTTCGCGCGCGACCTACAATTAATTTATCTTCTTCGGATAATTCATCCATTCCAAGAATCGCAATAATATCTTGTAATTCTTTGTAATGTTGCAAAGTGCTTTGTACACGCCGCGCCACATCATAATGTTCGTCCCCAACCACCAATGGATCCAGTTGACGACTGGTCGAATCAAGTGGATCAACCGCCGGATAAATTCCAAGTTCGGTAATTTGACGCGATAAAACTACCGTAGCATCCAAATGCGCAAACGTGGTTGCCGGAGATGGATCAGTTAAGTCATCTGCTGGAACATAAACTGCTTGCACCGAAGTGATCGATCCGGTTTTGGTTGAAGTAATTCTTTCTTGCAACATTCCCATTTCGTCTGCCAAAGTCGGTTGATAACCTACTGCTGAAGGCATCCGACCTAAAAGCGCTGAAACTTCCGTACCCGCCAAAGTATAACGATAAATATTATCAATAAATAATAAAACATCTTTCCCTTCATCGCGAAAATCTTCCGCAACCGTTAAACCGGTTAATGCAACTCGAAAACGACTTCCCGGTGGCTCGTTCATCTGACCATAAATTAATGAAACTTTATCCAAAACTTTTGATTCTTTCATTTCATTATAAAAATCATTTCCTTCACGCGTACGTTCTCCAACTCCGGCGAATACTGAAAAACCAGCGTGTTCAATCGCGATGTTACGAATTAATTCCATCATGTTAACGGTTTTACCTACACCGGCTCCGCCGAACAAGCCAACTTTACCACCTTTGGCAAATGGAACAATCAAGTCAATAACTTTAATTCCGGTTTCTAATAATTCTTGCGCGGGCGCTTGATCGGCAAAAACAGGAGCTGCACGATGAATTGGTAATTTTTTTTCGGCACCAATGTCGCCCGCTTCGTCAACTGGTTCGCCCAAAACATTCATGATGCGACCTAAAGTTTTTTTGCCCACCGGAACAGAAATCGGCGCGCCAGTATTTGTAACGAACATACCGCGACGAAACCCATCCGTAGATCCCATCGCCAAAGTTCGCACCACACCATCACCAATTTGTTGTTCGACTTCTAAAATTGTGCCAAGTTCAGAAACTTTCAGCGCATCATAAATTTTTGGAATTGCGTGCCTAGGAAATTCCACATCAACCACCGCACCAATAACTTCAACAACTTTACCTAGATTTTTTGTAGTCATAAGTTTACTCCGTAGCGGGGTCAAGGCTTGAATTTTACACTTTAAATTAAAATCCTAAAACCTAACTCCGTTTACTTCTACCCATTAATCCAAAGCTTAAAATTCAAGCCTTGACCCCATTATCGGCCGCCTTCGGCGCCCTCAGGATGACACACGCGCGTAAAACGCGCGTGTGTCATTTTATCGCTTCCGCGCCACCAACAATTTCCGTAATCTCCCGCGTTATTGCAGCTTGACGTTCTTTGTTATACGATAAACGCAATTCACCAATTAATTTGCCGGCGTTGTCGGTTGCGTTCATCATTGCGATCATTCTAGCCGATTGTTCGCATGCCAAATTATCCACCACACCTTGATAAACTTGCATCTCAACATAACGCTCCAAAAAACGATTTAACAATGTTTTTGCGTCCGGTTCATAAATATAATCCCAATAATGCGCTTTTTCATCATGTTTGCCCGTAATCGGCAATAATTGTAATATGTTCGACCGCTGCGTCATGGTATTAATAAAATTACTATGACTTAAATATAATGCATCAATCCGACCTTCATCATATGCGTCCAGCATAACTTTAACAACACCAATTAAATCTTTAACATTGGCTTGTTCTTCTAAACATTTTGCTTTCGCTACAATGTTGCTACCAACTCGGCGAAAAAAAGTATCCGCCTGATTTCCAATCACACATAAATCCTGCGCAACATTTTTTTGTGACCATTCATGCAATTGCGCCACGGTAGCTTTTAACACATTGAGATTTAACGCACCACACAACCCACGATCGGTGGTCACTACAATATAACCAACCCGTTTTACTTCACGCACTTGCATATACGAATGTCGATATTCCGGATGTGCTGCCGCCAAATGATGCATCACCTCAAGAATTTTTTCAGCATATGCCCGCGATGCTTGCATCCGATCTTGTGCTTTACGCATTTTGCTGGCCGAAACCATTTGCATCGCGCGCGTAATTTTTTGAATGTTTTTAACGCTTGCAATTTTTGATTTTATGCCTAATGATTTTACCATGTTATTTTACCATGCGCCCATTTTTTTAAAATCTTCAATGACTTTTTTAATTTTTGCTGCAATATCGTCATTATAATCTCCAGATTTATTTATTTCGTCAAATAAATCGCGCACTTTTTCGCGTAAATAATCATGCAACGCCCGCTCAAAATCTTGAGTTTTTTCTAACGGAACATCGTCTAAATATCCTTGATCCACCGCAAATAACGAAAATGCCATCTCCGCAACGGTTAACGGCGAATATTGTTTTTGTTTCATGATTTCCACTACACGTTTGCCGCGCTCCAGTTGTTGCCGCGTAGTTTCATCCAAGTCCGATGCAAATTTCGCGAACGCTTCTAGTTCACGAAATTGCGCAAGTGCTAAACGAATTCCACCGGAAAGTTTTTTAATAATTTTAGTTTGTGCGGCACCTCCCACACGTGAAACTGAAATTCCTGGATTAATCGCCGGACGTACACCTGCATTAAATAAATCAGTTTCTAAAAATATTTGTCCGTCGGTAATTGAAATCACATTGGTGGGAATAAATGCTGAAATATCTCCTGCTTGAGTTTCAACCATTGGTAACGCGGTAAGTGACCCCACTTTATCTTTAATTTTTCCCTTAGTTATTTCCTCAACATAATGAGCATTCACACAAGCCGCACGTTCGAGCAATCTTGAATGCAAATAAAAAATATCGCCAGGATACGCTTCACGTCCCGGTGGACGACGTAATAATAATGAAATTTGTCGATACGCCCACGCGTGTTTGGTTAAATCATCATAAATAATTAATGCATCTTCACCGCGATCCCGAAAATATTCACCCATTGTGCATCCGGCATACGCCGCAACATATTGCATCGAAGCGGATAACGCCGCGGATGCATCGATAATTATCGTATGTTTTAATGCACCATATTCTTCAAGTTTACGCGCAACCACCGCAATAGTTGACGCTTTTTGTCCGATCGCAACATAAATACATTTAATCCCGCTATCTTTTTGGTTGATAATCGTGTCAATTGCCACCGCGCTTTTGCCAGTTTGGCGATCGCCAATAATTAATTCACGTTGTCCACATCCAATCGGCACCATCGCATCAATCGCTTTCAAACCAGTTTGTACTGGTTTACTTACCGATTGACGATGAATCACACCTGGCGCAATTTTTTCAATCGGCGAAGTTAATTTGGTTTCAATCGGACCTTTTTCATCAACCGGATTTCCTAACGCATCAACCACGCGGCCTAATAATGCTTCACCGATCGGCACTTCAAGGATTTTACCAGTACATTTTACAGTTTGTCCTTCAGCAAGTTGTTGGTAATCACCTAAAACCACCACACCCACGGTATCACGCTCTAAGTTAAGCGCCAAACCATAAATTTGGTTGGGAAATTCAACCATCTCCCCTTGCATCACGTCATCCAAACCATAAATACGCACGATGCCGTCTTCAACGCTTACGATCGTACCTTCAGATCGCAATTGCGTTTTAGCCGCAAAATTTTCGATGCGTTTTTTAATAATTTCACTTATTTCAGAAGCGGTTAATTGTTGCATATTAGTTTGCTCCTCTCAAATACATATGTAATTGTGTAAGGATTTTTCGTCCCGAACCGTCGATTACTAAATCACCTGCTTTAATAATCGCGCCACCTAAAATATTTTCATTAATTTCACAGCTTATTTTAATTTTACGTTGCAATTTTTTTTCTAGTACTTTGGTCAACGCATCTTGTTGTGTTTTGGTTAAGGCAAACGCAGAAATAATTTTTACCTCAATAGTTTTTTTATGCGTATCACGAAAGTGCTTAAAAAGTCTAGCTACTTCCGATAAAATATTTAGCCGATGATAACGCGCCAACAAATTTAAAAAGTTTTTACCAAATTGATCAACCTTGTTATCTAAAATAACTAAAAACGTTTGCAAAATATCTTCAGCCGAGATATTCGGATTAACCAACGCGTTTTTAATTTGCTGGTTCGCCGCGATCAACGCGGTATTTTGTAACAAATCCGCCCATAAATCTAATTTGTCTTGCTTCAATGCGAATTCAAATGCCGCTTTGGCATAAGGACGCGCGATTGTTTCAGCTTGTTGCATTAAATTTTCCTTTCATATATGGGCACGGCACGAGCCTGTCAGATCCCGACTTTCGCCGGGATAAACTCCAGTCGGGATGCCCCTACGATTTTTCTAGTTCATTAATTAATTCGTTCAACATTTTATTATGCACAGATTTATCAATATCTTTTTTAATGATTTTTGTAGCACCCACGACCACCATGTCTGCCAATTCCTTGCATAAAGATTCGCGGGCCTTGCGCACTTGATGTGAAACTTCAACCTGTGCGTTTTCTACAATACGTTTATTTTCTGCGACACCTTGTACTTTCGCATTGTCGATAATTTTTCCCGCACGTTCGTTGGAACCATCTATTATTTGAGTCGCTTTTTGTTTAGCATTTGTTAAAAGTTCCGTCGATTTTTGCCCTGCCAAAGAAAGTTCACGTTTACCTTGTTCTGCAGCTTCTAAACCATCGGCAATTTTTTTTCTGCGTTCTTCAAGCACCTTCATAATTGGTGGCCAAATAAATTTCATCGTCACCAACACAAATAAGGCAAACACAACCATTTCGAAAATCAAAGTTATATTGAGATTCATAATGTTATCCTTTAGTTAAATGTTAGCTGCCTACATGCGCTTTAACCGCTTGGGCAACCGCATGCAATAATG